>Ga0209692_10005010_pt1 | contig 11630 bp, 8 predicted proteins | sample tdDd472_FD_187129 | JGI IMG/M metagenome (GOLD analysis project Ga0209692, IMG submission 187129) | Marine sediment microbial communities from the Atlantic coast under amendment with organic carbon and nitrate - tdDd47.2 (SPAdes)... | ecosystem: Environmental > Aquatic > Marine > Coastal >...
CACCGAAATCTTTAATAACATCGATTTTGTCTATGACATTCTGCAGAAGCGTCTTCGGGAACTGTCGTTTCTGAACTCCGGTATTCGAATCAACCTGAAGGATGACCGTGACGGTACAGAAGACACCTTCGAGTACGAAGGTGGTATCCGGGCATTTGTTGAGCATTTGAATCGCAACAAGACCGCTGTTCACGAAAACATCATGCACTTCACTTCCGAGTTGGATGGCGTTGTGGTCGAAACAGCGTTGCAATGGAATGATGCTTATCAGGAAAACATGTTTTGCTTTACCAATAACATTCCACAGAAAGACGGCGGCACTCATCTGGCCGGCTTCCGTGCTGCGTTAACCCGAACGCTGAACAACTACATTGAAAAAGAAGTACCCGCGAAAAAAGATCGTGGCAATCCTACCGGCGACGACTCCCGCGAGGGTTTAACAGCGGTTCTGTCCGTGAAAGTACCCGACCCCAAGTTCTCTTCGCAGACAAAAGATAAGTTGGTGTCCTCCGAAGTGCGCGGCATCGTAGAAACTAAAGTCGCTGAATACCTTGACCAGTTCCTGATGGAAAACCCGCAGGATTCGAAGGTTATTTCCGGCAAGATTATTGACGCTTCGAGAGCCCGCGAAGCGGCCCGCAAAGCCCGTGAAATGACCCGTCGTAAGGGCGCTCTCGATATCGCCGGATTACCCGGCAAGCTTGCAGACTGTCAGGAAAAAGACCCGGCTTTGTCCGAAATTTTCATAGTCGAGGGTGACTCGGCTGGCGGCTCGGCAAAGCAAGGGCGTGATCGTCGCACCCAGGCAATCCTGCCGTTGAAAGGCAAGATTCTTAACGTAGAAAAAGCCCGCTTCGACAAAATGTTGTCGTCTGCAGAAGTCGGAACGCTCATTACGGCCCTTGGCTGTGGTATCGGCAAAGAAGATTTCAACCCCGACAAGCTGCGTTATCACAAGATCATTATCATGACCGACGCCGACGTTGACGGCTCGCATATCCGCACGTTGTTGCTGACGTTTTTCTATCGCCAGATGAAAGAACTCATCGAGCGCGGTTACATCTACATCGCCCAGCCACCGCTCTACAAAGTGAAGCGCGGCAAACAGGAAATGTATGTGAAAGACGATGCCGAGCTCAGCAGCTACCTGTTGTCGGTAGCGCTGGAAAACGCCTCCCTTACCGTATCGCCGGAGGCTCCGCCAATTTCCGGCCCGGCCCTGGAGACGCTCACACGGCAGTATCAGGATGTACTCAGTATCGTCACGCGGTTGTCTGGGTTGTACGACGAAAAACTGCTCAACCATTTGCTGTATGCGCCTGTCGTAGATACCGATAAAATTAATGATAATCAATGGCTTGAGGAATGGCTTTCGGGCCTGGAAGTTAAACTGAAGGCGACCATGAACGGTGCCGGTCAGAACTACAGCCTGAGCCTGGAAACCCCCGAAGAAGGCGACGCGGGCATCGTTGTACGGCGGGTGAAGCATGGTGTTGAACGGGTATCTAAATTGTCAGTCCGGTTCTTTGAGTCGGCCGAGTATTCGACGATTGCATCTCTGGCTGGTGAGCTCGACGGCTTCATTCAGGAAGGCGCCAAAGTAGTTCGCGGCGAGAAAGAAAAAGAGATCAGCGGTTTTGCTGAAGCAGTCGAATGGCTGCTGGCAGAGGCACGTCGCGGTCAGGCGATCCAGCGTTACAAAGGCCTGGGGGAAATGAACCCGGATCAGTTGTGGGATACCACGGTGAACCCGGAAACCCGGCGCTTAATGCAAGTGCGTATTGAAGATGCGATGGTCGCTGATGATGTCTTCAGCACCCTGATGGGTGATCAGGTTGAACCCCGGCGCGACTTTATCGAAAGCAATGCGTTGTCGGCTTCAAATATCGACGTTTAACTGACGCGGTCCGGTGCTATTTTTTGGACCTCGTTTTCCATCCAGTTCTGTAGCTTCGCGGCGAACTCGCGGGGGTCTTCGTCGTCGACCCGAACAGGTTCTCCGATAGCGATAATCACCGTGCCCGGCGAAATAGTCCATCCGTCTCTAGGCCAGTAGTAGCCTGCGTTGTGGGCTATAGGGGTGATTGCTTTGCCGGCCTCTTTGGCCAGCAAAATTCCCGAAATTCCCCAGCGTTTAGTCTGGCCCGGAGCTACCCTTGTGCCCTCCGGAAAGATCGATACCCACATCCCGTCCGCCAGGCGTTCTTTGCCCGCTGCCAGAACTTTGCCAACGGCGTTGCGACCGGTTTTCCGGTCAATAGGAATAGCGCCAAGGGCCATCAAAGCCCAGCCGAAAAACGGACTCCAAATCAGCGATTTCTTAAGTACCCAGCACTGCTGTGGAAGTATCACTAGCTGCGCCAGCGTTTCAAACGCCGACGAGTGTTTTATAAGGGCGATGCCCGGTTCAGCGGGCAGGTTTTCCTTGCCGCGAACTTCGAACGACAAGCCGCAGATAATGCGCAGAAAAAACAGTACAGAGTGTGCCCAGGTAACGGCAAAGAACCACGATGCCTTGCGCCCGAATACACGAAAAACTATCAGCGGTATGCCGAACAATACGATCAGTATCGACGACAAAAATATCCACACCCAGGTTCTGGTTGAGCTAAGCACCCGTTAGCTCCCGCGCGATGGCCAGCAGGTCGTCGAACACCCTGACCTCGCTGTCGTTGGTCTCTTCAGCGGTCTTTCTACCGTTGCCCGTAAGCACCAAAAACCGTTGGGCACCAACGCTTTCAGCTGCCTTTAGGTCGCGAGCGGAGTCACCCACTACTATGGCGCCTGTCAGCTTTTCGCCGGTCATTGATTCGATCTGGCGCATTAAGCCGTCCTTCGGTTTACGACACTCGCAGCCGTCTTCCGGCGAGTGTGGACAGTACACCACGGCCTCGATATTGCCGCCGGCACTCTCAATCGTTTCCAACATCTTGCGGTTAATCGCCTGATAGGTTTCGTCGGTATACAAACCACGCCCGATACCTGATTGATTGGTCGCTACATAAACGCGGTATCCGGCATTACTGAGTAACGCGATAGCTTCAGGGCTACCCGGCAGCGCAATCCATTCATCCGGCGTTTTTATGTAGTCGGGAGAGTCGGCGTTAATAACCCCGTCTCTGTCGAGAACGATGATGCGGGCGTTGCCTTCGTTAATCACTATGCGCCCTACGCCGATAAGCTCGACAGGTCGGCTACATCGAGAAACATCATTCGCAGCTGCGATAGCATGGCGAGACGATTGGCCTTTAGAGCGGAGTCATCGGCATTGACCATGACGTTATCGAAAAACGCGTCTACGGGCTCCCGAAGCTCTGCTAATTGCTGTAGCACGGCGCTATAGTCTCTAGCCGCCAAAGCCTTGCTATGACTGGAGTTCAGGCTGTCCAAGGCGCTCATCAAGGCCTTTTCCGCAGGCTCCTGCAACAGTGCAGGGTCGACTTTCGCCGCTGCATCGTCACCGCTGCTTTTCAATATATTAGCTATACGCTTATTGGCCACGGCCAGACTTTCCGCAGCGTCCAACGCGGCAAACTCGACCACCGCTGCAAGCCGTTGATCGAAGTCCAGCGGCGAACCGGGTTGTTGAACCCTGACCGACTCAAACATCTCGGGACTAACCTCGTCGACACCGAACGACGGAGATTGACCATCAAGATAGTAAGACCGTAAACGGTCCATGAGAAATTGATAAAGTTCTTCGACAACGTTGTCTTTGCCATCCTTGGGTTCAGTAGGCTGAAGTGCCACGGCGGCCGACAAAGCTTCTTTCAGGTCGATATCAATACGCGCTTCAATAAGTATTCGAAGCAACCCCAACCCGACCCTGCGCAACGAAAACGGGTCTTTGCTGCCGCTGGGTTTTTTGCCCAGGCTAAAGATGCCCGCCAGGGTGTCGAAGCGATCAGCAAGGCTAACGGCCTGACCCTCTGCTGTGGCCGGAATCCCGTCGCCCGCAAAGCGCGGCATATATTGCTCATAGATAGCCGTAGCAACGCTTTCCGGCTCGCCATCGTGCAGCGCATAGTAGTAGCCCATGCGGCCCTGCAAGCTGGGAAACTCGCCGACCAGTTCGGTTAGCAGATCAGATTTACAAAGTTCTGCTGCGCGTTTGCTCAGCGCCAGATCGTCGCCCTGGCTTGCGGCAAACTTCTCTGCGAGCTTCACGACACGTTCGGTCTTGTCTTTAAGGCTGCCCAGACCTTTCTGATATACCACTGCGTCGAGTGCAGGGATGCGATCAGCCAGCGATTGCTTGCGGTCAACGTCCCAGAAAAAAGCAGCATCGGATAAGCGCGGCAATACCACGCGTTCATTGCCCAACCGAATCTGTTCGGGGTCGGTGCTCTCAAGGTTGCTGATAGTAACAAAGCGGTTTGTCAGGCCGTCGTTGTTGAGCACCGGGAAGTACCGCTGGTGTTCCTGCAGCGTGTAGATAAGAACTTCCGGTGGCAGTTCCAGAAACTTTTCGTCAAAGCCGCCGATTATGGGTACAGGCCATTCCACCAGTGCCGTCACCTCTTCCAACAGCTCGTCTTCAATATTCACGTGGCCGCCGACTTCTTCCGCTGCCTCGCGGGCGAGCTGGTAGACGCGCTCTTTGCGGTCCGTAAAGCCGGGAATAACCTTGCCTTGGTTGGTCAGCAGGTCGACGTAGTCGTCGGCACTTTGCAGCTCAAACGGGCCGGGCGCCAGAAATCTGTGGCCGCGGGTTTCCCTGCCGGCAGCATGACCGAGAATATTGCAATCAAGCACTTCGGTGCCGAGCAACGCCACCACCCAATGCACCGGCCGCACGAACTCGACATCGAGATTGCCCCAGCGCATCCGTCGGGGAATCGGCAGCTCCTGCAGAGCCGCATCGATCATCGCCGGAACAAGCTCGGCGGCGGTCTTGCCGGCCTCCTGACCACGAAACATCAGGTAGTCGCCTTTCTTGGTCGACAGTGTTTCGAGTTCATCAACGGCAACACCATTGCCATCCGCAAACTTCACCGCAGGTGTTGTCGGCTTTCCGTCATCGTCGAATGCAATCTTTACGGGCGGGCCGCGCCGCTCGACCAACTGGTCTTCCTGACGGGTCTGCAGTCCGTTTACAAGGACTGCCAGACGCCGCGGGGTCGCGAACGACTGCACACTGTCGAAGCTCAGACGCGCCTCAACGAGGCGTGTTTCAAGCCCCTTGGCAAACGCCAGCTCCAGCGTTCGCAGGGCTTTCGGGGGCAGCTCTTCGGTGCCGATCTCTATCAGAAAATTCGTGTGATCCATTGTTTAAACCGGATAAGTTAATCGGCGTGCTTATTTTGCCAACGGGAAGCCGAGTGCTTCACGGCTGTTGTAATAGGCTTCTGCTACTGCCCGCGCCAACGCCCGCACCCGCAAAATGTACCGCTGGCGCTCCGATACCGAAATGGCTTTGCGTGCGTCGAGCAGGTTAAACGTGTGCGAGGCTTCCAGCACTTGCTCGTAGGCCGGCAACGTTAACTGCTTCTCGACCAGCTTGTTGCATAGGGCTTCGGCATCGTCGAAGCGCTTGAATAAAAGCTCTGTATCAGCTTCTTCAAAATTGTAGCGTGACTGCTCGACTTCATTCTGATGGAACACATCACCGTAGGTCACGGTACCTGCCGGACCCTCTGTCCAGACCAGATCAAACACGCTGTCGACGTTTTGCAGATACATGGCGATCCGTTCGAGCCCGTAGGTAATCTCGCCGGTAACCGGTTTGCAGTCGAGGCCGCCGGCTTGCTGGAAGTAGGTGAACTGCGTTACTTCCATGCCGTTCAGCCAGACCTCCCAGCCGAGACCCCAGGCGCCAAGTGTCGGCGATTCCCAGTTGTCTTCGACAAAACGGATGTCATGCACCAACGGATCGATGTCCAGCGACTTTAATGAGCCGAGATAGAGCTCCTGAATATCTTCCGGTGACGGCTTGATGACGACCTGAAACTGGTAGTAATGCTGCAATCGAAACGGATTATCGCCGTAACGGCCGTCGGTCGGCCGTCGGCTAGGCTGAACGTAGGCAGCCGCCCAGGGTTCCGGCCCGATCGCGCGCAGAAATGTCGCGGGGTGGAACGTGCCAGCACCCATCGGCATATCGTAAGGCTGCATCACAACACAGCCCCGTGAGGCCCAGTATTGCTGCAGAGCGAGTATCAGTTCCTGAAAAGTCACAGTCGTATCGTCAATTAAGCGGGTAGCGTTGGTCGGAATTACCGGCAGTTAACGTGAGTATGCTGCACGGGCGGCGCAAGTATAAGGGTTCTTTATAAGTGCCGCGAATTCATTGCCGCCGCCTGAGCTGATGCCCTGCCTGTCGCACCAAAGTGACACGCGCGCCGGGCCTAAACCTGTATCTGGTCTAATTTACGCACCGTAATAGTGCAAAACTCGTTCGACATGCACTACAATGGGTCGGTCTGCACGCCCCGATAAATTAAAAACACTTAAAAAACAGTTGGTTATAGCTATCGGCGGCTTGGCATGATTCCTGCAATAGTTTTTGGCCGGTTTCGGCTTGATGCATCGTTTGCGTCCGGCGGAAGCTTATCGGCCCTTCCGGCCTTGTAAAAGGCAGTCCTAATGTCGGGGCTAACGGAGGCCGGGGCAAAAGTGCACTTTGAGAATTATTAGAGATCTTCGAAGGAGAAGGTAATGAGTACCCCTGCTGACGTAATCAGCTTATTGAAAGATAAAGAGGTCAAATTTGTTGACCTGCGCTTTACCGACACCAAAGGTAAAGAACAACACGTAACTGTTCCCGCTCATCAGATCGACGACGGCTTCTTCGAAGACGGCAAAATGTTTGACGGCTCGTCAATTGCCGGCTGGAAGAGCATCAACGAATCCGACATGATCCTGATGCCTGACAGCGCCTCTGCTGTAGTCGACATCTTCGCTGAAGACACCACCGTAAATATTCGTTGTGATGTTGTTGAGCCTGCAACGATGCAGGGCTACAACCGCTGCCCGCGCTCTACTGCGCAGCGCGCAGAGGAATACCTGAAATCTACCGGCATTGCCGATCAGGCATTCTTTGGCCCGGAAAACGAATTCTTTGTATTTGACAACGTCAAATTTAATGACTCTGTTAATGCCGCCTACTATGAAATCGATTCATCTGAAGGCGCCTGGAATACAGACCGTCACTATGACGAAGGCAACATGGGTCATCGCCCGGGCGTTAAAGGTGGTTACTTCCCTGTGCCGCCGGTCGACTCGCTGCATGACGTGCGCAGCGCTATGTGCCTCGCTCTTGAAGAAATGGGCATTGAAACCGAAGTGCACCATCACGAAGTGGCTACTGCCGGTCAGTGCGAAATCGGCGCTGCGTTCAACTCTCTGGTGCGCAAGGCCGACGAAGTTCAGATCCTGAAATACGTTGTTCAGAACGTTGCCCACGCTTACGGCAAATCGGCTACCTTTATGCCGAAACCGCTGGTAGGCGATAACGGTAACGGCATGCACGTGCATATGTCTCTGGCTAAAGACGGTGAGAATCTGTTCACTGGTGACGGCTACGGCGGTCTGTCTGAAACCGCTCTCTACTACATCGGCGGTATCGTTAAGCACGCCCGCGCCATTAACGCATTTACCAACTCGTCTACCAACAGCTACAAGCGTCTGGTGCCGGGCTTCGAAGCTCCATGTATCCTCGCCTATTCGGCCAAGAACCGTTCTGCATCGATTCGTATTCCGTTCATCCCGAACCCTAAAGGCCGCCGCATTGAAGTGCGCTTCCCGGATAGCATGGCGAACCCATACTTTGCATTCGCCGCATTGATGATGGCCGGCCTTGACGGTATTCAGAATAAGATCCATCCGGGTGAAGCTATGGATAAAGATCTCTACGATCTGCCGCCGGAGGAAGAGAAAGAACTGAAGACCGTTGCATTCTCTCTGGATCAAGCTCTTGAAGCTCTCGATAACGATCGTGAATTCCTGCTGAAAGGCGACGTATTCAGCGACGACCTGATCGACGGCTTTATCGCTCTGAAACAGGAAGAAGTTGACCGTCTGCGGATGGCTACTCACCCTGTTGAGTTCGATATGTACTACAGCCTGTAAGGGCTTAAACAAGGCAATTCATACGGAATTGCCTTGTCATGTTATGTCAGGCGGGACGCAAGTCCCGCCTGATTTTGTGATCTAAATTTGGTTGTCAGAGCAGCAGCGAGTTATGCTTGTCTGTATGCGTACCTCGACAAAACTACTGCTTTTATTGTTTTCGGTAAGCGCCTATCCGGCGTTTGCTGCTGATATTTATAGCTGGACTGATGAAAATGGCGAACGCCACTACTCCGATACGCCGCAAGAAGGCGCGGAAGAGGTGCAACTCAGTCCGACCAACACATTCAGTGCGCCGGCCCCAGAACCGGCTAGCGCGCCGTTAGCCGGCGACGAGGAAGACGGTGCAGCCGTCTATGACGACTTCCAAATCACCTCACCGGCCCAGGATGAAGTACTTTGGAACACCGCCGGAACCGTAACAGTGTCAATGTCCCTGAGCCCACGGCTGAAGCCGGGCCATCGGGTACGGTTGACGATGGACGGCAAACCGATACCGGGCTTCAGGCCCCGCTCTCTCAGCCACACGATGAACGAAGTGGAGAGGGGCACGCACTCATTACAGGCCGCCATAGTCGACGCGCGGGGCAAGCCGCTGACGGAAGCCGAAGCAGTCAGCTTCACCGTTCAGCAGAACACCCTGCTGAATCCGAACAACCCGAACAACATACCGCCACCGGTGCCGGTGCCTCTGGGCGGCGGCGGGATCTAGAGCCCCAGCTTTCCGGTCAGCCACTTAATCCGGACACCATTCTTGAACAAATAGCGACGGGCATCGTCATGCTCGACGAGACCCATTGTGTGCTCTTCATGAACTCGGCCGCCGAAGCTCTGTTGGGTGTGAGCGCAAGGCAGGCCTTGGGTTTCGAGCTCTCCAGGCTGCGGCCGGGTCTCGAGGAACTGCTGCAATTGGTAGAGCGCGTGGCCGAAGCCGACCAGGCATATGCCCGGGAAATATCGATTTGGTCGCCCGACCGTGAAGCCGTTGAGCTAAGCGCCCGGGTAACCCCGGCCGATATCAAAGAAGCGTCGGTTATCGTCGAACTCGCCGATGCCACACAGCGCCATCAGATAGACCGCGAATCAAATCTGATTGCACAGCATGGCGTCAGCCGGCAGATGATTCGTCAGTTAGCGCATGAAATTCGTAACCCGCTCGGCGGGCTGCGTGGAGCAGCCCAACTGCTCGAGCGTGAGCTACCGACCCCTGAGTTAAGGGAGTTCACCGGCATCATTATTGGCGAAGCCGACAGGCTTGCCGGTCTGATGAATAACTTGCTGGGGCCTTCCGAGCCGCCGGAAAAAAACCCGCTGAATGTGCATGAAGTGCTCGAGCATGTCGGCACGCTTATTGAAAACGAAGCTCATGACCATGACCTCATGCTGGTGCGGGACTACGACCCGAGTCTGCCGCCGTTGCTGCTCGATCGCGACCAGATGATTCAGGCTATTCTGAATATCGCCCGTAATGCGATGCAGTCCCTGCCTGCCGGTGGTGAGTTGATCTTCCGTACTCGTGCCCTAACGAACCTGATGCTTGGTAAGCAGCAGCACCGTCTGGTCGCGAGCATCGAGATAGAAGACAACGGCCCCGGTGTTCCTGAAGATATTCGGGACACCCTATTTTTCCCATTAGTATCAGGACGTTCCGGTGGGTCCGGCCTCGGTTTGCCGTTGGCTCAGGACCTCGTCAGCCGGCACGGCGGCCTGATTGAATTCACCTCCGAACCCGGTCGCACGGTATTTATGCTGCGCTTGCCGGTTAATGACGCGTGAAGGAATTAATTTGATGAATGCAGTAGCACTGGCTAGCTCTCCTCTGATCGCCTGGGTTGTCGATGATGACGATTCTGTTCGCTGGGTTATGGAGCGGGCATTAACTCAGGATGGTATCGAGGTGCGCAGCTTTGATCGCGCGGAACCGATGCTCGCAGCGCTCGACAATGATCGTCCTGATGTTCTCGTAACCGATGTGCGCATGCCCGGAATTGACGGCCTTGAGGTTGTTCGCTATCTGGAAGAAAAAGAAATCGATCTGCCGGTCATTGTTATTACTGCGCACTCCGATCTCGACAGTGCCGTCGCCGCTTATCAGGCAGGTGCATTCGAGTACTTGCCGAAGCCGTTCGATATCGATGATGCCGTTGCACTGGTGCGTCGCGCTGCGCACGCTACCGACAGCGAAGTGGTCCCGGACAAGATCGAGGCGATGTCATCGATGATCGGTCAGGCACCGGCGATGCAGGAAGTGTTCCGTTCAATCGGCAGGTTGGCTAACTCCAGCATGACCGTTTTGATTACCGGCGAGTCCGGCACCGGTAAAGAGCTGGTCGCACGCGCCCTGCACGAGAACAGCCCCCGCAAAGCCTTGCCCTTCGTGGCTTTGAACACCACGGCTATTGCTGCGGAGCTGCTGGAGTCCGAATTATTCGGCCATGAGAAAGGCTCGTTTACCGGTGCGGACCAACGCCGTATCGGTCGCTTCGAGCAAGCTGATGGCGGCACACTCTTCCTCGATGAAATCGGTGACATGTCACCGGACTTGCAGACCCGCCTGTTGCGCGTATTGGCAGAGGGCGAGTTCTACCGGGTCGGTGGGCAGACGCCCATCAAGGTGGATACCCGCATCATTGCGGCAACCAACCAGAGCCTGAAACAGGCCGTTGCAAACGGCCGCTTTCGTGAAGATCTGTATCACCGCCTGAATGTAATCAGCATCGTTACGCCGCCGTTGCGGGAACGCCGCGAAGATATTCCTGCACTGGTCACTCATTACCTGGCGAGCTCGGCCGACGAGCTGGGTGTTGATGCCAAGGTTTTGACTGATAGCGCTCTCGATGTGCTGCAGTCGTTCAGCTGGCCTGGCAATGTCCGGCAGTTGGTGAACACCTGCCGCAAACTGGTCGTCGTTGCTCCCGGCTCAGAGATCCGGCCTGAAGATATTCCCGATGACCTCGGCGGTTCCGGCCGGGGTACCGCCGGTAAACCGGGCTGGACAGCGGCACTCGAGCGGTGGGCCGAAGAGGCGCTCCGTGGCGATAGTTCAACGCCTTTGCTTGATGAGGCTGCCCCGGAGTTTGAGCGAACGCTGATAAAAGCAGCGCTGAACAAGGCTCAGGGTAAACGTCAGGAGGCCGCTAAATTACTGGGCTGGGGCCGCAACACATTGACCCGCAAGATCAAAGAGTTGGGTCTCGACGACCAGATTTAACAGGCAAAAAAAGAGCCGCAATAGCGGCTCTTTCGGATAACACTCGTCACGCGGCATCAGTCTTTGTTTTTCTTTTCCTTATTGCCGTCGCGGTTGCTGTTTTTGTCGCGCATTTCTTTGCCCCGATCACTGGCGTTGTTTTCACTATTGCCGCGTTCGCCTTTGTCTTTCTTGTCGCCAGAGTCATCGTCGCGATCTTTCTTGCTGTCGTCATCCCGGTCTTTGTCGCTGTCATCGTCGCGATCTTTCTTGCTGTCGTCATCCCGGTCTTTGTCGCTGTCATCGTCGCGATCTTTCTTGCTGTCGTCATCCCGGTCTCTGTCGCTGTCATCAGTGGCGGACCATTCAG
>Ga0209692_10005015_pt1 | contig 11619 bp, 7 predicted proteins | sample tdDd472_FD_187129 | JGI IMG/M metagenome (GOLD analysis project Ga0209692, IMG submission 187129) | Marine sediment microbial communities from the Atlantic coast under amendment with organic carbon and nitrate - tdDd47.2 (SPAdes)... | ecosystem: Environmental > Aquatic > Marine > Coastal >...
CATCCACCAGAATCAGTATGACGGTGTTAAAGCCGTGTTGCAGAACACCTGTGGCCCCGCCCATGGCCGTGTCGAGATCAAACTCCACATCATCCTCGTGCAGCTTCATGAACCCGGTAATGTAAGAGTTTACCAGCACCTCGATGCCATCATCCACCTCGTGAACCTTCAGCGAAAACAGGGCAGGGTCAAGATTGTCCGGAATGTACAGGTACACCATGGCATAGGTGTAGGTGGCCTCGTCAAAGGTGGCAAGGGTGGTGTTGGCCTCGTAGGTGAAGACCGACTCCAGGCTGATGTTACCCGATTCATTGCCCGCGTTTTCCAGAATATACTGTTCGATAACACAGAAGCCGATTTCGTTGTCCGGTGGCACCTGGTCTATAAGACCACGGCCCCGCACCGATGAGCCCTTCTGGCACATGTCTGAAATTGAAGGTTCGTAGAAATACAGATCCGGATCGCCGTGATGATCCACCACATGATCCGGGCTGCTGACAGTCTCGTAGACGTTTGGATCGTCGTAAAGATACCAGCCGATGAGAAAGGCCTCGTCATCGGCCTGCGCTGTTGATGCCAAAGAAAAAATGATTATCAAAGGTGTGAAATACTTCCATAGATGTTTCATATCACCGTACCTCCCATGATTAATTTACTGCGTAAACAATTAAATTGCAAGAGAGGTTGATAAGAAACATGTTGGACCTCCCGCCATACCATACCCATCCATCTCCTGCCACATTGACGCCAAAGTGAGCGTATGTGGCTTGTTTCCATACAATTTTGTTTCCTTATGAAAACCTATGCACTCCCGTGGGTGTCGTCAAGCGTTTTGTCTGTTGCAATTCTCTGATGATAATCGGGGGTTTTGCGGACCCGGATTGCCGGGGTCCCCTGCTGCGGAATAACGGTGGTTTGAAATGTGCATTTCCCGGCTGCGCAGAGTGCTACAAATCCTTGACATGGCACAGGAATTTTGCCATGGTGAACGTCGCAGTAACCGAGGAGATGTAACATGGATAACGTCATTATTACAGCAGCCATCTGCGGGGCAGAGGTCACCCGGGAACAAACTCCCCATGTGCCCTATACCGCAGAAGAACTGGCAAAAGAGGCCCGGCGTTGTGTGGATGCCGGAGCCAGCATCATTCATGTGCATGTCCGCAACGACGACGGTACGCCCACCCAGGACCGCGAAGTCTTTCGCAAGGCCCTGCGGGCGATTCGGGATGAATGCGGCGATCTGCCCATTATTCAGCCCTCCACCGGTGGCGCTGTGGGCATGACCTTTGAGCAGCGGTCCCAGCCTTTGGATCTGTTCCCGGAAATGGCGACTTTGGATTGCGGTACCGTGAATTTCGGCGACGACATTTTTGTCAACGATTTGCCCATGATGCGGCAGTTTGGTGACATGATGATGGAGCGGGAGATTGTGCCGGAACTGGAAGTCTTCGAGATCGGTCATATCCACAACGCCCTGCTGCTTCAGAAATGGGGCAACCACACCTGTCACATGCATTTTGATCTGGTGCTGGGTGTCATGGGCGGCATGAACGGTTCATGGAAATCCCTGACCCAGTGCGTGGATGCCCTTCCCGCAGGCTGTACATGGACCGTGGCGGGTATCGGTCGTTTTGAGACCCCCCTTGCCATGCAGGGCCTTGCCATGGGCGGACATATCCGCGTGGGGCTTGAGGACAACATTTTTTATTCCAAAGGCGTTTTGTCCGAAGGCAATGCACCTTTGGTCGAGCGGGTTGCCCGCATGGCCCGTGAACTGGGCCGCGAACCCGCCACCCCCCAGCAGGCCCGTAACCTGCTCAAAATTCCTTCCGACCGCTACAAGCGCGTCAAGTTCGAAACCGGCGATTCCTGATCGTCCGGCCCATAGCCTCTTTCCAAAAAGCACGCTGTCCGGTCATTGGTCCGGGCAGCGGTAGTACCTTATACCGATAACACAACAATTGTAACACAGAGGTTTATCATGCAGGAAAAACAGGGACACAAGTATGGTCTGCACCGCGTCATCGAGCCCGAGGGTGTTCTGCCCCAGCCCGCGATCCGCGTAAACAACAACATGGAAGAACTGTACGACAACGAAATTCTTTGCGATGTACAGACCCTGAACGTGGATTCCGCCAGCTTTACCCAGATCAAACAGCAGGCCGAAGGCGATGTTGAAAAGATCAAGGAAATCATGCTGGGCATCGTGGAACAGTACGGCAAGCACAAAAACCCGGTCACCGGTTCCGGCGGCATGTTCATCGGCACCGTGAAACGGGTGGGCAGCGCCATCAAAGACACCATCGGCCTGAAGGAAGGCGACCGGATCGCTTCTTTGGTTTCTCTTTCCCTTACCCCGCTGCGCATTGACGAAATCGTCGAAGTGCATGCGGATCACGATCAGGTAGACATCAAAGGTCAGGCGATTCTGTTCGAGAGCGCCATTTGGGCCAAACTGCCCGACGACATGAGTGACAAGCTGGCTCTGGCCGTGCTGGACGTGGCCGGTGCAGCCGCCCAGACTGCAAACCTGGTAAAACCCGGCGACAGTGTGCTGATCATCGGCGCGGCGGGCAAAAGCGGTCTGCTGTGCGCCTATGAAGCCAAAAAACGCTGCGGCGTCAGCGGCAAAGTCATTGGCACCAAGTACAGCCCCCGGGGTGCGGAAGTCATCACCGAAGCTCCCTTTGTGGACGAAGTCATCTATGCCGACGCCAGCAAGGCCGTGGACATGATGGAAAAAACCATGGGAGCCAATGATGGCAAGCTGGTGGATGTGGTTATCAACTGCGTCAACAACCCGGATTGCGAAATGGGCAGCATTCTGCCGGTGCGCGACGGCGGTATCGTGTATTTCTTCAGCATGGCCACCAGCTTCACTAAAGCTGCCCTGGGCGCTGAAGGCATCGGCAAAGACGTAACCATGCTTATCGGCAACGGCTACGCCCCCAACCACGCCGAGTGGACCCTTGAGATGATCCGCGAAAGCGAATACATCCGCAAGATTTACGAAGAACGGTATTAAGAACCAACGGCATGCCGGAGGTAAACCATGGCTAAGAAAGCTGTAGCTTCAAAAAAGACGAGCAGCAAAGCCCGGAAAAAACCTGTTGTCCGGACTTTTGACGGCACGGATTACAAAAAAATCCCTGCCTGGAAAAATGTCACCCAAAAACAGTGGAACGATTACACCTGGCAGTTGCAAAACCAGATCCGCACGGTTGAGGAACTCCGCGAACTGATTCCCCTGACCGATGAAGAAGTGCAGGGTGTGCGGGATGCACTGGCGCGTTTCCGTATGGCTATTACGCCCTATTATCTGAGCCTCATTGACCCGGCCAACCCCGTTGACCCGGTGAAGTTGCAGTCGATTCCTTCGGGGCAGGAAGCCATCACCCGCAGCACCGATATGGCGGACCCTCTGGCTGAAGACGAAGACAGCCCGGCTCCCAGCCTGACCCATCGCTACCCCGACCGGGCCCTGATGCTGGTCACCGATGTTTGCAGCATGTACTGCCGTCATTGCACCCGCCGTCGTCTGGTGGGAGACCATGACGCCCACATGAGCAAAGCGATCATCAAACAGCAGATTGCCTACCTGAAAAAGACCCCACAGGTTCGGGATGTCATCATTTCCGGTGGCGATCCGCTGATGCTGTCCGACGAGATGCTGGAATACGTTGTCAGTCAGGTGCGGGCCATTCCCCATGTGGAAATCATCCGTATCGGCACCCGGACCCCGGTGGTGATGCCCATGCGCATTACCAACAAGCTGGTGAAGATGCTGTCCAAGTATCATCCCATCTATATCAACACCCATTTCAATCACCCCAAAGAGATCACCCCGGCAGCCAAGGAAGCCACCGAGCGGCTGGCCAACAGCGGGTTCCCCATCGGAAACCAGACGGTGCTGATGCAGGGCGTGAACGACTGCCCCCACGTTATGCGGGCGCTGATGACCGGGCTGTTGAAAATCCGGGTACGTCCGTACTACATTTTCCAGTGCGATCTTTCCGAAGGCATTGGTCATTTCCGCACCCCGATTTCCACCGGGATTTCCATTATCGAATCCCTGCGGGGTCATGTGTCCGGGCTGGCGGTTCCCACCTATGTGGTGGATGCCCCCGGCGGCGGCGGCAAAGTGCCGGTGATGCCCAATTACACCCTTTCAGCTTCTCCGGGCCAGGTGATCCTTCGCAACTTCGAAGGCATCATCTGCCGTTACAACGAGGAAGGCGATTACAGCAGTTCTTGCGGACGGCATGCCGAATGCAGCGATCCCCGCTTTGCGCCCAAAGAGGGCCCGGCAAAAATGTTGCAGGACCCCGATATGCTGACCATTGGTCCAACCCCTGAACGAAAGAAACGAATCGGCCCCAAACCGTGACCGGAAGCTTGCATATCTTCGCCGGGTTGCTCCGAAAGGTGCAGCCCGGCGAGGCGCTTTATCTGGTGGGAACACGCAAAAGCGCCGGAAAAACCACGGCGCTCAACGCCATCGTAGCGCTGTGTTCCCAGCGGAAACTGGGGCTTGTCACCATCGGCATTGACGGGGAGGAACGGGATTTGTTGTTTGATACCGACAAACCCCGGGTAACGGTGCCTGCCGGGGCGCTGGTCTGCACCACAGACCGGGCGCTGGCGGCCTCCGACGCATCGGTGACCGTGCTGCGCACCCTTGGTATTCATACCTCCATGGGCTGGCTGATGCTGGCCCGGGTGGAACGGGGCGGCGCAATGCTCATGGTAGGCCCGGAAACCAACGCCCAGGTGCATATGGTGGTGGACATGCTCTTTAATCTGGGGGCCGAAACCGTGCTGGTGGACGGCGCTTTTGACCGTCGCACCCAGCTGTTTTCCCGGCAACCGAAGCGCCCTTCATGGTTTGTACTGGTGGCGGCTCCGGCCCAGGAACCTCTCGACACCTTTGTGGACAATACCGCGGCCCAGTGCCGCCTGCTGGGGCTTCCAGAGGTGCCCGAAGACCGTGCAGCACAGCTGCCCATTCCCGACACCATCGGGGCGGTGGCCTGCGATTTCGACAACGGGGCGCGGCATTTTGATTCCATGGAAGCCGCTGCCCAATACTGCGGCGACAGCGGGGAGCATCCCGGCGGTCTGGCAATCGCCGGACCCCTTATGCAGCGGCATATTCCCTTATTGAAAATCATTTCTCCCCGCCGGGTTATCGTTTCCAGCGGGGCTTTGGTGTTTGTTTCGCCCCAGGGCCTGCGGTCTTTGCAGCGTCTGGGCATTTCCCTGTACCAGCACAGCGCTTTGCGTCCTTTGGCGCTGGTGCTGAATACCTCGCGGCGGCGCAGCGGTTTTATTCCCGCTACCGTCGCCCGTACGCTTTCGCAGGCGGTGCATCCCCTTGCGGTGGTGGACCTTATGCATGACGCGGGCACAGAGGCGCGGGCATGAAGAATCTGTTGCACACACCATTTGTTTCATGGCGACAACACCCGGCGGCTTTGGCCCTGGGTGTCGCAGGCATCGTGGACGCAGTCGCGCCGAAATCAGCACTCGGTCGCAGCCGCCTGGAAGGGCACCGGCCTTTTCACCCCGGTCGGACATCGGAGGCACAGCAGCATTTCCGAGACATGGCCGGGGTCCGCGACGCTTTTGCTCATAGCCCGGATCTTGCTGCGGCGGCTTCGGAAATTCTGGAGCATTTGCCGGACATCCGGGACATTATTCCTTCTTTGCCGGATATCGATTTCACTGCCCTGGCGCGGCTGTGCCAGTTTAGCAAAGGCTGTGACGGTCTTGCCCGGCGTATGCCCCGCAGTGATGTGTTTGCGTCCCTTAAAAGCGCGGCGGTGGCCCTTGGGCCCCTGTTGCAGGACATGCAGCGGGTAAATGCGGCGGACCGGGGATTCCGGCTTGGGGATAGCGCTTCGAAATATCTCGCGGGCCTTCGGCAGGAGCTTGCGGGGCTGGTTGGTGATATCACCGACGCCCGGCAGCAGCATATTGCCACGGTGCGCAGCGAACTGGGGCTTCCCCCGGGGCTGGGCAGCGTGGTGGTAAGCATCGGTGACCCGCTTGAGGTTCGTATCCGCGCCCACAGCGCCACCCGTTGTGTCAACGAAGACGCCACCAGCGCCATGTTTGCCGTTCCCGATCCTGCATCGGTTGAGGACATGGAAGCCCGGCGGCAGGAACTGCTGGAAGCGGAACGAAAAGAACAGCGGATTATATGTCGGGATCTGGGTAAAAAAGCCGCAGCACAGCAGGACGCCCTGCTGCAGTGCGCCGATGCCGCGGGATATCTGGATTTTCTGCTGGCGTTGCTTAATGCCGGTGGCGAGTGTCTGCCGGTCTTTGGGGATGACATAACTGTTGTCATTGACCAGGGCAGCCTTCCGGCCCTGCGGCGGCAGTGCGAAAAAAACAAAGAAACCTATCAGCCTTTGGATATTACCCTGCCGGCTGGCATGACGGTGCTGCGGGGGGCGAATATGTCCGGTAAAACCGTGGCCCTCAAAACCCTGGGCTGGCTTGTGGCCCTGGCCCATGCGGGTCTGCCCTTGCCGGTTCAGTCCGCCACCATGCCGCTTCTGGATAATCTGTGGGTCTTTGAACCCGATGCCGGAGATATGCAGCAGGGGCTTAGCGCCTTTGGCCGGGAAGTGGCCTTTTGGCGGGATATCAGCGAAACCCTTCAGCAGCGTTCCGATATGACGGCGCTGTTGCTGGCGGACGAACCCATGCGCACCACCAACAACGAAGAAGGCCGCGCCTTATTGCTGGCCCTGCTGGGGTCTTTGGGGCGTTGCGACCGCATTATGGGGCTTTTGACCACTCACATCGATGGCTTGCAGGCCGCCGGGGTGCGGCTGTGTCATATGGCAGGCCTGGGCGATGCGGGCCGGGATGCGTTACTCGAAAGCAGCGGTCTTTCCGCCGCCGGGGTGCGGGGCATGATGGAATATCGTATTTTGTCCGGCGATCACCGGCGGGGCAGTGACGCCATTGCGGTGGCGGCTCTGCTGGGGCTGGATGCGGATATTATTGAGGCTGCCCGAACCAACATGAAGAAATAGTCACGTTTAGCGTATTGAACCGAGGTAATCATGACCGTACTTAATCTTGATCCAAAACAGATTCAGCGCATCAGAGACAACGCCCGGGAAGTGGCCCTCAGCGTGCAGGATTACATCGACACCCATACCACCACCACGGTGGAGCGGGCCACGGTGCGCCTGATGGGCATTGATGGCGCCGATGCCGAGGATGCTCCTTATCCCAATATTGTGGTGGATCATCTGGCCGAACACATTGACCGGGGCGCGGCGATCTTTATCGCCAACGCAGTGCTGCACACCGGCAAAACTCCCCAACAGGTGGCGGAAGCCGTGGGTGAAGGCAGTCTGAATCTTTTGGACCTGCCCATGCAGGACGCTGCCACGGTGCAGGCAAAGGCCGCAGAGCTGGTGGCTCCCCAGGTGGAACGTATCGCCGCCATGAAAGATTTCCGGCAGCAGAAGATCGACAAGAACCCCCAAAAGGATCATCCGCTGCTGTACGTCATTGTTGCCACGGGCAATATTTACGAGGATGTGGATCAGGCCAAAAGCGCGGCCCGCAACGGCGCGGAGATTGTCGCGGTTATTCGTACCACCGCCCAGAGTCTGCTGGACTTTGTGCCTTATAGCGCCACCAGCGGCGGCTTTGGCGGCACCTATGCCAACCAGGAAAACTTCCGCATCATGCGTAGCGCCCTGGATGAAGTGGGCGAGGAACTGGGCCGATACATCCGTCTGGTAAACTATGCCAGCGGTCTGTGTATGCCGGAAATCAGCACCATGGGCGCTCTGGAGCGCCTGGATATGATGCTCAACGATTCCATGTACGGCATTCTGTTCCGTGACATCAACATGTACCGCACCTTTGTTGATCAGCATTTCTCCCGTATGGTCAACAGTCTGGCGGGCATTGTCATTAACACCGGTGAGGACAATTATCTCACCACCGCCGATGCCATTGACAACGCCTACACCGTGCTGGCCAGCGATTTCATCAACGAGCAGTTTGCCTGCCTGTCGGGGCTGGAGCCAAAACTGATGGGCCTTGGCCATGCCTTTGAAATCAATCCGACCATTGAAAACAGCTTCCTGTACGAACTGGCCCACGCATGGACCGTGCGGGAATGCTTCCCGGAAGCGCCGCTGAAGTACATGCCGCCCACCAAGTTCATGACCGGCAATATTTTCCACGGCTACATGCTTAACACCATGTTCAACCTTGCGGGTCAGATGACCGGGCAGGGGATTCAACTGTTGGGTATGCTTACCGAGGCGCTGCACACACCGCATCTGCAGGACCGCAGCCTTGCCTGTGAAAACGCCAATTACGTCATGAACGCGGCAAAGGATTTGTCTGACCAGTTCATTCTTAAAGAGGACAGCTTTATTGCGCAGCGGGCCAAAAAGGTGCTGGGCGAAGCCGACGCCTTTATGGAAGAGCTGACCAAAGTCGGGTTGATGGACGCCATTGAAGAGGGCCGATTTGCCGACGTGAAACGTCCCCGGGACGGCGGCAAGGGCCGCATGGGCGTGTACGCCAAAGACGGCGAGTACTTCAATCCCATGTATGATATTTTCCGCAAAGAGCTGCCCGGGGTGCATCTGAAGTAGTCTGCACATACCATTTTCTTATGTTCGCGCCCCGGTATAGCCGGGGCGTTTTTTCTACAGGTTGTTTCATATTCAATTGTCAAAGAACCGGGAACCCAAAGGTTCCTCTTTAATTTATCAGCTATCATATGTTAGGATTTTATGTAAGCGGAACGTAATTTTTTTGAGAAAAAATATATTTCCAAATAGTTATAATTGGTTAGGTGAATTTTTCCTGTGCGGCACGGGTCGGAAAGACTGTGGCAACGCCGTAACTTGCCAACCTTACCATTGGGGTATACATTTAGAAAACGCACCGGTGCGCAAGCGGAGAACGGCATGATGGAAGACAGCAAGACGCAACAGGGAAACCCCCGCATATTGATTGTGGGCAACGACAACGGGGTGGTGGAGGATCTTACCTTTTTTCTCTCCATGCACTTTGGCGATGTACACCTGGCCGCCACCGGGCTGGAGGGCCTGAAGGCTGTAAGTGACAGCGAAGCCCAGGTGGTTATCACCGCCGGGGTGCTGCCGGATATGGATGGATATGAATTTTCGCGGCTGCTGCACCGGGATGTCTCCTCCAGCCGTTGCGCTGTGGCGCTTATGACAAGCCTCAGCGATCCCGGGGATCTGGCCCGGGCTTTGCAGACCGGTGTTGATAGTTTTATCCCTCTGCCGCTCAACGAAGAACAGGTCATTGGCCGTATTCGCGCATTGCTCACCTCCCTTGACAATCCCGAGGAAGTCAACGAGGTCGCGCCCCTGAAGGCTTTGTGTCATGATACCGGACTTGAGGTTACCGCCAACCGGCGGCAACTGACCAATCTGCTGTTAACCATGTACGACAACTCGCGGCAGCAGGCCCAGGATCTCATCACCCTGCATGGCGAAATCAATCGCACCAATAAACTGCTGAAGATTCAGAACGAAACCAGCGAAAAACTACTGCTTAATGTTCTGCCCCGGCCTATTGCCGACCGCCTCAAGGCCACCGACGGTGTAATTGCCGACGGCTTTGACGATGTCACCATTCTCTTTGCAGATATTGTCGATTTTACCAGTATCTCTGCGGGGCTTGACCCCGGTGAAGTGGTGCATGTGCTCAATGATATATTTTCCACCTTTGATCAGCTTGCGGAAAGCCATGGTCTGGAAAAAATCAAAACCATTGGTGACGCCTATATGGTTGTTGGGGGGATTCCCCAGCAGCGGCAGGGCCACGCCCTGGCCATTGCGGAAATGGCACTTGACATGATGGACGCTATCCGGGGATTCAAAACAACCGGGGGCGAGCCTATTCGACTGCGCATCGGTATCAATACCGGGCCTGTGGTGGCTGGTGTCATTGGCATCAAGAAGTTTATCTACGATCTGTGGGGTGATACGGTCAATGTGGCCAGCCGCATGGAATCCCTTGGCAATGAGGGAGCCATTCAGGTGACGGAATCCACCTACGGACGCCTGAAGGATCGTTTTGAGTTTACCCGCCGGGGAGAAATCTGGGTCAAGGGCAAGGGGGAAATGACCACCTTTTTCCTTACCGGGCGTAAAACACGGAGCGAAACCGACTAAAAGGCGTTTTCCCCTTTTGGCCTCTTTACACCATCGCCGGGGCGTGTATGATGCTTGCATCATGAAACAACAATTCTGTATTGTCGTGCTGCTTGTGGGACTGGTGACCGTATCTGCGGGAGGATGCAGCCTTTTTGAGCGCTTTTGTCCCAAGCCGCCCCACAGCTCCGTCAATGCGACGAAATCGAACACAGAACAGGAGAGCCCTATGGCCAGGGATCTGGTGTATGACAAGCTGCAAATGGTGACCCTTGACAATGGCCTGCGGGTTGCCCTGCTGCCCCGCAGCAGCGCCCCGGTGGTGGCGGTGCAGGTGTGGGTCAACGCCGGCAGCGCCATGGAAACCCCGGAAGAAGCGGGTATGGCTCATCTGATAGAGCATATGCTGTTCAAGGGCAGTACAGGTTACCCCAAAGGCGACATGGCGGCTGTGGTGGAGGGCGCTGGTGGCGATATCAACGCCTGGACCAGCCTGGAAAACACGGTGTATCATATCACCATGAGTTCCGCCTTTGCCAAAACCGCGGTGCAGATTTTGTCCGATGCAGTGCAGAACCCCCTGTTCGACGCCGAAGAGCTGCAGCAGGAAACCCTGGTGGTGCTTGAAGAAATCAAGCGGGGCAAAGACGATCCCGCCCACAGCGCCGACGAAACCCTGTTTGCCATGGCCTTTAAAAATCATCCCTGGGGCCGCCCGGTAATCGGGTTTGAAAAAGTCATCAAGGGCTTTACCCGGCACAACGTGGTTGATTTCCATGGTCGCTGGTATCGTCCCAAAAACGCCATTGTGGTGGTGACCGGCGATTTCAAACCCGCCACCATGAAAAAGTGGATTACCGACACCTTTGGTACATGGAAAAATCGCCGTGGTCCTGTGGATGCGGCTCCCGGTGCAGTGGAATCCAACCAGCGCAGCCCCCGGGTAAAAGTGCTGCGGGACGCCACCCATGAGGCCCGGCTGCATCTGGCATTTCCCACCGAAGGCATGGAAGCCCCCTACATGGCGGCACTGGACGTGCTGGGCGTTATTCTGGCCCAGGGCGACAGTTCCCGGTTGACCATCAACGTGGAGCGGCGGCTTGGCCTGATTACCGATGAAACCGCAGGCCCCTATGCGGGTAAGGGCGTGGGAGCCTTTTTGGTGGAAGCCTCTTTGGTGCAGCAAAAGGAAGAGCAGGCCGTCCGCGCAGTGTTCGAGGAAGTGCTGCGTATTGCCCACGGCGGTGTGGGCATGGCGGAGCTGGCCGGTGCCAAACAGATTATCGAAAGCGAAGTGGTGTTCCACTACGAAACCGCCCAGGGCACTGCCGCCCGCATGGGCAACTCCATTTCCGTTACCGGGGCAGCCGGATTTGAACAAACACATCTGGCCCGGGTGCAGGCTCTGAAGCCCGCGGATGTGCAGGAAGCCGCCCGA
>Ga0209692_10005016_pt1 | contig 11615 bp, 9 predicted proteins | sample tdDd472_FD_187129 | JGI IMG/M metagenome (GOLD analysis project Ga0209692, IMG submission 187129) | Marine sediment microbial communities from the Atlantic coast under amendment with organic carbon and nitrate - tdDd47.2 (SPAdes)... | ecosystem: Environmental > Aquatic > Marine > Coastal >...
CAAGCAAGGCGATGTGGTCGCAACCCAGCTCGTACTCCCCGGTTCCAAGGTCAAGAAGAAGAATTAATATGCCATCCGCCATCCATCTCACAGACATAACGAAAGTCTTCGCCCAGGTGGCCGAAAAGAAGAACGGCGACGCCCTGCCCGGCATGGAGCCGGATGACTGGGCGGCCGTATCGAACGCAGGCCGGCGCACCATGCCCGAGCTATGGCGGGAACAACACGTGGCGCGGACCGATAACCTGTACCTGCTCAAGAGTCTGGATGACGAAGCGGTGAGCCGCTCCGGTATCGCCAGCGGTGGCCGGATGACGGTGCGGGCGGTGCCCTGGATCATCGCCGGACACGAACAGCACCATCTGCATATCCTGAAGGAGTGTTACGGGATTGGCGTCTGATCCCGCCACCGTTTGCACTGCCGCCGATGGATCACTAGATTACGAAGTGGGGAAGGCGCACCTTCCCCCTCGTTTTGACCCGAACCACGCCCGGCTTTCGAGCGTGCAGGTTCCTGATCTTTGACAGGAGAATAGACGTGGGCAAGCGTAGAAAAGGCCGCGAAATAGTGATGCAGTCGACCTATGCCTCGCTGATCAGCGGAGCCAACCTGACCGACACCCTGGCCGACCAGCTGGGCCGGCGGGAATCGGCCAAGGAGACTGCCGAGTTCGCGACCCAACTGATGGACAAGGTCCAACAGCACCGCACCGAACTGGAGCAATGGTTGCATTCGCTCGTCAGTGCGAACTGGCGACCGGAGCGCTTGGGGGTGGTCGAGAAGGTCATCCTCACCTTGGGACTGGCCGAGTTGAAGTTCAGTCCGGAAGTACCCTATCGTGTGGCGATCAACGAAGCGCTGGAACTGACCCGCCGCTACTGCGACGAGGAAGCCGTGGGTTTCGTGAACGGCGTGCTGGATACGGCGGCATCCCAGGTCTATCCCGACGGCGCTGCCAGGAACTGCAACGATCCGGCCGTCGACGGTTCCGGAGACAACGACATGAAGAACACCGAGGACGGCGGCAAGTAGCGTGAGAGCATCCACACCCGAGCACTGGCAGAGATTCTGGGAAGAGGCCGACACCCTCGACTTGGCCGAGGTGTACGGCACCGATGGCCGCATGGTGCGCGAGATCACCGGACTGGGTGATCTGACCGGCAAGCGGATCCTGGAAGTGGGGGCGGGCACCGGTCGAGACGCCGTGGCCCTGGTCCACGCCGGCGCAGAGGTTCTGACCCTCGACTACGTGCCGGGATCCCTGGACCTGACCATCAAGGCGGCAAACAGCGCCGGCGTAAGTGTCTCACCGGTCTGCGGTGACGGTCAGGCCATGCCCTTCGCCGATGGCACCTTTGACGTGGTATTTCATCAGGGACTGCTGGAACATTTTCCTGACCCGTTGCCACTGCTTCGTGATAACATTCGGGTATTGAAGTCCGGTGGACACTTGATCATCGATGTCCCCCAACGGTATCATTACTACACGCTGGGGAAGAAAATTCTCATCGCCTTGGACAAATGGTTCGCCGGCTGGGAGACTGAGTTCTCCGTCGGGGAGTTGGAGGACCTGGTTCGAGGCGATGGACTTGCGGTGATCCGGAGCTACGGGGACTGGATGGTCCCCGGGCTCTGGTACCGCGCATTGCGCAAGGTCGTGTTGACGCGCACGGGGCACAAATTGCCCATGTATCCGGAGCCGGTCCCGGCCTTGGCCCGGTTGGGTGAGAAGTGGCGGCGTTTCTTCGGCCGCACGCGCCTGGCCTTGTACACGACCCCGACCATTGGCGTCATCGCCCGCAAGCCGGACTCGGGGACTGCCGCGGGTCCCAGCGCGGAGGCCGCAAGCTGAAGCTCCTGGCCGTCAACTGGCGCGATATCAACGATCCCCTCGGCGGCGGCGCCGAGTTGCATCTGCACCATATCCTCAAGGGTGCGGCGGCCGCGGGCTGGGAAGTGGACCTCGTCTGTTCCGGCTACCGGAATGCGCCCCGTCACGACAGCATCGACGGCGTCCAAATTCACCGCCACGGTCACTGGGCCGTGGCCAATTTCGTCCTGCCCCGGGTGGTTCGCCGACTGCTGCGGACCGGCACCTACGACCTGCTCGTCGAGGACATAAACAAGATACCGTTCTACACCCCACTGTATCGGGGAGATACGCCGCTGGTGACCATCGTGCCCCATCTCTTCGGCACCACCGTCTATCGCGAAGCGAATCCCCTGACGGCGACCTACGTGTATGGCGCCGAGAGTTTGATCCCGTCCATCTATCGAGATGTTGATTTCGAGGTTATCAGCCCTTCTACCCGCGACGATCTGATTGCCCGAGGGCTGCAGCCGGATCGGGTCCGTACCGTCTATTGCGGACTGGACCACGAACGGTTCACACTGGCGGATCCGCCGCCCCGCAGTGATGCCCCGCTGGTGGTCTGCTGGAGCCGACTGCGTCGCTACAAGAGCATCGAGGTGGCCATACGGGCTTTCGCACGCATCCACCAGGAATTGCCCGCGGCCCGGATGCTCATCATGGGAAGGGGGCCGGATGAGGGACGATTGCGTCGGCTGGCGGCACAGCTGAATCTCGAGGATGTCCTGGAGTTTCGCGGTTTCATGCCCTGGCGGGACCTGGTGGAAGTTCTGCACCGTTGCCACGTGTTCCTGAATCCCAGTCCCAAGGAGGGCTGGGGACTGACCGTAGTCGAGGCCAACCAGTGCGGATTGCCCGTGGTGGCCAGCGACCGGCCGGGATTGCGGGATTCGGTCAAGCACGGTGAAACCGGTAGCCTGGTGCCCTACGGTGACGACGAGGCCTTCGCGCGGGAGGCGTTGGCCTTGCTGCAGGATCCCCACCTGTGGCGCTCCAGGAGCGAAGCGGCCCGTCGCTGGGCGGCTTCCTTCAGCTGGCCGCGGTGTGTTGCCGAGTCGCTGGAATTCTTCAGCGAAGTGGCCGCCCGCGGTACACGCAGGGGGCGCCCATGAGACGGGTTCTGGTCTTCGCGGCCAAATTGATCGTCAGCGCAGTGCTGATCGGTTTCGTGCTGTCGCGCCTGTCGATAGTCGAGATCCGCGACGCCATGAATCAACCTCGCTGGCATTGGTTGGGCGCCGCCCTGGCGGTGTATGCCGTGTCGGCTGTCGGTGGAGCCTTGCAGTGGTCATGGATACTGCGCACGGCGGGGATCGCCGCTCCGGCCCGGGAGATCCGTCGCCTCTACTTTATCGGCCTGTTCTTCAACAACTTCCTGCCGGCAAATATCGGTGGGGACGCCTACAAGATCATCGACCTCGGACGCCAGTATCAGCGTCCCCTGGGCGTGTTCTGTGCAACCCTGCTGGATCGACTCATCGGCCTTTCGGCTTTGACGGCCCTGGCGGCGGTGATCATGGTGATTGCGGCCCTGGCGGCGATACCCCTGCCCGAGACGGCCCTGCTGTTACTGCCGGTACTGGCGTTGCTGGCTTTGGTGCTGGTGTTGCTGCTCTCCCGCCGGATCGGCCGCCTGTTGCCCGGACTGGCCCGTCGACTGGGCTGGCCGGGGCTGGCCCGTCGCTTGGAGGATATCACCGGCGAGTTCGCCCTGTATCGCCAGCGTGTCGGGTGGCTCAACGGAATCTTCCTCTTCAGCGTTGCAGTACAGACGCTGCGCATGATCACGCATCTGCTGGTGGCTTTGGGCCTGGGCTACGGTCTGGGCTGGACCCAGATGTTGCAGTTGCTGGTCCTGGTGCCCATGCTGGCGGTGAGTCTGACCCTGCCGGTGACCATCAACGGCATCGGACTGCGGGAATCGGTCTCGGCCCAGCTGTTGACCTGGGCCGGCTTGGCGGCACCGCAGGCGGTGGCCATGGAGGTGGCCGCCTACCTGGTGCAGGTATTGTTCAGCCTGCAGGGCGGAGTGCTGCTGTGGCTGGGCCAGGGTGGCCGCCGCCGCCGACCCGAAGCGCCCGATCAAGGCTGACCGGGATGCGGAACTTGTTCAGACCGTGGTTGTTGCCCACGTCGCCGTGTGTTAGCTTCTATCCGGATAATCCCGAGTCAACTGCCCCGTCAGGGGATCTGCGACCGGTCCGGATGGACTCCCATTTCAGGAGATCTTGCGGCCCGGTTGTTGTGATGCCGCCAATTCCGAAGCGAAGGTGACGAATTGACCGACAAATGGTACCTCAGGCCCCAGGTCCTGATCGCTGCCGGCGTGTTTGCGCTGACATTGGGGATCTACGCCGCCACCCTGGCGCCGACGACGAGCTTCTGGGATTGCGGCGAGTTCATCACCACCAGCCATATCGTGGGGATTCCCCATCAGCCCGGTACGCCGCTCTATGTGCTGGTGGGTCGTGTCTTCGACATTCTGCTGGGCAATGCGGATATCACCGAGCCTGCCCTGCGCACTGCCTGGGCTGTGAATTTCATGTCGGCGTTCTTCAGCGCGCTGGCCGTGATGTTCGTCTATCTGATCATCTGGGAACTGGGTCGCCGTGCAGACCCTGACTCGGGTTGGCTGCCCCACGCCGGAGGGGTGGTGGGGGCGTTTTTCCTGGCCTTCAGTCAGACTTTCTGGGGCAACGCCGTCGAGGCCGAGGTATACGGACTTTCGGCCTTCATGCTGGGACTGGTGGCCTGGCTGGCCATCCGCTGGTACGACCACCGTGAACAGTCGGCCAGCGACAAACTACTGTTGCTGATGATCTATCTGCTGGGTCTGGGCGTCGGGTTCCATCTCGGTAGTTTATTGGTCTACCCGGGAATATTCCTGATGGTGCTGCTGGCCAGGGATCGGCAGCTGGAGATCGCCGATCTGATGCTCATGAGTGCGGGATTGGCAGTGTTCCTTTTTTCCACCACCACCCGCAACAGCACCGTGGTGATCCTGCTGCTGGTCGTGTATCTCATCGTGGTGGTCGCCCGCAGCTTCCAGGGCAAGCACTTTGCCCTGGTGGGAAGCGCATTGTTCTTCGTGGGCCTGACCGTCCACGTGATGATGCTGATCCGCGCCGGCGCCAGCCCCGAACCGGCCGTCAACCAGACGGCTCCCGATAATTTCGCCACCTTGATGACGGTCATCCGCCGGGAACAGTACCCGCCGCTGAATCCGTTCCACCGCCAGGCACCCCTGGTCTGGCAGTATGGCTATTACTACAAGTTCCTGTTCCAGCAGTTCTATTTCCTGGGACCGGGGCACGGCATGCTCACTGCAGTGTCCACGGTGCTGGGCCCGATTTTTCTGGCTCTCGTGGGCCTGTTTCACGGACTGCGCCGAATTCGACCCCTGGTCCTGGTGCCGCTGACCGGCTACCTGATCAACGGCGAGATCCTGACCCTGTATCTGAACTTCACCAACCACGAGGTTCGCGACCGGGACTATTTCTACTTTGCGGCATTCATGTTCTTCGCCGTGTTCATCGGCCTGGGGGCCGCGGCGCTGATGCGTTTCGCTGCCGGCGGAGAGGGGAAGTCGGCCAACCAGCTGACGGCAGCCGGCCAGAACTGGAGCCGAGGTGTGGCGAGAGTCAAGCTGGGGGCCCTGCCCCTGGTGACGGTCGGGGTTCTACTGGTCATTTCCCTGTTGCCGGTCACTCCCGGTCATACCAAGTACTTCGAACACGATCGCAGCGAGAACCGCATCGCCTACGAGTACGCCTGGAACATTCTGGCGGGGTTGGACGAGAATGCGATCCTGTTCACCAATGGGGACAACGACACCTTCCCTATCTGGTATCTGCAGCAGGTCGAGCATTTCCGTACGGACGTGACGGTGGTCAATCTCTCGCTGGTCAACCTGCCCTGGTACATCAAGCAGCTCAAGCATGCTGAGCGACCGCTGGCCATGCGTCGCACCGACGAGCAGGTGGATGAGTTGCGCCATCGTCGCTTCGACGATCCGAACACCGGTGAGACCACCATCATCATGATCAAGGACTACGTGGTTCACGACATCATCGTCACCAACCACCAGACCGGAGGCGATCGTCCGGTGTTCTTCGCCGTGACCATTCCCCGGGATAACATGGTCCGCTATTTCCCCATGTTGCAGATGGAGGGAATGGCGTACCGGTTATTGGATGACGAGAGCGAGGACAAGCTGCCGCGGATCGATCCGCAGCGGGTGCTGGAGAACATGCTCGGCGTGTACAGCTTGGATGCGCTGACCGACGGTGACACGGCACGGCGCCAGTCCGAGTATGCGGCCATGGCGGGCCTCGTCGGTGACGACGGCCAGCCGCTGCTGGGGCGGACCGGTCGCGAGATGGATTCCGACAGTCTTGAAAAACTAGTGATGCTCGTCGGCGGTGAACGCCGCGATGTCTACCGAAACACCAATGCCCGCCACCTGCTGGGCAACTATCCGGCCGCTCTGAACCGAACCGGGGTGGAACTTTACAACCGGGCGTCGCAGGTCGCCTACACCGATACAGTGGCCTACCGGCAGTATCTGGGCAAGGCCCTGACGGCCCTGGAAGCCAGCATGGCGATCATCCCGTTCAATGACGCCTCGATGCTTGAATTCTATCCGCTCCTGCTGGTCCAGGCCTATCGGGATGAGGACGCCAAGACCTTCCTCAGTACCCTGCACGGCAACGTGCCGGTTGATGTGGAAGAGCGCACGGTTTACAACGCCCTGCGCGGCATCACTCGGGCGGGATTGTCGTCCCTGGCGCTGGAGTGGCTGGATGGGCAGATCGTCGAACGACCGGACACCAAGTTCTACTATGAGGTCCAGTTCTCCCTATACCAGGCTCTCGACGATATCCAGGGAGCCATGCACACCATGGAGCTCTGGGAGCAACGCTCAGGTGCCCGGGACGAAGCCATGGCCCGCGGCGTGGAGGAAATGCGCGCAGCGGCCCTGGATCGCGAGCAACAGCGAATCGAAGATGCCGTAGGAGGGTCCGATGGACAGTAACGAACTGAGAGAAATCACCGCCTCGCTGCCGAGCCGGGTACTGGACGTCCTGCAGCCGGACACCCCGGTAGTGGTCACAGGTTGCGCCGGTTTCATCGGGAGCACTGTGACCGAAGCGCTGCTGGAGCTGGGTTGTCGGGTGACCGGCGTCGATTGCCTCACCGACTATTACGATCTGGACCTGAAGCGGGAAAACATGGCCGGTTTCGCAGACCACCCGGCGTTTACCTACTGTGCCGACGACCTCAACGACCTCGATGCGGTGGCCCTGCTCGCCGGTCAGCGGGTTTGTTTTCACCTGGCGGCCCAGGCCGGAGTGCGAGCCAGCTGGGGCAAGACTTTCAGCGAGTATCTCAGCTGCAATATCATGGCCAGCCAGCGCCTGCTCGAGGCTTGCCGGCACGAGAGCGTGGCTGGTACGCTGGTGCGCTTCGTCTACTCAAGCAGCAGTTCGGTCTACGGGGACCAGGAGGTCCTGCCGGTCACCGAGAAGGCCCTGCCGCAACCGCGCTCACCCTACGGGGTGACCAAAATGGCGGCCGAGCACCTGTGTGTTCTGTATTCCCAGAACTTTGGCGTGCCCACCAGCAGCCTGCGGTACTTCACGGTATTCGGGCCGCGGCAACGACCGGACATGGCCTTCCGCAAGTTCATCGAGACGGCGCTGGACGGGGGCTCGTTTCAGGTCTATGGCGACGGCTCCCAGACCCGCGATTTCACCTATGTGGGGGACGCCGTCCGCTCGAACCTGTTGGCAGTATCCTGTGACCGAATCTGGGAGGTCTTCAACACCGGCGGCGGTAGCCGGGTCGTGTTCAGCGAGACCCTGGAGTTGCTGACCGATCTGCTCCGAGAGCAGGTGCCCGGTCTGGATCCGGTCGTCAGTTATGAGGCCGTGGCCGACGGCGACGTCAAGGATACCTTCGCGGAACGCAGCCACGTGGAAGCGACCATCGGATACCGGCCCACCATCGAATTTGCCGAGGGCCTGGCTCGTGAGGTGGCTTGGGCGATTGCCAGGAGGAATGCAGGTTGAACGAGCCCGTATGCAGCGACGATCCTGTGCGCAGCGACCTGGCGGTGGTCGTGCCTGCTTTCAACGAAGCCGAGTCCCTGCCCGAACTGGTTGAGCGTATCGCCGCCGCCGCGGAATCGATCCAGCGAACCTGGGAGGTCTGGATCATTGACGACGGCAGCAGCGACGAGACCTTCGCGGTGGTCGAACAACTGGCTTCGCAACGGGCGCAGGTTCACGGGCTGTCCTTCGGCCGCAATTTCGGCAAGGCCGCGGCCCTGGCTGCCGGGTTCAAGGCTGCGGCCGCGGATATCGTCATCACCATGGATGCCGATCTTCAGGACGATCCCGCCGAAATTCCGGCTCTGGTGGCCAAGATCGAGGAAGGCTGGGACCTGGTATCGGGTTGGAAGCAGGATCGCAAGGACAGCTTCATCAAGAACAACACCAGCAAGGTTTTCAACTTCTTCACCAGTGCCATGTGCGGGCTCAAGCTACACGATTTCAATTGCGGTCTGAAGGCCTATCGGCGCGAGGTGACTCGACGGGTCCGGCTCTATGGCGAGATGCATCGCTATGTGCCGGCTCTGGCGCACCTGGACGGCTTCCGGGTCTGCGAATTGCCGGTCAAACACTTTGCTCGCAAGTACGGCGAGACCAAGTACGGGCTGGCTCGATTCGTCAATGGTTTCCTGGATCTGCTGACGGTCTACTTCCTGCACGCCAAGCAGACCTCGCCATTGCACTTTTTTGGTCGGCTGGGCCTGGGCTTCCTGACCGTCGGCGGCGGGATCAGCTTCTATTTCCTGACGACCTGGCTATTCGGCCAGCCCATGCGCCTGCGACCCATGCTGCTGCTGGGGCTCGTCCTGATCATCGTCTCTTTCCAGTTCATCAGCCTGGGGTTGATCGCGGAACTGGTGGTAGCCGGCCGGCGTCCCGAACAGGCTTTCCGGGTGGCTCGGCGTGTCTGAGCCGAAGGCGGTGGGTGACAGCGGCAGCGCTCCGGTGTCCGTGAGCCCGCCGCCGCTGGCGGTGGTCGTGGTGAACTGGAATGGCCGCCATGATCTGGCTGATTGCCTGCGCTCCCTGGCGGACGAGGACTATCCTGACCTCAGGACGCTGGTAGTGGACAACGGCTCGACCGATGACTCGGTGGAGTGGACGCGTCGCCATTATCCAGATGTCGATACCCTGGCCACCGGCGAGAATCTGCGCTGGGCGGGCGGGAACAACGTGGCGCTGCGCTGCCTGGCGGCCGAGGAATTTTCCGGTCCGGTTCTGCTGCTCAACAACGATACTCTGGTGCCATCGGGCAGCCTGAGCCGACTGGTGCAGGCCCTGGTCGAGACCCCGGCCGCGTGGGCGGCCACCCCGCGAATATGCTATGCGGCTGATCCTGCACGGGCCTGGTACGACGGAGGTAGCGTCGGTCGCTGGACGGGGTGGTTCCGGCACGACGGCATCCGCCAACTGACCGGTCGGCTGGACAACAAACCCCGCTTCGTGGGCTACGGTACGGGTTGTGCACTCCTACTGTCCCAGCGGGCGCTGCGAGAAGTTGGACTGCTTGACGAATCCTTTCACTTCTATGCCGAGGATGGAGATTACTGCCTGCGTATCACCGCCGCAGGTGGCAAGATCCTGCACGTGCCTTTGGCCCTGGTTCTGCACAAGGTCAGTGCTTCAGTAGGCGCTCAGAGTCCACGCAAGGTCTGGTTGCGTAGCCGCAGCCACGTGCGCCTGCTGCGCAAGCATTGGCCCGGGCACTGGTGGCCCGTGCTGTTGGTGACTCACATGGTCTTCTTGACCGGGCATGCAGTCTGGAACCTCTGGCACGGTCGACCAGCCACGGCCCTCGCTGTGTGGCAGGGCGCCCTCGACGAGCTGCGGGGCCGTTCATACGAGCGGCCAGGCCCCTGAGCCTTCTGCGAGCCCGCTCCGCGATCTGAAAAGGCCGCCGCAGTGTACCGCGTGTCCGGTGGACACTGGTGTAACGAAGATGATATTCTTGTCTGGACGGGAAACGAGCGCCAGACGCTGTTCTCACTGCTTGCGCGGACCGGGCCGCCCATTGCCCAGGGAGCCCGGTTCGATGCCGCCGTGGGGTACAATTCGAGGCTGCGCCGGCCACCGCCGCAGGATCCGAAAGATCAGGAGCCGAGTTTGAGCAAGAAATCCCATCGCCAAGCCCGATCGACGCCGCCGTCGGTTCCAACTCCCGCCTGGTTACAGGGGTGGTCGACCTCCGGAGGTTGGGGCCGCTGGGTGACTCTGACGGTGATCCTGCTGGTACTGCTGGCGATCCTCTATCCCGACGCCGTTCTGCGCGGGTCGGTTTTTGCAAGCAGCGACGCTGGAAACGCCGATGCGTTTCGCTCCGCGGGTGATGCTGCCCTGCGGCGCGGCCACTACCCGCTGTGGAACCCTTTCCTGTTCGCCGGCATGCCTTCCTTCGGTTCGCTGTCCTATGCCCGCTTTCTGTATCCGCCCTCGGTGGTGTTCGACTTCGTTCAGCAACGACTGGGCTTCCCCCCATTGAGCTGGATGTTGGCCCACCTGCTGTTCGGTGGTCTGGGGATGGCCTGGGTTCTGTCCCGCTGGCGCTTGCCCCTGGGAGCCCTGGTGCTGGGGGCCGCCATCTGGCTATTGTTCCCCAAGGTCGTGGCCTGGGGCGTACACGGCCATGGCACCAAGCTGGGGGCGGCCATGTACCTGCCCTGGATCGTCGGCTGGGTATTGCGGATTCTGGACGGACACGGCTGGCGTGCGGTGGGAATGACGGGACTGCTGCTGGGACTCCAGTTGCTGCGCGGACACCCACAGATCACCTACTACACGCTGCTGCTGGTGGGCTGGCTCTCGGTGTGGAATGCGGTCTGGCCCCTGGACGATGTACTGGCCCGGGCGACGGCCGCGGTGCGGTGGCGCCGGGTTGCCCGATTGCTCGTCGGCCTGGCCCTCGGCTTCATGATCGGCTCCGTGTTGCTGGTGCCGGTTCACCAGTACTCGGGTATTTCGATCCGGGGTCAAGACACCGCCGGTGGCGGTGGGGTCGGCCTCGACTATGCAACCGGCTGGAGTCTGGCGCCGGTCGAACTCGGCACGGTTGTCTTGCCGGCAGCTGCCGGATTCGGCAAGGCCACCTACCTGGGCCTGATGCCCTTCAACGATTACCCCAATTACCTCGGTCTGCTGGTCCTGGTACTGGCCGTATGGTCCTGGTGGCAGGGGCAGCGCTCCCTGAGTGTCGCCCTGGGTGCCATGTCCGTGATTGCCATCCTGGTGGCTTTCGGTCGTTACGGCCCCGGATTCTATGAACTGCTCTATCGCTGGCTGCCGTTCTTCAACAAATTTCGGGTGCCTTCGATGGTGATGATTCTGGTCGCTTTCGCGGCGGCGATTCTGGCGCCCCGTGGACTGGTGGCCTGGCGGGACGGACGGTCCCCGGGGCAGCGGCCCCTGATTCTGCCGATGATCCTGGGCGCTGCGGGACTGCTCCTGTTGTTGAGCGGAGTTCTGGCGCTGGTGCGTGACCCGTACCAGTCCCACCTCACAGCGATGGCCGCGAAAGCGGGCCGTTCGACACCGCAGATCCTGCTGGATGCGGCCTGGGTCATGCACCGGGCCAGTCTGATCAGGATCGGCCTGATGCTGCTGGTCGCCGCCTCGGCAGGCTGGTTCGCCGTGCGCA
>Ga0209692_10005018_pt1 | contig 11612 bp, 8 predicted proteins | sample tdDd472_FD_187129 | JGI IMG/M metagenome (GOLD analysis project Ga0209692, IMG submission 187129) | Marine sediment microbial communities from the Atlantic coast under amendment with organic carbon and nitrate - tdDd47.2 (SPAdes)... | ecosystem: Environmental > Aquatic > Marine > Coastal >...
GGGGAGGAGGGAGAATCACCGCTCATAAGGAATGATATTGTCCCACTCCGTGGCGCAAGAGCGAGCCACAAAAGCGACAACGGGTTCTTCATCACTCATATTGAATACCTCATGAGGTACACCGGGTTTGATATAGATGAAATCACCAGCTTCATTCTCAAGTATCTTTTCGCAACCCGGGCCGAATTCATGGCGGACCTTTCCTTCGAGGATGTATAACATCAATTCAAAACCATCATGGATGTGCGCATAGGCTACCCCACCTGGAGGAATGGTCGCGATATTGCAAGATAATTTCGTGGAGCCTACGTTTTTCTCCGACATACCTTGTTTGTATTGAATATTATTCCAGCTGCGCTTTTTCCCACCGCCACGAATAGTGAGGATGCCGCCATGATCTTCTACGGCACCTATTTCCACCGTATCTTTTGGATCTTTCATTTTAATTTTTTTATCGCAATTGCGAATGGAGAATCTTTTATTTTACCTCTTTGGCGTAATCATCACCATAATACTTACTAGTAATATTGGTGTGGAATTTTACGGCCGAAATGGGTTCGTATTTTGGATTTTCTAAGCAAGGCAGAACCGCCAAAGTCTCTTCTTCCCAAACATAAACGGCCATAGGAAATGAAATCCGAGGTTTTTCAAATAAGTCCTTTTTGAGCGGTTTGCTCACTCGGTGCGTCGTAGAGGGCAGGCGATCATTGGTAATTCGCTGCATATAATCACCGGTATTTAAAATAATCGATCCAGGTTCTGGATTTAAACGAATCCATTTCCCGTTTTCTCGATTGAGCACCTGCAGGCCCTCCACCTCTTGGGCCGGTAGAATGGTAAAGAGGTCAACGTCTTCATGGCCGAGCATGCGGCCGGCACCAGTGGCATCATCAGTTGAGCTAATAGGAGGATAGTAGTTGAGTCGGAAGCCAAAATTTGTTCCGCTTAGTTTTTGATCATAATGATGAGGATCGCAACCTAAATAGCTTAGGATGCTTTGCATGATCGGTAAAATCAAGGCCTCATGGGATTGTACTAATCCTCGGAAGAAAGTCTCATAACTAGGAGACGGCCAAAATTTTTCCACCTCAAAATTGGGGTCATTGTCTAGGTTGAAAGCCCGCCGGCAAAATACCCATCCTTCTACCAAATCGGGATGAATAATGGTCGTGGTTTTCATGGGGAAGTAACCTTGGTTGACCGAGCCATGTCTTTCGGCTTTGAAGGCCATTCGCTCTTCGTAGGTCGTCTGCTCGAAAATCTCAGCGGTCTTTCGCTGCGCCTCGGCATACAGCTCCGTATCAACGCCATGTCCTACCAAGGTAGCAAAGCCGATACCCTCTAGCGCTGCGCCCAATTCCGCCGCAAATTGTTTCTTCCCCGCTTCTCCTCCTTCAAAGAAGAGGCGCATATCGCAGGTAGGAATTTTGTATTCTTCATCAAACTCATCAGTAGATTCATTTTCTACCAGGTGATAAGTTTGTTCTTTATTGACTTGATCGTATTTGCGAAAATTCTGATTGACGGCCTTGATACCGTCTGCTTGATTTGGTGTTGATGGCATGATATAGCATTTCCTCAAAAATACAGTGCTCACGCAATTAAACCAAATGGCGACTATAACTTAAGTCCATTCAATAATCGTTTTCTCAAAAGTGGTTCCTGCTCCTCTTGCAGTAGCTTTAGTAAGGCGGGTTTATTTTGAGCCTCAAAAATGGATTTGGGATAGTTGAGGTACTGGTCAGCCATTTTTTTTGTCACCTTTTCCTTTGCTGTCAATTGTGGATTCATGAGCCATAACTTGCGGGGGGCAATGGCAGCCATTAGATCTGGAAGGTCATAAGATGTTAAAGCACCAGCTACAGTGGAATAGATCCAGGAGGTCGGATAGTCTTTGGTACTTGCTATAGCGGCATAGCTGAGCATTGGTTTCCATAAGAAGAGTTGGTCAATGCCCTTATCGGCTACGGCGGCATGTAGTAATTCACTGGCTAAAGAGCCCCCTGCTATAGCAGACACTCGCTTGTATTCTTCAAAATGATGTTTTAGTGTAGCTACCCATTTTAGAATATCCGAGGCACGTAGCCCCACGATCGATTCGCCCACTAAGATCCCTGCAAACCATTGATTGAGGGAAACCCCATCGATATAAGCATCCCCTCGCAAATAACCTGGCCCCAATAATCCAAGACCTGGGAGATCGGTACGGAAAACCGAATGCCCATCCTTCAATAATAAGTGAAGAAGCGTATCAGGGGTCTCGGATAAGCTATTTCCATCTAATAGGAGTACAAGTTGCTCCGATCTTTTCTGGGTAGGTATATACAAGGCGCCCGGAAGCATATAATCGCCCGTACCAGCGAGTAGGTATTTTTCTAGTATGTAATTCTCTTTTACGTAGCGCCCAGAAAATAGCAATTTCCCTGGGCCTTCGGGCAAAACGATACCCGCTTGCGTTTTGACATGATTCCCCAACTCGGCTATATGCGTCGCTTGCTGTCGTTGCTGCTGTAACTCAATTTCTAATTGCTCGACGTGTTTTTTATTTAAACTAAAAAGGGTTTCTCCTTGCAGGCTAGTCGCTACTTGCCCCGTCTTCGTTACCCAAAGCGCTTCTTCCTTGAAAGTCTCGACCTCGAGATCTGTAGGATCTCCAGCAAGACCAAGGTTTTTCTGAAAAAAAGCATACATCGCCTCTCTGTTCTTTTGGGTGGAGGCGTGACCCTCATCATCTTCCACCATCTGAATGGCCTCTTTTGCCAACAACTTTTCATAAGCCATTTTTACTTCTGCAAAAGTCTCCCGCGCTCCTTGGATACTAAAGAAGTCCCTAGTAGTGGTAAGCATTAAGGTCGGCTTAGGTGCTCGTACAGTCAATAAATCTGCATGATCTAGGCCTTCGACCAGCATGCGAGTTAAATTTTGCTCCGCATCTTGTGGCCCAATGGTTTTGAGTATATATTCCATACTGGTGATAAAACACTCGGGAGCGGCGGCCAGTATGCGATCGTCGACGGCGGCGGTATAAGCCGTTTGCGTGCCTCCACCAGAACGGCCAGTCATGCCAATTCGATCAGGGTCAACCTCTGGTCTGGTCAATAAATAGTCGACGGCTCTCATGCCATCCCAGACGAAGTAGTGAGTAGGGGAGTAGCCCGCTAGATAACACTGAGCGCCAGGGTAAGAATGTTCTTTGGTAGGACTAAAACGTGCCTTCCCGCTTTCTGGATCGAAGTATTGAAAGCGCTCGCCCTGTCCCACCGGATCGAAGGCTAGCACGATAAATCCTTTTTTCACTAGATTGATGATAATATGCTGGTAAGCCTCACTGCGGAAGCCTTGGGAGGCGTGGCCCGAGGCATAGATGATTGCCGGGCTTTTCCCTTTCCGGTTTTTAGGAATAAATAGCCCGGCGGTTACATAATAACCAGGAATAGATTCAAATAGGACTTTTTCGACTCGGAAATCTTCTCTTTCAAGCGTGCCCGTGACCTTTGCATTCAAGGGTGTTTTTTGGGGCAAAGGACCTAGTAAGTCCATCAGCTTTTCTTTTACCCATCGCTGACGTTCCTCCCAATCAGCTTTTGTGGATAGCTTTGCGATCTGCTCCTTTCGCTGAACCAAGTGAGTGAATGCCTTTTCGCTGAAGTGTTTGTAGAGTGTGTTTTCTGCATCCGAATAGTATTTCCAGTAATCAAAAAGAGCCAAGTCCTCTTGGGCTTGGAGGGAGGGGCTTATTGGTAGGAGTAAAATGAGCAGTAGATAGGAGTATTTCATAAGTTTTTAAGTTTGTAGGATGTCGTGAGTCTATGAGTCCGTAAGTCGGTATGTCTGTATGTCAGAGACGGGACAGGTTCCAGTTGGAAACCGTGAACCAACGCCTGGGGGATGTCAGTAAGTCAGTCGGTTAATGAGTTGTAGGTCGGGTTTGGAAATGTGAGGAGGGTGGGCGAGGCAGGTTCTGCTCGGAAGCCGTGAGCCAACGCTTGGGCCTCCCCACGCCGCCTTTTGATTTTAATTTTGATTTCGCTTTTCATTAGAGTCCTAGTTTCACTTCTCATTTTCCACCCAATAAAAGCGGCCATCCTCCGCACCAATAAGTAAGTCGGGGATACCATTGCCATCCCAGTCCACCGTTGTCGGGCTCGTCGTGTGGCCCGCCAAGGTTTGGGGATGAATCGGGCCTTCGTCCTTGAAAACTGTACTGCCATCGGCTTGGGTCGCCACATTCCGGAAGAAGTTGACACTGACACTATTGGCCAATAGATCTAATCGGCCATCTTGGTCCCAATCGACGAAGCAGAATTTACGCCTTCCACTACTTCCTCCTTCTCGATGATTGAGTTGTAGTGCAGCGCCTGCTTTCCCTTTTTGCGGCCTGTTTTTACCGTCATAAATGGACTCATCTTGTCCCTTAAATATTCGAGTAGGAGGCTTGAGTGCTAATCGTTGGCCGGTTTTAAAGCGTTCGTAGAAAGCTAAATAGCCTTCATGGTCTAACATGATGAGATCGTTAAGCCCATCTTGATTCCAGTCGATGACATAGGGCGTGGTACGCCATTGGGTAGCGAGTTCTTGATCATGGGGTGCCCACCAGTTCCAAGCGGGCTGGGGCGCGGCGGCGGGCCAGTCGACGGTAAGGGGGCGAGCAGCGGTAAGCAAGGGAGCCGTGCGCGTGCCGATATTCTGATACCAAATGACTTTCCCCCAAATGGAATTGACCATGATATCAGGTAAGCCATCATGATTCCAATCGGCCACACTTAAGGTCGTATAGCCCCATTTGGCTTCACATGGCCCTTGGATGGAGCCATTAGGGCCAGCCATAGGGCGAATGATTTGTCCATCGGCTGCTAGGTATTGGGGGGCGGCCCATTTAGGAGAGGCGGCACCATCAAGGTTTTCTATAAATCCAATGTAGCCAGCGGTATTACCACAAATCAAATCTTGATCGCCATCGCCATCCCAGTCAAAACTGAAAGGGGTAACTAAGGCACCAAACTTGAGATCATTAGCTTCTTGCTGAAAGTATTGCGGGGGAAGAAAAAGCGGAATTCCGTTTTCTTGCTTGCCAGTATTTTTAATAAAAGCTACTCGTCCATCTTCATCTCCGACAATCAAATCGGGATATCCGTCTTTGTTCCAGTCGATGGATACAGGGGTGATCATCTGTAGGTCAAGTTTAATCTCCTTCCGATGATGAGTCAACCGCTGGCCAGGGCCATAGACTGGTTTGGTGCGACTTCCGGTATTTTCAAAATAAGTGAATCCATCTAGAAACTCTCCACAGATGAGGTCAAGGTCACCGTCCTGATCAAAGTCATCGAAACTAGGCGAAGGCATGCCATATACGTCAATCACTTCATTATTGGCCTGTAGCTTTATCAGGTCTGCGTACTTAGGTTCGGTATCTGTTCCTGTGTTTTCGGCATAGTACACGTAGCCATGTAAAGGCCCGTTTTTCCACTTACCCTGCTGATCATAGGCATTATCCCAACCGTAATCTTCCCAAACGCCTAGGCCTATTACAATATCATGATCGCCATCGCCATCATAATCCAGGTACTTCCATTGGTTGGCTCGCGTCCGGCCATGGAGGGCCTTGAAGTCGACCTTTAGGGGAATGTCTTTGGGAGCTTGCAGCCCCTTTGTTGTAAAGTCGGTATACTGTTTTCCAGGACCTAAGACCAGTGGCTCACCATTGACCTGGGATAATTGCAGATTCCTGGCGGAAGCACTGATTTTTACTGGAGCCTTAAATACAGGCATTTCAAGGTTTCCTTCCGTGTTTTCAAAAAAATAAATCCCATTGTAAGGCACATCGGGGCAGGCTACAATCAGGTCGAGGTCGCCATCCCCATCATAGTCCATGGGTAATGGCCATGCCCATAGCCCCACCCCTAGGTCGACAGCCAGTTTGTCATTATTGTATGGAATAGGTTGTAGCGCTTGTGCCTGGAGTACTAGCGGGAGTAGTCCTAGGTAAGTAAATAGTAGGAATCGCATTGGTTATTTCGTTTTGTTAATCCGATGGAAGATAGCTAAAAAGACTGGATTGGCCTAGACGAAAATCGAAGAAAGAGCCTTTATACTAGGATTAATTATAGATCCTGAATAATCATAAATGCTGTCGCAGATCGCTTAAAAAGGCTTTTGTAAAAGTTTCCTTTTCTTCGAATATAGCTTGTGATGCAGGAAGTAAGCAGTGGAATTGTCCAATCACATGCTGGTCGATATAAGTTAAGGTTTGTTCAAGTGTTTGCCCGCGGGCCGTACCCGTGACTAATGATTTGACGATAAAAAAGGTTTTGCCCCCTTCCAAAAGATGGGCGTCATGCAGGATCTTACCCTCTATACTTTCGGCCGTCTCTTCTTTTTGAGAACCCCAGGCAATTTGAACCACTTGCTTGATCCGATCCGCAGTCATCCCTTCGGCTGTCAAAAATGCAACGACTTCCGCTTCTGCTACATAAATCATTCCATGGAAATAAGCGCCTAATTGTAACAATTCTTCATCATACTGATAAGCCTGGCCAATGTCTACTGCCAAGTTTAGAATTCGCTCAATATGAGAAAAATTATGCATGATATCTTTATCCTGGTAGTAGGGAGCCACCATTTGTCGGGCCTTTTCAAGTAAAAGCATAGGGCAATTTTGACGCTTTGGCAGTATGGGTTGATACTCCTCAGCCAAAATACGAAATAGAATGGATAAGCTAAGAGCATGTTTGGGCAGGCCTTAATTGCCTCCAAGCGGCAAATTTTCTTTTATTCTGCGTTAGATTTTTCGCCTAATTGCCCGCATTGGGCTGCAAAATCTGCCTTGTCTAAAATAAAATTTGCTCACTTTCGACTAATCACGCTTGCCCAAACATGCTCTTAGAGCGAACTATAAATATAACCGATCAGCACTACGAATAATACAAAAGGAACCACCCACTTTATCCAAATGAAATAGCTAGCTTTTCCGCTGAGGTTTTCACCAAAAACCTCTCGTAAAGCCACTGTTTTCCCTAACCCCCAGCTCAGCGCTATTAAGGCCAATCCACTCCCTAGTACCTGCATCCCGGAGCCAAAGATAAGATCGAGTGTACCGATTAGATTCGAATCAAATGCACTGGGGAAAGCCAGTACGACCTCAATTAAACCTACAACCACAATGGTTTTTGTTCTCGTCCACTTCAACCAAGGTATATCTGCAATTGCTCCAACGGCTGCCTCTAAGGCACCGATTAAGGATAGGATCGCGACCATCGATAATACGAGCATAAAAAGGAAACCGATCCAGGCTCCGCCGGGCATTTCGATGAATAAACGAGGCAAGGTGACAAAAATGAGTTGCGGCCCAGCGGTCATATCTAAACCAAAAACGAGTACAGTGGGTACCACAAATAGACCGGCTAATAAGGCTGCTCCCACATCCCCTACACCGGTCCACAGCGCTAATTTAGGTAGCTGGTCTTCCGCTTTAATATAACTACCATACATGACCATGAAGGTGCCGCCGAGACTCAAGGAATAAAAGGCTTGCCCCAGGGCAGCAAAAACGTCTTTGGCCGTCATGGCAGCAAAGTCAGGGCGCAGGAAGGCTGCAAAATGGGCCTTGGCTCCATCTAGCGAAAATGCATTGATGATTAAGTATAAAATAATGATGAGGAAGAAGGGTACGAATATTTTACTGACTAGTTCAATGCCTTGGCGCAAGCCTCGATACAAAATATAACAGCTTCCTAAAAGTGTGCATAAGACAATGCCATATTGTAAATAACCATGGCTTAATTGTCGCTCAAATGCCGGCATCGTTGCCGCTGAAAACCCCGTGGCTACGGAAAAATAGGCCGTGAAAATTACATTGGCGATGACGACTACATAATAAGAGCTGGCAATGAGAATGGTGCCTAGTAGCATATACCCAATCAGGCTTCCCCACCGATTTCCCAGGGCCTCACTGAAGGCCCCGAGTATACCTTTTCGCGTGGCTCGTCCCAGCCCAATTTCACCCATAAGTGCTGGGAGGGCGAAAAGGACAGTGAATAGTAAGTACACAAAAAGAAAGGCACTCCCGCCATATTGCCCCATCATATAAGGGAATCGCCATACATTGCCCAGACCTACGGCGACACCAATCATCGTCAATACAGTGGTGAGTTGTGAAGAGAACAAGTTTCTTTTTGCCACAAATAGTATTTTTCGCTTTTGCTAAAAGGAATTATCTTTACTTGTCCATGCCATTTTTAGTCGTCTGTTGAAGCTTGTGGTTTCGACCTGACCGACTTGTTATTGAAGGAAGATATTAAAAAAAGACGAGTCTTATGTCGAGTAAAATAAAATCAGAAGGTAAATGCTTGTTTTGCGAGAAGCGTTTTGCTAAAGCAGGAATTTCCCGCCATCTAGCGGGCCATTTAAAGAAAGAAGCCCCTGTGGCTAAAAAGAAATCCTATCATTTGCGAATTGAAGCAGGACGTTATTTCATTAATCTATTGATGGATGGCGACGCAAGATTGGATGAACTAGATACTTTTTTACGAAATATCTGGTTGGAATGTTGTGGGCACCTGAGTCAATTTAGTTTTGACCGTTGGGGAGAGGAAATCCCAATGGAAATCCCCGCAAAAAAAGTATTCTCTGCCAGGAGTAAACTAAGCTATGTGTATGATTTCGGATCGACTACGGAATTAACTATTAAGACTTTTCAGGATTACCCTATCGCTGTTAAAGAAGGTATTTTATTGCTTTCTCGAAATGAACCACTTAATATTAAGTGTGACACTTGTCAAAAAAAGGAAGCCGAGTTTATATGTACAGTACACTGGGATGGGGGGGATTGCTTTTTCTGCGAAGCTTGTACAGCGCTTCATGAACAAGAATGTGATGAGACTGAATATGCGATGTACCCAGTAGTGAATTCTCCTCGAATGGGCGTTTGTGCTTATGACGGTGGGCAAATTGATGTAGCAAGAGATTGAGCTAGGTTTACAAGTTGCCACCTATTAGGGGTCAATTAGAGTTTAAAAATATTTTGCATTTTTGTGCCTGAACAGATAGCCTAGGCTTAGACTTCAGAAGTTTGCATAGACATTTCTCGGAAAACTTCAGAAGTCTTGCTTAGCTAATATTCACTTCAAAAACCAATACCAATGAAAATATCAATGTCCATTTTTTGCGCATTCCTATGCCTCTCCTTGTTATCCGCTCAGGACGCGCCCGTAGAGCGAACCGTTTTCACTCTTCAAGCAGAACAGAACAAAACCTTACAGTTTGAAGGAAAGCTGGAAGATGGGATGACAATGCCCCTTCGCTGGGCTGAAAACAGTGCGATGGCTTGCTTCCCGGGCACTCGCTTTGTGGAGTATCAAGGTAATCATGTGCTCTATCGAATGCAAATGCCCGCTTATTCTGATTTGAAGATCACGGTTAAACCGAAAGATCCAAAGCATAGAATCAATATATATGCTTTACGTTTGGGAGCGACTAATATGGGCTATCCACCCCATCTATCCTCTGCTATTTCTTGCGAGGCGGGTTATCCTATTTATGCCGGGACGCCCAATTTTGACGCGCCAGCTGAGGAGCGATCAGTTTCCTATATCTCAGTCAATAAACCTTACAATATCCTAATAGGTGTGGCAGGGGCGAAGGGATTTACTAGCGGGGATTATACATTACAAGTGGAACTCAAGGAACGGTAAGGCGAGAAATAAAAAACGCCCGTTTCTCTCGAAACGGGCGCAACATCAATTGTCAGCAATTACTATAATAGGTTATTGTTTGATAAATCGAACAATTTCTCTTTGATTTCCATTTTTCACTCTTACAAAGTAAACGCCAGGTTGAAGGTTAGCTACTTCTACATTGACGGTGTTTTCGCCATCATAGGTAGCCACAGTGCGGCGGTAAACCCTACGACCCAACGAAGTCAATAGTTCAATCGTACTGGTACGGAAGTTGGCCCCCTCACCAATCGTAATGTCCAAACGGATTTGACTACTAGCTGGGTTAGGAGATACCGCTACCGCTATGCGATGGCTATTGTTATTGTATCTACCACAGGCAATGCCAGAAGTACGGCGGGTTACTCTGATGGGGTTGGACAATTCATAGCAACCTTCCAAATCAGCAGCATTCATGCCGAGTTCTGCACCACTGATGTCACCGTCAAAGCTTAAATGCCAGATCAAGCATACACCGGCTCCGGCTCCTTCGAAGTTGAAAGGTGGGGCAGTGGGTAAGCCTAAGATTTTGCCATCATTATCGGTGATGACCCAAGCTGAGTTTTCGCCTGCTGCATCATCTACAGCAACATGGATGAAGTCATCTTCACCGTCACCAGCACAGATGGTAGTGGCGTCATTGGTGTAGATATGTCCACCATCTACATCACAGGTAGCTGCGCAGTCATCACCCGTTTGACGATAAACAGTAATAGGGTTGGATAGATCAAAGCATCCTCGGATATCATGAGCATTCTCACCCATTTGTAATCCCAGCGGCGATCCTTCATAGCGCATATACCAAATGAGGCAAACGCCTTCCCCTGCACCTTCAAAATTGAAAGGTGGAGCGGCGGGTAGTCCCAGGATGTTTCCAGCCTGATCGGTGATAATCCAAGCGGCATTAGGTCCTTCGCTGCCACTTACCGTGACATCGATAAAGTCATCTTGGCCATCGCCTGCACAAATCTGAGTGGGATCATTGGTTGTAATGGTACCGCCATTGACACCATTGCGGTATACGGTATAAGGATTAGAAAGGTCGTAGCAACCTACTAAATCATTCGCATTTAGTCCGACCTCGACGCCAGTCAACCCATCTTCATAGCTGAGGTGCCAAATCAGGCAAGTCCCTTGTCCTGCGCCTTCTAAATCAAAAGGTGGAGCAGCGGGTAGACCTAGTATTTTACCGTAAGGATCCGTAATGACCCAAGCAGAATTACTGCCACTTTCGCCAGCTAGTAAGACATCAAAAGCATCAGAATTACCGTCACCGGCGCAGATCACTCTTTGGGTACGTCCCCAGGCATCGCTGAGGTAACCGCCTGCTGCATTACAATCAACATTGCAGTCATTCCCTGTTTTTCTGGTTACGGTGATCGGGTTAGAAAGGTCGTAACAACCTTCCAAGTCATTGGCATTCATACCGAGTTCAGCACCACTAATGTCGCCATCAAAGCTCAAGTACCAGATCAAGCAAACGCCAGCTCCTGCGCCTTCCAAGTCGAAAGGTGGAGCAGCGGGTAGTCCCAGTATTTTACCCATAGCATCCGTAATGACCCAAGCGGAGTTTTCGCCACTTTGGCCAGATATATTAACGTCAAAGGCATCAGAGAGGCCGTCGCCAGCACAGATGGTTTTCTCCGTCATTCCCCCTGCAGTGGTCAAATAACCGCCATCTACATCACAAGTAGCGTCGCAATCTTCGCCCGTTTGGCGATAAACAGTAATAGGGTTGGAAAGGTCATAGCAGCCTTCGAGGTCTCCTGCATTTGCACCTAGCTGAACGCCCATCAAGCCGTCCTCATAGCTCAAGTGCCAGATTAAGCAAACGCCTTCCCCTGCACCTTCTAGATCAAAAGGAGCAGCGGCGGGTAGCCCGAGGATTTTACCTGTTTGGTC
>Ga0209692_10005025_pt1 | contig 11597 bp, 9 predicted proteins | sample tdDd472_FD_187129 | JGI IMG/M metagenome (GOLD analysis project Ga0209692, IMG submission 187129) | Marine sediment microbial communities from the Atlantic coast under amendment with organic carbon and nitrate - tdDd47.2 (SPAdes)... | ecosystem: Environmental > Aquatic > Marine > Coastal >...
CCCCGGCCCAGCGCTGTTTTGCCAAAGACCGCAGGGTGTTTTCCTCAACCTGCTCTTTGGGCAGCACCTCGGATGCGCCAATGCCGGTGAAGTATTCCTTGTCCTGAAGAAACTCCACTGCCGGACGCTCGTACAGCCCCGTGGCGGCAATAACCTTAAATCCTTCCAATGCCAGCATCCGCACCGCATGGCTCCCCACGCCGCCCCGTGCCCCGGTGACCAGCACCGGACCTTTGTCCGGGGTGAGGCCCGACTCCAACAGCGCAATTACCGAAAGCGCCGCTGTAAAACCTGCCGTGCCAAACACCATCGAATCCCTCATGCTGAGGCCATCCGGCAGAGCCACCACCCAGTCGGCTGGAACCCGGATATACTGACCAAAACCACCGGAGGTATTCATGCCCAGATCGTTGCCCGTGACCACCACCGCATCCCCGGGCTCAAAGGTGCCGCTGGCGTCTTCGATAACCTCACCGGCGGCGTCAATGCCCGGTGTATGGGGATATTGTTTGGTTACGCCACGATTGCCGGTGGCGGATAAGCCGTCCTTGTAATTGAGGGATGTCCAGCGGACCCGTATCAGCACCTCTCCTGCGGGAAGATCCGACAAACGAAGCTGTTCAATGCCCAGGCTGAAGCTGCCTTCTTCCACTTCCCGTGCCACAAGCGCTGCAAATGTGCGGTCTTCCATGGTACACCTCCTGTGAATGATACTGCTTCGTGTGGTCGTGCTTCATACTGCGAGTGCACATATATTGTAACGGGAGAAACCCCCGGGTGTCAATCTCTGCGAAATACATATACATTTCCCGCTATCTGAAGTGCCTCAACCATCTTGCGAACAGATAGCATATATGGTATATTATTTATATCAACAACTGACTTTGGAAGGTATTCATGCGGTATCAAAAACAACGGAAAACCGCCTGGGGACTGGGTATTGTCGTTGGCCTCGGCCTGGGTCTGGGCATCGGGGCATTTATGGATGACATTCCCCTGGGACTGGTAATCGGCGTGATTGTGGGCGTTGCGGTGATTGTTCCCGGCAGTGGCCGGGCTCCCCGCAGCCGGTAATTGCAGCGTTGTACAATGGCAGGGGCTATTCTCCGCTTGTCAGAAAAGGGACAGGCTGGTAGTATGCCGATCTGTAACCAACTGACCCAAGGAGAACGCCATGAAGGTACTGGCATTTAACGGAAGCCCCCGTAAAGGCGGCAATACCGAATATCTGCTGCGGGAAGCCATGAAACCCATGGAAGCCGCTGGCATTGAAACCGAAGTGATACAATTGGGAAGCAAGCCCTTGCAGGGTTGCACCGGTTGCCGCACCTGCGCAGAGCGCAAAAACCAGCGCTGCATTTTTGAAGACGATCCTGTCAACGACTGGGTTCAGAAAATGATTAAAGCCGACGGTATCCTGCTGGGAAGCCCCACCTACTACGCAGACATCACCTCTAACACCAAAGCCTTTATAGACCGGGTGGGATATATCATCCGTCAAAACGGCGATCTGATGCGCCGCAAAGTTGGAGCCGGTGTGCTGGCGGTACGCCGGGGCGGCTCAATCCACGCCTTTGATTCCATCAATCACTTTTTTCTGGTCAGCCAGATGATCGTGCCCGGTTCCATCTACTGGAACCTGGGCATTGGCAAGGAAAAAGGCGAAGTGGCCAACGATGGCGAAGGCATGGAGACCATGCGGGTGCTGGGCGAAAACATGACCTGGCTTATGCAAAAAATCCGCGACTGACCCAAAGTATAATAATCATCACAAAAAACGCCGCTCCTTTGGGAGCGGCGTTTGTGTTTGGAATGATTGATTCCCGTAATGCTACATGCCGCCAAGGCTTACCTGACAGTCGCCGCAATCCAGGGTCAGGAACAGACCCAGATTTGATGAAGCAGTACACTGATACATGAACATCAGCGAGATATCGTAGCTTGCGCCGTCTTCGCCTTCGGAGAAATTACCCACGGGAATACCAAGATCACCCTGAATAATGCTGCCGTTGCAGCCGTCTTCCGGCTGGAAGGTAAAGCTCTGGCCCGCGGTCACCAACTGGCAGGAAGAATTCCACACGGTCCAGGTTTTATCCAGCTCCGGGCATTCCACCGCCGAAGGAGGATCGCAGACATTGTCCACGCAGGCCCAGCCGTCGGGGCACTGGAAATCGAACCAGCACTGCTGGGGATTGGTGGCCACGCACTCGTTATAGGTGCCGTTACTTTCGCAGACCGTGCCCTGGGGACAATCGGCATCCACCTGGCATTCATCCTTTGATTTACAGGTGCCAAACAGACCGAAGACCAGATCGCAGTAGCTGCCTTCGGGGCAATCTTCATCACCCTGACAGAAATCCGGCTGGGTGTTGATGCTGCACACATTCCAGTTGCCTTCGGGCTGACAGACTTCCCACTGGGCGCAATCTTCGCTGTTGCTGCATTCGTTGGCGTATTCGCATACATTGCGGTCATCGCCGGGCACGCAGCGGAATCCAAAACCGCAGTCCTCATCGGTCTGGCAGGGATTCACTTCGATACATTCGTTGTAGCCAAGCTGTTCGTTAAGTTCGCACTCCATGCCTGCGGGGCATTCAGAGTCGGTGGTGCATTCGTTCAGGCTGCGGCACTGACCAAAGTTGCCGAAAATCACCTCACAGTAACTACCCTGGGGGCAATCGGCATCGGACTGACAGAACTCGCTGCCGCCGAACTGGCATTCTTTCCAGTTTTCAACCACCTGACAAGTCTGGAAACTTGGGCAGTCCGCATCGTTGCGGCACTGGCTGGCCGCTTCGCAGTAGAAAGGAGAAGCGTCGGTGTTGCAGCGGTAGCCGAAATCGCAGTCCGTATGGACTTCGCACTGGTTGCCCACCGGCTCGCAGACATAGCCCTGATCACCAGCCACACAGACAAAGCCTTCGGGGCAGTCGGCATCGGTGGCGCATTCACCGGAGGCCTGACAGTAATTGCCCTTGGGATCTGCAATGCAGACTTCGCCCCAGGGACAGTCGGCGTCGGTTTCACACTGGTTGTACACCGGGCGGCACTGATTAAAGTTACCCACGTTTTCGCAAGTTTCGCCCACGTTGCAATCCCGGGCCTCCATGCACTCGTTCATATACTGGCAGATGCTGTATACGCATCCGTAGCCCCAGGGGCAGTCTTCATCAACGGTGCATTCCATGGGACCTTCGTCCTCATCGCCGTCAATCACGTCAACATCCTCATCCCCATCCACCGGCTCTTCGCAGATAGCGCCGTTGCCGTAGGAGACACAGGCGGTGGGACGGCAGTCAACAAACACCCACTCGCCGTTTTCGCAGAAATACAGCAGATCGCCGCTGCAATAAGGAGGATCGTTATCCGTGCACTCCTGACCTTCGCACATGCACATGCCGGTGTCACGGTCACAGTAGGACTGACCCTCGGGCCCGCAATCCTTGCAGCGACAGTCGCGGTTGCGGCGGCAGGCGGGAACGTTGCATTCAAGGGTAGCGGGATCAAGCACTGCACAGGTATCACCCAACGCATCAATACAGCACTGGTCATCGGTGCAGTAGGGCTGGTCAATGTAATCGGTATCCGGCTCGTCCCAGGGCTGATCCCAGGGCTCGTCATATTCGTCACGGTCCCAATCCGGCTCATCACCATCCACAACCGTGTCGTCAACGTCGCCATCCACAAAAGTCTGGCAAATACCCTCATTGCAGATGCCGGGGTTCCCCACATCGTCTGCACAGATATCGCCGTTTTGTCCGGGGTCAGCCATAAGCATACAATCCCAGCACTGGGGCGGGGCGGCGGGCAGACAGGTCCAGGTCATGCATACCGGGGGCTGGGCTTTATCCGGCTCGCCGGAGCATTCTTCTTCCCAGTTTTCCCATTCGATTTCCGGGATATCCACGGTATCGCCATCGGGCACATCACCATCCGCCGACGACCGGGGCATGCATACGCCCCTGTCAATGCAAAACTGATCCGCCGGGCAATCGGCATCGCTCATACAAAATTTGGGAGCAAGCTCCGTTGTTTCGCAGGCCGTGGCCCCAAGGGCCAGAATCGCCAGGGCAGTTACCAACAGGGGAAAAACACGATACATCTTGGCTGCTCCTTGCTGCGGAAGGAATCGAATAAAAAACACACACGCACCTTCAGAAAGGCATTGTAGTCTTATTGTTGTAAATGTCCAGTGGTTTCAGTCTGCTGCGACTACCACTTGCAGCGGGGAGCGATGGGCTCCGCCGCGTTTTTGGGGGCCAGAATCTGCTCCACCCGGGCTTTGTCCTGGGTGGTATCCACTTCCATGACCTGCTGTGTGCCCGGTGAGGCGGTAAACACCGCGCCCTCACCGATAAGCATCATCATCAGATCAGTAAGATAGGATTTTTCAAACACCGGGGCATAGCCAAAGGGTTTGCCCGCGTGTTCGGCTTTGGCCCGGTCAAAACCATCGCGCCACAGGCGGCAGCCGTCTTCGTTGACCCGCCACACGCCGGTGAATTCTCCCATGGTAAGTTCTTTGTGGGGAATCTTTTTGCCCACTTCACTGACCTGCATGGTCTCGGTGTCGAAGATCACGCTTTCGGCTTCCTCAATGGGATGCTCGCTGCGGCCGTCGTAGTATTCCGCATAGGCGGTATCCACCTGAAGCAAAAACGGTGAAGCCATGTCATGCTCCACCAGGGGACGCAGACTTTCCGGCGTCATCACCAGATCGCTGTAGCTGATCAGCACATCGTCCTGCATAAAATCGTGGGCATGGGAAAGGGACAGCAGAATATTGTTGTTGGGCCAGTTGGCATTGAGACGATACTCAAGCCCATTGCGCTCCAGCAACTCCGCCCGGTAGCCTCGAATCACGCAGATGCGGTCCACGCCAACGGCGCGGTAACTGGCAATCTGGCGGTCCAGAATGCTTTGTCCGGCAATATCCACCAGACACTTGGGACGATTATCGGTAAAATGTTCCAGCCGCTTTCCGCGACCGGCGGCAATGATGATGGCATTCATGATGCGTCGCCTTCTTCGGGTTCCTGCTTTTCGGTTTCCTGCCCCGGGGGCAATGCGGTCAGGCGTCGGGTAACCGACAGCATGGTTTTAAGGAAGTATACCCACAATATGACCGGGTAAATTATCAGGTAGGGTTTCAGGGTTCCGGCAATGCCCAGATACAACATGTAACTGGGATAATGGATAATCCAGCGGGATACTGCGTTGGCAAGCCACACACCCCAGCCAATGATGCTGGTGGGTTTTGCGGCGGCATCGTGCTCGCCGTCAAAGCGCTGCTGTGTGCCGCTGTATTCCTCGCGACGAATAAGCGTGGTCAGGGCAATGCCGCTGCCAAGGGCAACCATGCCCCACAGGCCCCACAGCATCCAGCACTGCGGTTCGGTGTCCACATAGATCATGCGGGTGGTGATGGCGCCCAAAAAGAAAAAGGCTTTCAGCTCGTCCATCAGAAAATCGAACAGCGCTCCTACCTTGGAGCTCTGGCCCTTGATCCGGGCAAGCTGTCCGTCAACACAGTCCAGCACATAAGAGGCTTCCAGCATCAATACGCCGCCCAGAACACCCCAGTAACCGGGAATGGTCACGAACATCAGGCAGGCGATCAGCGCCAGAATAAAGCTGCCCACCGTCACCTGATTGGGGGTAACCCGGGTGTACTGCAGCGCCCAGATAAAAGGCACCGCCGCAGGCCGTGCTATGTACCGGTTAAAAAAGATGTCCCGGTTTTTGGTGCTGGCGCGATATATGTCCCGCAGGGATGTCGTCACTGACCTGCTCCCGGATTAAAGGTCTTCAGGGCCCAAAATGGTCTTGGTACCGTATTCCTGGAACAGCTCGCCCCACTGGGTTTCCTTCAGCCACTTGTTGACACGGGGGCGACCCTTGATGGGATACCAGATATTGTCATGATAAATGGCGGAGGCCCAGATAAAGGCATTGACCATGGGGGTATGGAACATCAGGTGCTGCAAACGACGTAGCGGACCAAACCAGAAGAGCTTGCCAACTGAGGAAGCAAAGTTGTCGCCCCGGTAGAAGTCCCAGTTTTCCTCTTCCAGATTCACGTCACCCACAATCTCGATGTCCTTGAGGTCGCCCACGCCAACACCGGCTTCGTGACCGATGCGAACCTTTTCGATGGTCATGGGATCGAACCCCATCAACTTGCTGGAAACCGCATCAATGGCAACCATGTCGGCGCTGGCCAGCATCACGTTTTTCACTACCGGGAACATGGTGCGGGGGCCGGGGCCGTTACCGGCGGTGGTGCCGTCGGTGACGCAGAACAGACCGTTGAGGATTTCCTTCTGAATAACCAGAAGATCGATGAGGGTCTTGTGAATCTCGCTATGGCAGTAGTGCCGGTTGGTGGGCAGCAGACCGCCAAAGGCGTTTTTCAGCGCACCGGTCATGGTGCTGTAAATGTGGCACTTGACCGTGGGCAGATGAATCTTGTTTTTGCCGAAGAAGTAATCGGGAATCATGATGCCGTCGGGATAGATTTTATCCAGCACCAGCATTTCGCCTTTGGGTTTGTATTTCACCCACTTCATGTCTTCGGGACGGAAGTTGTATTTGATGGGAATATCGTAGGCTTTGTTCACGGTATCGTAGTGATTCAGCCGCTCGCCCTTAAAGGCGTTGGTGACGACGGTTTTGTTTTCCACGGTGGTGATATGATCGTACCCGCCTTTTTTGAGGGTGCGCCACACGCCTTCATACTGCCAGGGAGTGGTGTTGGCGCTGGGGAACGGCAGATGCCAGCTGATGTTGTTCTTCAGCACCGTTTCCACGTTTTTATCCAGGTGTTTGTCGTAATCCGCCAGTTCCATCAACCGTTGAATATCATCAAGGATAGAATCTTTTGTTACTTTGACGATTGCTACTTTTGCCGTTGCCATTGGGGACTCCTGACTATGCGGGTTTTCCGGCAGGGAAAACATTCATGATATGATATCAGCGTATCGAATTGATGATAGTTGAAGGGGCCAAATAGTCAAGCGGGACGGGGATTTCCGTATATTAATTTCCCATAATCGGGGATGGGGGCGCCATAGACGCAATTTAGCAGCAATAAGATAAAATGCGCTCGGGAATCCCTCGGGACGCAGATGTCGGTTTCATGGGCCGCATTACGTCCTCGACAGGCGATTTCCCGCCCCGGTTTTTACCTTTCCATTGCCATGTGACACCAGTGTGCTATATGACTGACAGCGAACCTTCACTGCCCCCGAAAGCAGGCGTACATGTTCAAAGGCGCTACAGCATCTGGCGGGAAATTTTTCGCCCTGTACAAAAACCGGCTGGGGCTGTTTAGCCGCAATGTCTGGTTTTTTCTTACCGGTGTGTTTTGCATCGGTCTGGGCATGACCTTCTGGAATCTGCTGTTCAACCTGTATTTGCAGGAAGCGGGGTACGACAAGGCGTTCATCGGAAACGTGCTGGCTTTGGGCAATATCGCCGTTGCCATTGCTGCGATTCCCGCCGGGCTGCTCACCAGCCGCATCAGCCTCAAGACCCAGATCATCGGCATGCAGACCCTCAGCGCCCTGGCCTTTGGCATCGCCATCATGATGGACCGCCCGCCCCTGATTATCGCCTTCGTGTTTACCGCCTTTGCCTTTTCCACCTTTGTGCGGGTGGTGGGCGGCCCCTTTGTGATGCGCAATTCCTCGCCGGTTGAGCGCACCTATATATTCAGCACCCTGTTTGTCATCATGCTGGCCGGCGGCGTGGTGGGCAACGCCCTGGCAGGTTTTTTAGCGGAGCTGCTGATGCACAGCGGCGTTCCTCCCATTGCAAGCTACCGTTATGTGATTCTTATGGGCGTGGGCTCCTCCATGATAGGCGTGCTGCCCTTTTTCTTCATACGCACCAGCGATATCAACACCCCAACCGGTACGGCCCCAAGCCTCAAAAACTTTCGCAAACTGGAGTGGCCGCTGTACATCAAGGCCATGATTCCTCACATTCTGGTGGCCAGCGGCGCGGGACTGATTGTCCAGTTCATGAACCTCTACTTCAAGGATGTGTTCAACTCCGATGATCAGGCCATTGGCATTTACATGTCCGCCCAGGCCTGCACCATGGTGTTTGGCATCATGCTGGCCCCGGTGCTGGCGGAGCGGTTTGGCAAGGTAAACACCATTGTGACCAGTCAGCTTGCCAGTCTGCCCTTTATTCTGGTGCTGGCCTTTACCGACAACCTGCCTTTGGCGGTTGCCGCCTTTGTGACCCGCTCGGCGCTGATGAACATGTCCAGCCCGATTTTCAACACCCTGCTGATGGAACTCAGCCGCCCCGAAGAGCAGGGCATTCTCAACGCCCTGTTTATGATGGCCTGGAGCATTTCCTGGGCCTTTTCCGCCTTTTTGTATGGTCGGGTACTTAACGCCGATTACACCCTCTGCTTCATCATAGCCACGGGGCTGTATCTTTCCTCCAGCATTCTGTACTACATATTTTTCCGCAACGCGGAAAAGGGCCTGCACAGCAAAGCCGCAGCGGCTGCGGCGGATATTATTCCCTGACCGGCAGCACCCGGGATTTCCAGGTTTTGATATCTGTCACCACAATGCGGTGATTATTGGTGTCCGCAATATACAGTTGTCCCGGCCCCATGCTTAAGCCCGAAGGCTCCAGCAGACCTTCCACACCGGAAAGTGTGACCGTGCTTACCGCATTGTTGTTGGAAACATCAATCACCCGCAACACGCTGTTGAAGGTATCCGCCACAAAGACCCGCTTGCCGCTGCCGGTGATACCCAGGGGATGCTGCAACAGCGCCCGTTTGCCTGGGCCGTCTTTCAGGCCGAAGTTAAACAGGCCGGTGCCCACCAGGGTGGAGACGTTTCGGGTTTTATGAAACAGCACACGAACGGCGCTGGTTTCGCTGTCCGCCACATAGGTTTTGTCCCGGCTGTACCACAGGCCCGAGGGCTGGGCAAAGGCGGCATGTTCAAACCCGCCATCAACAATGTTCTCATAGCCGCTGCCCGCCAGCACCCGGATGCTTTTTTCCGCAAGATCGTAGCGCCATATCTGATGGCTTCCCGCCATGGCGATATCCAGCCCGCCGTCTCTCAGATCAAGAGCCCAGGGAGACCGCAAGTCCGCCTGCAGGGGATCGGAAGCGATCATGCGGCTGGTGCCCTTGTTCCCGGTTCCGGCAATGGTCTTGACGTTACCCGAAGCAAGATCAATGGCCCGAATGGCGTGATTATTTCTGTCCGCAACATAGAGGGTGTCCTTGTGCCGCGCCATGCCCTGAGGTTCATTGAACCGCGCAGTACCGGCCCCGCCGTTGACAAAGCCCGGCTCCAGACCGCCATACACGGCTTTCATTTTGCCCGTAAGATCGGTGCGGATAACCCGATGGTTTCCGGAATCCGCGATAAAAATGTCTTCGCCACCGGCCAGCACTTTGCCGGGAAACTTCAGCGACCCCTCAATTTTCAGAGGCTCCACCACAATGGGCCCGGGACCATCCACAACAGTTCCTGCCTTACGGCCTTCGGTCAGTAATTCCTCCACCAGAGCTTCAAGCTGGCCCACGGCTGGCTCTCCGCTGAGGCGGTGGGCGATACGCCCTTTGGCGTCAACCAGAATAATGGAGGGCCAGGCCCGTACCGCATAGCTGTCCCATATTTTGAATTCATCGTCCATGGCCACCGGATGCCGGATATTGTAGCGAACAATGGCCTCCTGCACCCGCCGGTCGTTTTTTTCCTCTTCAAATTTACCGGAATGAATCCCCAGAACCGTTACCGGCTGGTCAGCATAGGCTTTTTCCAAAGCCGCCAGACGCGGCAAAGCGTGCAGGCAATTTATGCAGCAGTATGTCCAGAAATCCAACACCACCACCCTGCCCCGCAGCGCCTCCAGCGATACCGGCCCGGAAGTATTCAACCAGCGAATATTCTCTCCAATGGACGGAGCTTTCATCCTATCCTCCTTGACAATAATGCCCCCGGCGGTTTGCAGTTGTATTAGTGCTGTGGCTACCACAATCCCAATACCCAATGCCATCCACATGATTCGTCTCACATGGCGGCTTCGTGTTGTTGTACTCATACACACCGCCTTTCAAACGTATCTGTTTAAAGGTGTGTCCCTCCCGGCAATTGTCAATGGGGGTTATTGGGTCAAATAAATGCGCAGGTGGGGCATTCCCCGGCCATGATTATAACCCCTATCCAACCTTTCCCCATAAATGGAGAAAGGCTTGATGGATGGTTGCAATTTATATGCATGGCATTCCTTTTCGCCCTCTCAATTTATGGAGAGGGCCGGGGTGAGGTCATAATGAAAAGCCAGGACGCCCGGTAAAATACAAGGCTTAAGAAAATTATACTATCAGTTGCGACCAAAAAACACACAGCGACCCGCCCGGGGACGGATCGCCGTATACAATGCTATGCAAAACCGGATATGAAAGTTGCCCGGCCTTAGAAGAATTTGGTCCAGATCAGTCCTTCGTACATGGAATCGTGCTCACCATGACTGATCACCACGCCTTCGGCGTTGACCACAAATGTCGCCCGCTCACCGGCAACCCGGGAGAAAAAGACATTATGTTCTTCTTCTTTTTCATCAACCAGAATAAGCCGGGCAAGGTTGGCCTGCTCCGTCACCGTGAGATCGGCATGACAGACCGGACACACAAAGGTCCATATCTGACCGCCTTTGATTTCCACTCCCTGGGGAATATGCGCCCCGTAATCGCCGGGCTCACTGTTGAACATGAAAATGCCGGTGCCATAGTTGCAATCCGCCAAAAGCACAATGGTCGACTGATTCGGATTGAGGTGCGCCCTGCATTTGGGACAATGGTAGGAATATTTCATGGCAACCTCCTTGTGAGCACGTCAAGCGACATTCCCGTGGATATGCCGCGACACAACGTTAGACTTCAATTTCCCATATACAGTGTACAACCTTTTGGGAATTTGTACAACCCGCCCTTACAGCAACAATGTTATTGGCTTACACAGGAAACAGGATACAGTACCGCACTACCCAGCGGCGGCACCACCACGGTGATGTTCCGGCCCTGCTGCTGCACCGGCTGGCCAAAGGCGTCAAACATGGCAGAGGCATTCAGGGTAATGGCTTCCGGCAGTTGAATATCAAGGCTGGTGGCCTGCTGCGAACGATTAAGGGCTATCACCGCCGGACATCCGTCTCCGCTGTCCCGCAGATATGCCAGACGATTTGCCTCGGCCTTCAGCGAAACCCAGCCGCCCCGTCGCAGGGACGCAAGCTGCGCCCGCAGGCTGCCAAGGGTTTGGGAATGTTGCAGCACATCCTGCTGCAAGGCCGACAAATCCGCCTCCCGGGGCAAGGGACGGCGGTTATCCGGGTCACCAGCTCCCGCCAAACCGACTTCATCGCCGTAGTACAGGATGGGCGCACCCCGCAGGGTAAAGGCCACGGTCAGAGCCATCATCAGACGTCTATAGGGATCTGCCATCTGTGGCTGGGGCGGCGGATTAAAGGCATCGGATACATCGTCACCCGCGGCAATGGACAAAAACCGGGGGATATCGTGGTTATCCACAAACAGGCCCATGACCGCACCG
>Ga0209692_10005028_pt1 | contig 11594 bp, 9 predicted proteins | sample tdDd472_FD_187129 | JGI IMG/M metagenome (GOLD analysis project Ga0209692, IMG submission 187129) | Marine sediment microbial communities from the Atlantic coast under amendment with organic carbon and nitrate - tdDd47.2 (SPAdes)... | ecosystem: Environmental > Aquatic > Marine > Coastal >...
GCCAAGCAGCGCACCCCGGCCTGTCCGGCAGCTACCTCGACCCCCAGGGCGGGCGCACCGGAATCATGGCCTGGCTTACCACCACGGACCACAAGCGCATCGGCCTGATGTACCTGTATGCCATGTTCGCCTTCTTCCTGGTCGGGATGGTGTTCGGCCTGCTGATCCGGCTGGAACTCATGCAGCCCGGCGAGCAGTTCTACAGCGCCAAGACCTACAACACGTTCTTCACGCTGCACGGCGTGATCATGATTTTCCTGTTCATCGTGCCGGGAATCCCCGCGGTGTTCGGCAACTTCATGCTGCCCTTGCAGTTGGGCGCAGAGGACGTGGCCTTCCCCAAACTGAACCTGGCCAGCTGGTACGTTTACATGAGCGGGGCCTTCATCGCCCTGTCGTCGTTATATCTGGGAGATTCGCCACCCGACACGGGCTGGACTTTCTACGCCCCCTACAGTCTGCAGTCGGGCGGATCCATTTCGCTGGCCGTGCTGGGCGCCTTCGTGCTGGGCTTCAGTTCCATCATGACGGGCATGAACTTCATCGTGACCATCCACCGTATGCGCGCCAAGGGCATGGGTTTCTTCCGCATGCCGCTGTTCTGCTGGGGCCTGTACGCCACGAGCTGGATCCAGGTCATCGCCACCCCGGTGGTGGGCATCACCCTGCTGCTGGTGACCATGGAGCGCACCCTGGGCATCGGGTTCTTCGACCCGGCCAAGGGCGGTGATCCCATCCTCTACCAGCACCTGTTCTGGATCTACTCGCACCCCGTGGTGTACGTGATGATCCTGCCGGCCATGGGCGTGATCTCCGAAATCCTGCCCACCTTTTCCGGGCGAACCATCTTCGGCTACAAGGCCATCGCCCTGTCCAGCATGGCCATCGCCATCGTGGGCTACCTGGTGTGGGGGCACCACATGTTCACCGTGGGCATGAGCGACACCGCGCGCTGGGTCTTCAGCCTGCTCACGTTCCTGGTGGCCATTCCCACGGGCATCAAGGTGTTCAACTGGATGGCCACGCTGTACCGCGCCTCCATCGAGGTGAAGGTGCCGCTGCTGTACGCCCTGGGCTTCATCTTCCTGTTCTCCATCGGCGGACTGACCGGCCTGGTGAACGGCGCCCTGAGCACCGACATCCACGTGCACGACACCGCCTTCATCGTGGGGCACTTCCACTACACCATGTTCGGCGGCGCGGGCATCGGCCTGTTCGCGGCCTTCCACTACTGGTTCCCCAAGATGTGGGGACGCATGTACAACGAAAAGCGCGCCACCTGGGCCTGGGGCCTGATCATGGTGGGCTTCAACGTGCTGTATTTCCCCATGCTGGTGCTGGGCATCATGGGCATGCCCCGGCGTTACCACGACTACCTGCCCGAGTTCGCCGTGCCCCACTTCATCAGCACCGTGGGCTCCTGGATCCTGGCTACCGGCATCCTGCTCATGCTGTGGAACCTGTGGCGTGGCGCGAAGACCGGGCCCAAGGCCGAAGAGAACCCCTGGGGCGGCACCACCCTCGAGTGGCAGACAACCTCGCCCCCGCCCCTGCTCAACTTCGCGACGGCGCCCGAGGTAACCACCGGCCCCTACGACTTCACCGAGCGCTATGCGCACCTGAACAAAGAGGAGGTGTGATGTGAACACCCACGCCCAGCACGCGGATCACGTGCACCACGACCCGGTCGGGGCCAAGACCGGCATGTGGCTCTTCCTGTTCACCGAACTGCTGCTCTTCGGCGGTCTGTTCATCATTTACGCCGTTTACCGCAGCCAGTACACGAGCGACTTCCATCATGCCGCCGGCGACCTGAACGTCTGGATGGGCGTAACCAACACCGTGGTCCTGCTCACCAGCAGCCTGACCATGGTCCTGGCCGTGGGCGCCCTGCAGCGCCGTAACGGCGGCCTGGCCCAGTTCTACCTCACGAGCACCATGTTCCTGGCCGGCACCTTCCTGCTGATCAAGCTCTTCGAGTGGAGCGCCAAGTTCTCGCACCACCTGTATCCCGGCAGCGAACACCTGAACAGTCTGCCCAACGGAGAGGGTCTGTTCTTCAACCTCTACTTCATGATGACGGGCCTGCACGGCATCCACGTGATCATCGGCCTGGTGGTCATGGCCGTGGTCAACAACCGGATCCAGAACGGCACCGTCACGGCGGACAACCAGGGCATCCTGGAGTACACCGGCCTGTACTGGCACCTGGTGGACCTGGTCTGGATCTTCCTGCTGCCCCTGTTCTACCTGACCAACTAGCGAAGGACGACGTCATGGAACACGCGAACGCTGTCGAACATCACCCGGTCCCCGACCGGACCCAGTTGAATGTCTTTGTGTGGCTGATCGTCCTGACGGCCATCACCGTGACCGGATCCGTGCTGTATCCCGGCCGGATCGGCACCTCCGTGGCCGTGATCGTCACGCCCATCAAGGCCACCCTGATTCTCATGTACTTCATGCACCTGAAGTACGAGCGCCCCGTTTTCGTGGTCATGTTCTTCGTGGCCATCGGCATCCTCGCCACGGTCCTGGGTCTGACCCTGGTGGACTACCTGTACCGGTGAAAGGGTAATTAATGACTGGAGCATCTACATATTCGGGATTGGTCGATGAGACCTTCTGGCTGATCCTGGGGTCGTCGGTAATCATGCTGCTCGGCATCACCGTGACCATGATCTACTTCATCATCAAGTACCGGCGGTCCCAGAACCCGAACCCCGCCCAGATCGAAGGCAGCAAGCGCCTGGAGGTCCTGTGGACGGTGCTGCCCACGATCCTCGTGATGATCATGTTCTACTACGGCTGGGCCGGCTTCAAGGTCATGCGCGACACGCCCGACGACGCCATGGAAGTCACCGTCATCGCCCGCAAGTGGTCCTGGACCTTCGACTACGGCAACAACGTGTACTCGTCCGAACTCTACGTCCCCACCGGCAAGCCGATATCGCTCAAGCTTCGGTCCGACGATGTGATCCACAGCTTCTTCGTGCCGGACTTCCGCCTCAAGGAAGATTGCATGCCGGGCCGGGAGAACCACGCCTGGTTCGAGACCACCCGCGACGGCGAGTTCACCATCTTCTGCGCCGAGTACTGCGGCGACCAGCACAGTCAGATGCTGTCGTCTGTGGTCTCCATCCCCGAAGCTGACTTCGCCGTCTGGCTGGAAGAGGCCCGCGTGCCGCTCACGGCCGAGCAGATCATGAAGATCAAGGGCTGCGTGGCCTGCCACACCACCGACGGGACCAAGGGCATCGGCCCGAGCTACCAGGGCATGTGGGGCCGCACGGAAATCGTGAAGACCGACGGCGAACTGCGCGAGATCGTGGTGGACGAAGAGTACATCAAGCGGTCGCTGCTTGACCCCATGGCCGACATCGTCGAGGGCTACGACCCGGTGATGCCGCCCATGGCCGGCCAGATCACGGATGAGGAAATGGAAACCCTCATCGAGTACTTCAAGACGCTCAAGTAGGTAGGAAACATGAAGCCCTGGCTGGAACTGATCAAACTGCGCATCACCATCGCCTCCACGGTGACCACCCTGGTGGGCTACGTGATGGCGCGCGGACAGTTCGACCTGCCGCTGCTGCCGGTGCTCGGCGGCATCCTGCTGCAGGCCTGCGGGGCCGCCGCCCTGAACCAGGTCCAGGACGCCCATCTCGACGGCCGCATGGCGCGCACCGCTGCCCGTCCCATACCCTCGGGTCGCGTGTCGCGCCGGGCCGCCGGACTCTATGCTTTGAGTCTGCTGGCTGCCGGGTCTGTCTTGTTGGGGTCCGTATCAGTGACCGCCGCCGTGATCGGGCTGGTCACTGCTGCGGTGTACAACGGCATCTACACACCCCTGAAACGGGTCACGCCATTTGCCGCGTTGCCGGGCTCGTTCATCGGCGCCCTGCCGCCGGTGGTGGGCTGGGTGGCCGCGGGGGGTTATCTCATCGACCCGACCATCCACCAGGTGGCGTTCTTCTTCTTCCTGTGGCAGATCCCCCACTTCTGGCTGCTGCTGCTGTTCTACGAGAAGGACTACAGCGACAACGGCCTGCCCAGCATGTTCGACCGGTTTGATCGCCGCCAGATCGCCCGGCTGACCTTTCTGTGGATCGCCGCCGTGTGCGTGACGGCCCTGCTCATGCCCCTGTTCCACCTCTTCGACCACCCGAGCCTGTCCTACATCCTGGCGGCGGCCGGGTTGGTGGTCGTGATTCGCAGCCTGGCCCTTCTCAAAAGCGCCAACCTGCCGGGGGCCGAGGCCACCCTCGATTCGCTCAAGGTCTTCGGCCGCACCTGCCGCATCCGCTTCATGGAGATCAATACCTTCGCCCTGCTGGTGTCCGCCCTGCTGGTGACCGACGCTGTGCGCTAGCGCGCCCCCTCGTGCTCCAACAGCCACTGTTTAACGGGTAACCCGCCGGCGAAACCGGTGAGTTTCCCGTTGGATCCGATCACCCGGTGACACGGCACCACGATGGGCAGGGGATTGCGGCCGTTGGCGGCGCCCACCGCCCGGTTGGCCTTGGGGTTGCCCAGCTTTCCCGCCAGCTTGCCGTAGGTCGTGGTCTTCCCGAACGGAATCCCCAACAACAGACGCCAGACCGACCGCTGGAACTCCGTTCCCCCGGGCTCAAGCGGCAGGTCGAAGGTGCGACGTGTGCCGTCAAAGTACTCGGCCAACTGGTCCCGGGCCGCGGTCAGGACGGGCAGGTCGTTTCCCGCTGCGGCCCCGTCGGCCTCGGTGGATTCCTCGCCGGGAAAGAGAATGCGGGTGAGGCGGTCGCCGTCGCTGAGCAGGGTCAGGCGACCGATGGGAGAGGTCATCGTGAGTTGGTACATGATCTACGCTCCGTCCGAGAGGCTTTGCCAGAGATGGAGGGCGGCATAGGCCCGCCAGGGCCGCCAGCATGCGCTGTGGCGGGCCAAATCCAGGCCCGGCGCGGCTTTTTTGAGACCCAGATCCGCGGTTGGAAAGGCGTCCGGTTCCCCCAGGGCCCGCATGGCGGCGTACTGGGCCGTCCAGGGACCGATGCCGGGCAACGCGACCAGAGCGGCCAAAACCGCCTCCGGGCCGCCCGCAGGATCGAAATCCAACCGACCGGTGGCCACCGCCGCGGCCAGTCCCCGGACCGTGGCGGCCCGCCGGGTGGTCAGGCCCAGGCCCGACAGATCCGCGTCGGCCAGGCTTGTTGCCGTGGGAAAAAGATGGGTCAGACCGGGCCGGCTGTCTCCTGCCAGCGCCGTGCCGAACTTCGCGGCGATGCGACCCGACACGGTTGTGGCCGCAGCCACGGACACCTGTTGGCCCAGAATCGCCCGCACCGTCAACTCGAAGGGATCCCAGGCCACGGGCAAACGCAGGCCCGGTCGGCGTTTCACACACTTGGCCAGACGGCGGTCCGCGGAGAGGTGCGCGGCGATCAGGTGGGGATCGGCGCCGCAATCGAACATGCGCCGCACCCTGCTGACCAGATCGATGACGCCTTCGGTTGACCCCGTTTCCACCTGAAGCAACAGGTGGGAGACGCCCGCGGGCCGGGACACCGTGATGACGGCCGGTGCGTCGTGCCACAGCAGCGTGCGGGCATACGTGTCATCGGTGACCCTCTCCACACCCGGAATGGCCCGGCCGCCAAGGTAGGTCAGCAGGGCCGGCCAATCGTAGGGCTCCCGGAAGGGGAGCCTGAACGTGACGGCTCCATTGGCGCCCGGGGATTTGCTGCGGGCCCGCAGGTCCGTGGGCGACAGGCGGAACGTCTTTTTCATGAGATAATTGAAGCGCTGAAGCGAACCGAAGCCCGCAGCCAGGGCCACGCGGGTCATGGTCCAGTCCGTCTGCTCCAGCAGATTGCGCGCGAAGTGCACCCGCCGGGTTTGGGCCACCGCCACGGGCGAAGCCCCCAGATGTTCGTTGAACAGACGGGCCAGGTGACGCGAGCCCAGCCCCAGACGGTCGGCCAGGTCGTCCACGCTGTGGGTGTCCAGATAGCCCTCGTTGATCAGGCGCAGCCCGCGCGTCACGGTGACGGACGTGCCCAGCCAGGCCGGGGTGCCCGGGGAGGTTTCCGGACGGCAGCGCCGGCACGGGCGAAAATCCGCCGCCTCGGCCGCCGCCGCACTGGGCAGGAATACCACATTTTTGCGCCTGGGGGTGACCGCCGGGCACACCGGCCGACAGTAGATGCCCGTGGTTTTCACGCAGGTGTAGAAACGGCCGTCGAACCGGGGATCACGGCTCAGCAGGGCCTTGTAGCAGATGTCGTCGTTGAGAGTCATGCCGAAACAGTAACCCCGCGGATGGGGCCTGTCTCCTCGTTTTCGGACATGGAGTCCCGGGCTATTTCAGAACCGTGAGGGTGTCCCCGCGGATTTCGAGGGCCTGCAGATGGCCGCCGTAATATTCGGCGATCCCGGCGTCCACACACCACACCTGCGCCTCACATCTCGACCCCAGGCCGCCCTCCTGCACCGTGTGCCCCACGATCATGCGCTTGACGCCCAGACGGGCCAGCACGTCCGCCAGTTGGGCGCAGTCGGCGGCGTCCGGGTCGTCGGAGTAGTCGCGCGTCCAGGTCACGCTGCCACCCTTGTGTACGCCCGGCGGACACGGGCCCTCGCCACGAAGCCAGGTGCGGATCTCGCGGTTCAGCCGCTCCAGACCGAAAGCCACATGGTCCGGACGGACGCCCCCGTGGACGAAAAGATTGTCACCGATGATGACGGCGGAATTGCGCTCGGCCAACATGAGCGCATAGGGCCCGCCGGGCCGAAAAGCCGCCACCCGGCCGCGCTGTTCGGGCGGATAAGCCAGCAACAGGGAATCGTTTTCCGCCGGTGCCAGATCCGCGAAATCCGCGAAGCCGCCCTCGGTCACGTAGCGCAAATCGGGCCGGGCGTTCATCAGTTCGTGGTTGCCGTTGAGCAGGTGCACCGCCCCGCCGGCGGCGGTCGCTTCGTCCTGCAGGCGGTCCAGGAGGGCGAGAATGGCCCGTTCCTCGTCGCCCCGGTCCAGCTGATCGCCGGTCTGGACCAGCACCAGATTTCCGCCGATCCAGGCGTCGGTGTCGTCGATCGCCCCGATCAGACGCAAAACGGCCCGCGTTTTGCTTAAATCGCCATGGAGGTCGCCCACGGCCACGATGCGGTCGGCCGCCGGATACCTGAAATCCGGTTCCGCCCACAGCCAGGTCGGGAGCGTCAGCAGGATCAGCAGGGCCCAAAATCGTTTCATGACAACGTGTCCTTCGGTTTTGCAGGTGTTTTTCCAGTTTAGCAGACCCGCTGGGTGCCGAAACTATTAAAGCCGGTTAAACGTTGGTTTTCGCCCCCTGGAACGACAAAGAAGGATTCAATTGCGCCGCAGACCCACACGTCTTTTGATCACACTTCTCGGCGTCACCGTCGGCCTGGCCCTTTGGCAGTTGCCGCGGCAGTACGAAATCGATCTCAACCCCCGCGTTCTCATGGGCACCCTGCAGGACCAGGTGCTGGTGGACTACGGGTGGCAGCCCCTGACCGGCGCCGCGGGGACGCCCGCCGAAATTGCCGTCCAAACCGACAAAAGCCAAACCCTGCGCCTGGTGTTCGATCTGCCCGGATTCGACCTGGAAACCGTGGCGGTGGACGGCCGTCCCTGCAGTCGCGTGGGCGTGCCCGGGCTGCTGAAACTGCAGACCGCGGGGTTGCCCGAACTGCCCGTGGCCTCCACCACCCTGGCCATCCCGGGGACCGGATCCGTGTCCTTCCAGGTTGTGGAACACGTGGTGCGGGAAGTGAAGGTCAAACCGGTGGAGCCGTCCAAGGGTCACCTCACCCGTGACATCGACCCCGCCACGGTGGTCGCCCAGTTCAGCCCCTACTACGACGATGGCGGCGTGTGGCCCACCCGGCCGGTTGTCATGAGCAAACCCTTCCTCTTGCAGACCCAGCGCGGGGTGAACCTGCGCTTCAACCCCCTGCGCTACGATGCCGGCCGCGGCGTGCTGCTGGTGTCCGAACGCCTGGTGGTGGACGTGATCACCGACGGCGCCGCCGACAAGAGCCTGCCCCGTCCGGCGGGCGGCTTCGCGGCCGTTCATACCGCCCTGTTCAGCAACGTGACCGAGCGCCCGGCCGACAAGTACCAGGCGCTTCAGACGCTGGGGCGCCTGCTGGTCATCGCCCCGGAGTCCCTGGCCGACGCCGTCACACCCCTGGTGCACTGGAAGCGCCAACGGGGCCTGGAAACCGATCTGGTGACCGTGCCGGACGTCGGCGTGGTGACCGCGGACATCGCCGCGATCATCACCACCGAATACACCGCCGCCGCGGGCCTGACCTGGGTCATCCTGGTGGGCGACCGCGCGGAAATGCCCCCCGCCGTGGGCCAGTACGACGGCTCCGATTCGGACACCCGCTACGCCATGGTCAGCGGGGACGACGTCTACCCCGACCTGTTCATCAGCCGCGTGTCGGCCAGCACGCCCGAGCAGGTGAGCACCCAGGTGAACAAGTTCATCACCTACGAAAAGTTTCCCGACACCGGGACGGACGCCGGTTGGTACCGGCGGGCCGTGGGCATTGCCAGCGACGAAGGTTTGCCCGCCGATTCCGAACGGGCCGACAACCTGCGCACCCAACTGCTCACCTACGGCTATGGCCCGGTCCAGCAGATCTACCAGAACCAGGGCGGCTCCACCGCGGACATCACCGCCGCCCTCGCCACAGGCGTCAGTCTGGTGAACTACCTCGGACACGGCTCGGGCTACAGTTGGGAAAGCGTGCAGTACCGACAGGAACATCTCGGCACCGTGGCCAACGGCACCAAGTTGCCCTGGATCATCGACGTGAGCTGTTCCAACGGCGACCTCGCCCTGGACGACTGTTTTGCCGAAGCCTGGCTGCGCGCCGGCACACCAACGGTTCCGGCGGGCGCCGTCGGCATGATTGCCTCCACCAGCCTGTCCCCCTGGATTCCGCCCACGGTGATGCAGAGCGAAGCGGTTTACCTGCTGACCACCGACGCGGCCCACACTTTGGGCGCCCTCTACTACAGCGGCCTGATGAAGGTGGCCGACCAGTACGGCGGCCTCTCCATCGCCGAACGCGTGGTGGAGCAGAACATGATTTTCGGGGATTGTTCGCTGATGGTGCGCACTTCCGCGCCGGCGGAATTCTTGGTGACCTGCCCCACGGAGCTGCGGCGGGATGCCGGCCAGGTGAGCCTGGATGTTGACGGGCCCGCGGGCTCGGTGGTGACCCTCACCCACAACGGGGATCTCCATGAAACCGCCTTCGTGGGCACCGGTTCGGCCGTGCAGCTTCCCCTCGGACCCTGGGCCGCCGGCCTGGAAGCCGTCACCGTCACGATTACCGGGTTGAACCAGGTGCCCTTCATCACTTCGGTGACCCTCACCGGCGACGATCAGGTGTCGGGCCAGGACCAGCCCCTGGTGCCGGCGCAGGTGACCCTGCTGGGCAACTACCCCAACCCCTTCAATCCGGCCACGACCATCGCCTTCGAACTGCCGGGCGAAACGGCCGTGAACCTGCACGTGTACGACATCCGCGGCCAGCTGGTGCGCGATCTGTCCACGGCCCTGCTGCCGGCCGGGCGCCACGAGGTGCCCTGGGACGGACGGGACCGTCGGGGCAGCCCGGCACCGAGCGGCGTCTATCTGTACAAGCTGGAAGCGGCTGGACAAATGCTGGCGGGGCGGATGACCTTGAGCAAGTAGGGTCCGCCCCTTCCCCGCTGACAAACCCCACCGGCCCGGTATATACTCTCTGCGCCCGGCAACCCTCTACCGCGACACGAACCGAAAGCCCCGCTCATGCGCCCCTCCCTGCGTTTTCTGGACGACGGTCTGGCCGACCGCATCATCGACGAGGCCCGGGATCTGCTCGGTTCCGTCGGACTGGACATTCACAACGATCAGGCCGTGAGCCTGCTGGCCGACCACGGCGCGGACACCTCCGGTCCCGATGGCCGCGTGCGCCTGCCCGCCGACCTGATCGACACGGCCCTGGCTTCCGCACCCGCCGCCTTCGCCCTGTTCGACGCCCACGGGAACCAGACCCACGATCTGGGCGGCCATCGCACCCACTTCGCTCCCGGGTCGTCGGCCATTAACTTTCTCGACCCGGATACCGGACAGATGCGCCCGCCCACCACCGGCGATTATATCCGATACGCCAAAGTGGTGGCCCAGCTGCCGGGCATCGACGCCCAGAGCACCGCCTTCATCCCCGCGGACGTGCCCGGTGAAATCCAGGACAGCTACCGCCTGTTCCTCTCCCTGCTGCACGGCGCCAAACCGGTCATCACCGGGGCCTTCACCGTGGCCGGCCTGACGGTGATGAAGGACCTCCTGCTGGCCGTCCGCGGGTCGGCGGATGCCCTGCGCGACAAGCCCCTGGCCCTGTTCTCCTGCGCCCCCACCACGCCCCTGAGCTGGAGCCGGGTTACCTGTCAGCACCTTCTGGATTGCGCGGCCGCCGGCATTCCCATCGAGATTCCCACCATGCCTTTGGCCGGGTTCACCTCGCCGGTGACCGTGGTCGGGACTTTGGCCCAGCACGCGGCCGAAACCCTCAGCGGCGTGGTGCTGGCCCAGCTGGCCGCTCCCGGGGCCAAGGTGCTCTACGGCGGATCACCCGCCCCGTTCGACATCCGCTACGAGACCACGCCCATGGGCGCGGCGGAGACCTGGCTGCTGGACGCGGGGCTGAACGAAATCGGCACGCGGCTGAACCTGCCCACCCAGGCCTACATCGCCCTGAGCGACGCCAAGGCCCTGGACGCCCAGGCCGGCCTGGAAACGGGCATGGGTGCGGTGGTGGCGGTGCTGTCGGGGATCAACAACGTGTCCGGACCCGGCATGCTGGACTTCGAGAACTGTCACAGTGTGGAGAAGCTGGTGGTGGACCATGAGATCGTCGGCCTGGCGCGGCGTTTGGGACAGGGTATCACCCCGCGGGACGATTTTCCCCTGCGGCCGCGGGTGGAGGAACTCCTGAGCGAGGGACACCTGCTGATCAGCGATCACTCCATGGCGAACCTGGGCGCGGAGCACTATTTCCCCAATCCGGTGATCGAGCGGGCCAATCTTTCGCGGTGGCTGGAAGACGGGGCGCTCACGGTGAACCGAAAAGCCCAGGCCCGGGCCGACGCCCTGGTGGCGTCCTGGCAGCCGCCCGGATTGGGCGACGATGTGGAAGCCAACCTGATCTCCCGTATGACGGCCGCCGCCCGTGAGCACGGCCTGGACACCCTGCCGGATCGAATCGTATGAGAGACGTCCTGAAAATCCCGACCGCCGAGATCCTGCCCAGCACCCGGGACGTCCTGGTGCAACAGGGATTGCCGGCCGAGACCGCCGGGGGCGTGATTGCCGAAATCGCCGACGATGCCTGCCGGGAAATGCAGACCCTGATCGCCCCCAGGGGACTCCTGGCGGAAATCAGCGGCCCCGCCTTCACCAACATCTATACGGGCCGGGGCGAAAACGCCGCCCGCACCCCCTTGGCCGACATCCACCCCCGGGCCGAACGCCTGGCCTTGTTCGCCGTGACGGCCGGCCCCGCGGTGAGTCCCCGGATCGCGCAGCTGTTCG
>Ga0209692_10005030_pt1 | contig 11592 bp, 8 predicted proteins | sample tdDd472_FD_187129 | JGI IMG/M metagenome (GOLD analysis project Ga0209692, IMG submission 187129) | Marine sediment microbial communities from the Atlantic coast under amendment with organic carbon and nitrate - tdDd47.2 (SPAdes)... | ecosystem: Environmental > Aquatic > Marine > Coastal >...
TTGCAGCAGGTGCATGACTTTGTTGGCAACTGGGGCTGGTCCATTATTCTGGTCACACTGCTGATCAAGCTGGCTTTCTACAAACTGACCGAAGCCAGCGGCCGTTCAATGGCGAAAATGCGCAAACTGCAGCCGCGATTGAAGGCCCTGCAGGACCGCCACAAGGATGACCGCCCCGCCATGAGCGCTGCGCTTATGGATTTGTACAAGCGTGAAAAGGTCAATCCGGCTGCCGGTTGTTTGCCGATGTTGGTACAGATCCCGTTCTTTATCGCGTTTTACTGGGTGCTGCTCGAGAGTGTAGAAATGCGCCAGGCGCCGTTCATGTTGTGGATCACTGATCTGTCTTCACGGGATCCGTTCTTTATTCTGCCGCTCCTGATGGGCGCTGCTATGTTCGTGCAGCAGAAGCTCAACCCGGCTCCGCCTGATCCGATTCAGGCCAAGGTCATGAGTGTTTTGCCGGTGGTCTTCACAGTGTTCTTTGCATTTTTCCCGGCCGGTCTCGTACTGTATTGGCTGACCAACTCGGTACTGTCTATATTGCAGCAGTGGAAAATCAACAGAGCGGTGATAGCAGAGCAGGGTTAATACCCGCCCGCCGCCGCAACTAACAGGTGGCTGCCGATGCCGGCGAACCTTCAAAACGACACAATAGCAGCACGCGCGACTCCGGCTGGAGCCGGGGGCATCGGGATTGTGCGCGTTTCAGGCCCCGCCGCAGCCGCCATTGCCGAAGCTGTCGTCGGCAAGCTCCCCGCCCCGCGACAGGCCGTTTACGCTAACTTTCTCGACGCCGATGACAGCATCATCGATACCGGCTTGGTGTTGTGGTTTCCGGGGCCGAAGTCTTTCACCGGCGAAGACGTTCTGGAGCTGCAAGGCCACGGAGGCCCCGTAATTATTGATCTCCTGCTAGAGCGGGTCTTGTCGCTCGGCGCCCGGGCTGCGGAGCCCGGCGAGTTCTCGAAGCGGGCTTTCCTCAACGACAAGCTCGATCTGACGCAGGCCGAGGCCATTGTCGACCTGATCGATAGCGGCTCCCGCACCGCTGCCCGCGCGGCACAACGCACGCTGCAGGGCGCGTTCTCTGATGCCATAGCCGAGCTTAACCAAGCGCTTACGGAGCTGAGGGTGCATGTCGAGGCCGCTATCGACTTTCCTGATGAGGATATCGATTTTCTTGCCGACGAGGCTTTAGCCGCCCGTGTCAGCGGAGTGGCAGATAAATTTGCCGAGCTAAATCGCTCGGTACGTCAGGGCTGCCTGCTGCGTGACGGAGTAACGGTGGTTATAGCCGGCAAGCCGAATGCCGGGAAGTCGAGCTTGCTGAACCGGCTTGCCGGATACGACGCGGCAATAGTCACCGATATTCCGGGCACCACCCGCGACCTGATTCGTGAACACGTCGAGCTCGATGGCGTGCCATTGCATATCGTCGATACAGCGGGCCTGCGTGCAGCGGCGGATGCCGTCGAGCAGGAAGGGGTGCGGCGCACCCGCAGCCAGCTCGATCAGGCGGATCTGGCGCTGGTTGTGGCAGATGCGACCACGCCTGCAGACCTGGCAGAGGTCCGTGACGGTCTGCCCGAAGGCTTGCCGGTCGTAGCTGTGCTGAATAAGACCGATCTGGTTGGCAGCCCTCCGTCGGCTGCGGGAGCAGACGCAGTAGCTGTTTCAGCGAAAACCGGCGATGGCCTCGATATTCTGCGAGAGCGCATCAAAGAGCGGATCGGCTATGTCCCTGATGAGGCCGGCAGTATTACGGCCCGGCGGCGGCATCTGGCACAGGTTCAGAAAGCGCGGGAGGCGTTCGAGGCGGGCGCGGCGCAGCTGGCGGCAGGCTCCGGCGAACTAATGGCTGATGACCTGTTGCAGGCACAAAACGCTCTTGCCGAGATTACCGGGGAGTTCAGCAGCGACGACCTGCTCGGTGAGATATTCTCGAACTTCTGTATAGGGAAGTAGGCAGACTACTATTCTGCCAGAACTTCCGGGATCGTTTTGTCGCTGTCGTCAGGGGCGGTAGCCACCCGGATGCGATTGCGGCCACGTTCTTTCGCTTCATACAATGCACTGTCTGCGCGGCTTAACAGTTCGGGAATGGTTTCGCCGCGAATATAGGTGGCAGCGCCAACTGAAACCGTTACGTCGTATTTGCCCAGGAAAGGCTTCTGGGAAATGGCTTCGCACAAACGCTCTGCACAGCGGCGTGCCCCGTCGACATCGGTGTTTGGCAACACGGCGATAAATTCTTCTCCACCAAAGCGACCGAAAGACCGCTCGAAGCGGGACTGGTTCAGAGTATCCATGCCACGCAATTCCGAGCGAATACGCTTCGCAAAGTTCAGCAGCACGCGGTCGCCGGCCACATGCCCGAACTTATCATTCAGCTTCTTAAAGTGGTCGAGGTCGAGGATACATACCGAAAACTCCTCCTCGTCCGAGCGGTCTGCCCGCGATTTCTCCCGCGCCATGGCTTCCATGATGTAGCGGCGGTTGTAGCTGCGGGTCAGGTGGTCGCGCTTCGCGATTCGGGTCAGTCGCTGCAGAATTACCTGTAACTCGTAGTTCCGGTATACGTAGTAGGAGCGTTGCTCCGCGTATTGCATATGAAATACGTGGCAGCCGATCAGTAACGCCAGCAGCCCGAGAAACGCGGGAATTTCCGATGCCCAGTTAACAGCAGAGGTGTCGAACACACCACGCCCCCCAACTGCGATCAAATACGTGGCCGCAGCGAACAACAACAATCTGTTGTACGGATATCGCTCGAGCCGGAACAGCGCAAAAATAAGGACAGTTGCATACATGCCCATTGCTATCTCACGCGAGCCGAAGCTCAAGTGGCAAAACACGGCAATCCAGAATATGGCGATAGCGCTTTGCCAACCAGGCAGGGCTTCTTCGCCAAAATAGCTGTCTTCGATACTGTGGCTCATACCAATGAAATAGGCATTCGTCACGACACTGCCAACGATCATGATGATCGCACCCACCGGATTGATCTCGATGATGCCCAGCCAGCTCGCCATAGCGGCGAGCGCCGCCCACACCACATACATCGTAGGCAGCGTTAACGGTTTGAGCAGTCGCCCCATCCTGCCAAGAGGTTTTGGCGGGGTGACCTCAATGTCCTTGAGTTTTGTCATATCAGCCGGGTTCAGACACAAGTAAGGCTAATCGTCTCAAACCCGCGCCCTTGCTACCGTGAACGGCATCGCATACCGTGCAAACCGGTATTAAGTGAAATACGATACAGAAAGGGCCTGCAGCGCCGCTATGCTACGGGCTGGCCGGCCTGTCTGCCGGCTCTGGATTGATGAGGAACGCTGTGTTTTCGGGGTTAAAGCGAGTATTGAAAGGCCTGCTGCCGCAAAAGCGGAAGCCGCCTCAGTTGGTAATGACGCTGTTATTGCGTGATGAGCAGGACATCGTTCGGGCGAACATCGAGTTTCATCTGGCTCAGGGCGTCGACTTCTTCATTGCGATGGATAACAAATCGGTCGACAGCACGACCGAGATCCTGAAGGAATACGAACAGCGTGGCGTTCTTCACTACATCTACCAGGGCGACGACGATTACAACCAGAGCGCCTGGGTGACACAGATGGCCAAGCTGGCCGCTACCGAGTTCGATGCCACCTGGGTCATCAACAACGATGCCGACGAATTCTGGTGGCCGGTGAATCAACCTACGCTGAAGGAAGAGCTTGAGGCCTTACCTGCTGATGTGAATATGGTTGAAGGCGACCGCTACAACTTTGTGCCGGTAGAAGGTTCTGCCGAGCAGTTTGCCTCCAAAATGATTTATCGCGAAAAGGTGTCATTGAACCCGCGCGGTAATCCGCTACCGCCCAAAGTTGCACACCGCGGTATTCCCGGCATTACCGTTGGTCAGGGCAACCATTCGGTCTGGGGTTTCAAAAAGCCCAAGGCGGTTTCCGGTGTTATCGATATCCAGCATTTTCCGCTTCGCAGCTATGCGCAGTTTGAGAACAAAATAGTTAAAGGCGGCCAGGCTTATGAGCGCAACCCGGGCGACCCTAAGAACACCGGCGTAGGCTGGCGGCGGCTCTACGAGGAATACAAGCAGGGCAACCTGCCGGCCCACTACAAACAGGAAGAATACTCGCCGGAGCGCCTGAAACAGGGGCTTGAGAGCGGTGAACTGCTTGTCGAGGAGCGTCTGCCAACGCTTCTTAAGGGCTTGAATATCAAAGACAATATGGGCCTCTAAGCGCCCCAAAGCGGCCTATTTGGGGTAAAATCCCCGACCGTTTCATAGTGACTCATGGTTCCCCTGCTTTTCCGGGGTGTCGGAATATTCAACGTGCCCACAAATTCTACAGAACAGTTTGACGTCATCGTCGTCGGTGGCGGCCATGCCGGTACCGAGGCTGCCTCGGCTGCTGCACGCATGGGTGCACGCACGTTATTGCTGACCCAGAATCTCGAAACTGTCGGGCAGATGAGTTGTAACCCGGCTATCGGTGGTATTGGTAAGGGCCACCTGACAAAAGAAATTGATGCGCTCGGCGGCATCATGGCGCAAGCGATCGACAAGGCCGGTATTCACTTCCGGACCCTGAACGCAAGCAAGGGCCCGGCCGTTCGTGCCACGCGCGCGCAAGCCGACCGTAGTTTGTATCGTCAGGCTGTTCGGTCGTTGCTTGAAGCGCAACCGAATCTGACAATGTTTCAGTCGGGCGTCGAAGACCTGCTGATAGAGAACAACAAAGTAACCGGCGTGGTTACCCAGCTTGGCCTGATCTTCAAAGCGCCCGCAGTGGTGCTCACCGTCGGTACATTTCTGGCCGGGCGGATTCACGTGGGCGAGTCGCAGTCCAGTGGTGGCCGGGCGGGAGACCCCGCCAGTATTGGCCTTGCAGAAAAGCTTCGCTCATTGGATCTGCGTGTGGGCCGCCTGAAAACGGGGACTCCGCCTCGTCTGGATGGCCGCACAGTCGACTACTCGGTACTGCAGGAGCAGCCCGGCGATGAGCCGCTGCCGGTGTTCTCTTTTATAGGCAAACGTAGCGACCATCCTGCACAGATTTCCTGTTACATCACGTATACGAATGCTGTCACGCACGACATTATTCGCAGCGGTCTCGATCGTTCGCCGATGTACACCGGCGCGATTGATGGTGTCGGGCCCCGCTACTGTCCGTCGATCGAAGACAAGATTGTGCGGTTTGCCGAACGCGATGCGCACCAGATTTTTCTAGAGCCGGAAGGTTTGAACACGCACGAGTTGTATCCGAACGGTGTATCAACCAGTTTGCCGTTTGATGTGCAGAAAGACTTTATTGCTTCAATTCCGGGTTTGGAAAATGCCCGCATTACACGCCCGGGCTATGCAATCGAGTACGATTATTTCGACCCGCGCGACCTGAAACCGACGCTTGAAACGAAGGCGATCGGCGGCCTGTTTTTTGCCGGCCAGATCAATGGCACGACCGGCTATGAAGAGGCCGGTGCGCAGGGGCTGTTGGCCGGTATCAATGCAGTACAAGGCGCCAGAGGCCAGGCGGGCTGGACGCCTGCGCGCGATGAGGCGTATATCGGCGTCCTGGTTGATGATCTGGTGACCCGCGGCACACAAGAGCCATACCGTATGTTCACCAGCCGCGCCGAGTACCGGCTGCTGCTGCGTGAAGATAACGCGGATGTCCGGCTCACACCGAAAGGTCGTGAACTGGGTCTCGTCGGCGACGAACGTTTCGCAGCATTCGAGCACAAGTGCGAGCAGGTTGAAAAAGAACAACAGCGGCTAAAAAGTATTGTTGTGCATCCGCATAAACTCAACGATGCCGATGTGGTGTTGTTCGCTAAAAAACCGTCACGAGAGCACCACGCGATAGACCTGCTGCGTCGCCCCGAATTGCGGTATGAAAACGTTACTGCTTTGAGCATGGTCGGCATGCGTGACCGCACGGAAAGCGATGAGCAGGCCGAGCAGATTGAAGCACAAGTTGATATTGCCGCCCGCTATCACGGCTACCTGCAACGCCAGGAAGACGAAGTTGCCCGCAGCAAAAAACACGAGTCGATGGCGCTGCCGGAAAATATCGACTACTCCTTGGTGAAAGGACTTTCTAACGAAGTCCGGCAGAAGCTCATCGACGTGCGACCGGAGACTCTGGGGCAGGCCTCGCGCATCCCCGGGATGACGCCTGCGGCGGTATCAATGTTGCTCGTGTACCTGAAGAAAAAGAGCCTCAAATCCGCCTGATGCTGCATCGCATTCTGCGCCATTATTTGCCCGTTTCAGGCCTGTTGGCAGCCGCCCTGCTGACATTTGGCTGCGCGAAGGAAAGCTCCGAAAGTGTTGCTATTAAAGATGCTCAGCTGTCTGCAGCGGGAAATCTCCTGCGCAAATCCAATGGCGCCGAACCCCAGACGCTGGACCCTCACAAGGCCGAGGGGGTGCCTGCCGGCAATATCCTCCGGGACCTGTATGAAGGCCTCACGATTGAGGCGCCGAACGGTGATGTGATCCCGGGCGTCGCTGAATCCTGGGAGCTAAACGCAGCGGGTAATGTCTACACATTTCGGTTACGAAAGAATGCCCGCTGGAGTAACGGTGATGGCGTAACAGCGGAAGACTTTGTCTACAGCTTTCGTCGTGCCGTAGACCCTGCGACCTTGTCGACGTACTCGAGTATTTTGTATCCGATTAGAAATGCCGAGGCAGTCAACAACGGTAAAATATCTCCGGACAGTTTGGGAGTTCGTGCGCTTTCAGATTACGTGCTGCAGATAGAACTTGAATCGCCTACGCCATACTTTTTGGGTTTGCTGAATCACTCGATGGCGTACCCGGTGCATCGGGCGACAGTCGAAACACACGGTGACCAGTTCACACGCCCGGGCAACAATGTGTCGAACGGCGCTTATAAAATTTCCGAGTGGACTGTGCAGTCACACGTTGGTTTAGTGCGCAATAAAAACTACTGGGATAATCCTGATACGCGCATCGACGGGGTGACCTATTACGCCATTGAGAATCCCGATACGGTGATCAAACGCTACCGGGCGGGCGAGCTGGATCTGACCCAGGAAGCACCTTACCGGCAGATCGGTTGGATCCTCGAAAACGTCCCGGATGAATACGTCGTCGCCCCGTATCTGGGCGCCTATTACTACGGCCTGAACCTACTTAAAGCGCCCTTTAAGGATGCGCCACAACTCAGGCGTGCTATGGCATTGGCGATCGACCGCGACATCATCACCGGCAAGCTGACCCGCTCGGGCGAGATTCCCGCCTACAGTTGGGTGCCGCCGGTCCAGGGCTACGAGCCGCAGCTTCCGGACTGGGCCGAATGGACTCAGGAGCAGCGTAATGCAGAGGCGAAACGCCTGGTTGCTGCAGCCGGTTACGGACCCGACAATCCGCTAACGGTTGAGATTCTCTACAACACCCAGCAGAACCACAAACAACTTGCTGTGGCGATTGCGTCGATGTGGAAACAAACGCTTGGTGTAAACGCAACGTTGCGTAATCAGGAGTGGAAAGTGTTTCTGCAAACGCGCACCAACAAAACCGAAACCGAAGTATTTCGCTCGGGCTGGATTGGTGATTACAACGATGCTTATACGTTTCTGCAGTTATTGATTTCCGATAACGCGCAAAACGATTCCGGGTATAACAATGCGAAATTTGATGAGCTGCTTAAACAGGCCAGTCGCGAAACGGACTTGAAGAAACGTGCGGAGCTAATGCAACAGGCCGAGCAATTTGTACTGCGTGACCAGCCGGTAATTCCAATCTACTTTTACGTGAGCAAGCATCTTATAAAGCCCCGTGTGAAGGGCTTTGTACCGAATATCATGGATCACATCTATACCAAGGACCTGTGGCTGGAAGGCCACTAGAAGCGGGCCGCCTGATTTATCACTAAGGCAACCGGCAGAATCGCCCGCCCGAACCGCCAGACAGTCTCTAAGTGCTTGAGTTTGCCCACATTCAGAGTATCCACGGGTATACTGACTGCCAGCAAGGGAGTGGACCATTGAGCTCAGAAACCGTCACAAACCAAACGCCGCAGAAACGCCTTACGCCATTGGCGCCGGCTATTTTCGTCATAGTGCTGTGCACCGTGTTTACGATTGGCGCAATCTACTGGAAAGATAAAGATCCGTATCATCGTTATGCGGCGCAGTCGCGCGAAAGCATAATGGAGAAATACGAAAGTTCGCAGCAAGCCGCCGCCGAAGAAAAAGCTGAAGGCACGGCTGACAAACAGCCTTAAACTGAGGCGATGCTTCGCTTCGCCTTAAAACGATTTCTCAGTGCTATCCCGACGCTATTCATTCTTACGGCGCTGGCCTTCGCGTTAATCCGTGTTGCACCCGGCGGACCATTCGATTCTGAAAAACAACTTCCTCCGGAAATCGAAGCTCGTCTGATCGAGGCTTACAATCTCGACGAGCCATTGTGGCAACAATTCGGTCGCTACCTTGGCAATCTTCTGCAGGGCGATTTCGGTCCGTCGTTTGCCTATAAAGACTTCACCGTTACGGAACTAATCGCCACCGGTTTCCCGGTGTCGTTAAAGCTGGGCTCATGGGCGATGTTGCTGGCGTTAATAGTCGGCGTATTGCTTGGCACGCTGGCAGCGCTGCGGCAAAACAGCCGCACCGATTACACGGTTATGGCAACGGCGATGACCGGTATTTCGATACCCAATTTTGTGCTCGCACCCCTCGGAATCCTTTTGTTTGCAGTGTACCTGGGCTGGTTGCCCGCTGGCGGACTCGGTGGCTGGAAGAGCCTGGTGCTGCCGGTTATTGCGCTGGCCTTACCCCAGATTGCCTACATCGCGCGGCTCACCCGCGGCAGCATGATTGAGGTACTCCGCTCCGACTTTATCCGCACAGCCCGCTCACAGGGGTTGCCAGAGCGGGACATTATTTTCAGGCATGCACTTAAGCCTGCGATGCTGCCGATCGTTTCATATCTGGGGCCGGCAACTGCAGCAGTGATTACCGGCTCTGTAGTCATTGAACAAATCTTCGGCGTGCCGGGGCTCGGTCGCTTCTTTGTTCAGGGCGCTTTGAATCGGGACTACACACTCGTAATGGGCGTCGTCGTGTTCTACGGCGTGCTGATAATTCTGTTCAACTTTCTGGTCGACATTGCGTATCGCTGGCTCGACCCCCGGGTAGAATATTGAGCGAAGTAATTAACTCAAAACCGGCGGGTCGCTCGCTCATGCAGGATGCGCTCCAAAGCCTGCTAGACAACCGCGCAGCGATGTCGGCGCTAGCGATCATGTTGTTTATCAGCGTGCTCATAATCGTCGCGCCGTTGCTGTCGCCTTGGGCTGTCGACTCTACCGATTGGGATAACATCGCTACGCCGCCCGATTGGTCTACAGCCCACTTTTTCGGCACGGATGACGTCGGCAGGGACATCTTTGTGCGGACCCTCTACGGTGGCCGTATCTCTTTGCTGGTGGGGCTTTCAGCCACTTTGGTGAGTCTCGTAATAGGCATCGCCTGGGGGGCTATCGCGGGCTATGCCGGCGGCCGTACCGATCAGCTCATGATGCGCTTTGTCGACGTGCTCTACGCCATGCCTTTCATGTTCTTCGTGATTCTGTTGATGGTGTTCTTCGGTAGAAACATCTTTCTAATCTTTATCGCGGTAGGTGCTGTTAACTGGCTCGACATGGCGCGCATTGTTCGCGGCCAGACGCTTAGCATCAAGAACAAAGAGTTTGTCGAGGCCGCCCGAGCCGGTGGCGTATCAACAGCCAAAATAATCCGGCGGCATATCGTGCCGAACCTGTTGGGCGTTGTGATCATCTATGTGACGTTAACGATTCCACAGGTGATTCTGGTCGAGTCTTTTCTGAGCTTCCTGGGGCTGGGTGTACAGGAACCGATGACTTCATGGGGTGCTTTAGTAAACGACGGTTCCGCACTAATGGAAAGCGCGCCCTGGACACTGATCTTTCCCGCGATGTTTCTGGCGACAACACTGTTCTGTTTTAACTTTGTCGGCGATGGTTTGCGTGACGCGCTCGACCCCCGCGACCGGGAAAAATCATGACGGCCTCTACTGCGATACAACCCGGTGAGACGGCCTTGTTGAGCGTTAGCGACCTGCACGTGAGCTTTGCCGGGCGGGACGCCGCAACTCATGCCGTGAGGGGCCTTAGCTACACCCTTAGCCCCTCTGAAACCCTTGGTATCGTTGGAGAATCGGGTTCAGGCAAGACCCAGTCGGCGATGGCTCTGATGGGGCTTTTGCCGGACTCGGCCAGTACCTCCGGCCAGGCCTTTTTCGACGGTACTGACCTGCTGCAGCTATCACCCAAGGAGCTGAACCGGATTCGCGGCCGGCGTATTTCGATGGTGTTTCAGGATCCGATGACGGCATTGAACCCGCATCTGACGGTCTTTGAACAGATGTCGCTCGTTCTAAAAACACACATGAACTTGCGGGGTAAGGCGGCAGAACTTCGTTGCATCGAAATGCTCGACGCGGTGCGTATTCCCGAAGCGAAACAGAGTTTGCATCGATACCCGCATGAGTTGTCCGGCGGCATGCGTCAGCGGGTAATGATTGCGTCGGCGTTGTTATGCGAGCCCGAGTTACTTATTGCAGACGAACCGACAACCGCTCTTGATGTAACCGTGCAGGCACAGATACTGAATTTGCTTACCGAACTGCAACAGGAGTTTGCAACGGCGGTCTTGTTAATCACACACGACATGGGTGTCGTTGCCGGCCACTGCGATCGGGTGCTGGTGATGCAACAGGGCGAATGTGTTGAACGCAATGCCGCCGATGAATTGTTTGCCAGCCCTTCTCATCCGTATACCCGGGCGTTGTTAAAAGCAGTGCCCAGACTGAATGATGTGAGCACCGATCTGAATGTGCCGGAAGCCTCCGCGGAGCTGGATGTGGCTGACTTAAGCGTCGATTTCAGCGTGCCGGGCGATGTTCTGCTGGGCGGCAGCAAAACGCTGCACGCCCTGCGCAATATAGGTTTCAGCGTGGCTCCCGGCGAGACGCTGGGGGTGGTTGGCGAGTCGGGTTGCGGTAAATCGACGATGGCCAGAGCGGTGCTCAGGCTGGTCGAACCTGTGTCCGGCGATGTCGTTCTGGCGGGTAGCAACCTGCTGGAACTGAACGCTTCCCAGCTGCATGCCAAACGCAAAGACATTCAGATTATTTTTCAGGACCCGCTAGCGTCACTTAACCCGCGGATGACGGTTGGCGACATTCTTACTGAGCCGCTCGACACCTATCAGCCGGAACTCAGTAAGGTCGAGATGCGTGAACGTGCCGCAACGCTACTCGAAAAAGTGGGGCTGGAAGAAGAGCACATCAACCGTTACCCGCATGAGTTTTCCGGCGGGCAGTGTCAGCGTATCGGCATTGCGCGTGCGCTGATGTTTGAACCGAAACTGATTGTCTGCGATGAGCCGGTGAGCGCGCTCGACGTGTCTGTGCAGGCACGCATTGTTGAGTTGTTAATCGGCCTGCAAAAAGAGCTTGGGTTATCACTCGTGTTCATTGCACACGATCTGGCCGTAGTGCGTCAGGTGAGCCACCGGGTGATGGTGATGTAC
>Ga0209692_10005032_pt1 | contig 11591 bp, 7 predicted proteins | sample tdDd472_FD_187129 | JGI IMG/M metagenome (GOLD analysis project Ga0209692, IMG submission 187129) | Marine sediment microbial communities from the Atlantic coast under amendment with organic carbon and nitrate - tdDd47.2 (SPAdes)... | ecosystem: Environmental > Aquatic > Marine > Coastal >...
GCCGCCCTTGCTCAGGTTCAGCACGCGGCCCTTGAAGATCGTGTCGCACTGGTAGGTAGGCAGGTGGGAGAGGAACTTGTAATGAACCTCGACCCCGTCGGACGGGCGGAAGGGAATCCGCGCGGATCGACGTTTCTCCTTGGCGCTCACAGCAAAACCTCGCTGCCCGAGTTTACCAGCCACCTGCCACGCATTCTCTCCCCGATTGACCCCCGGGTGGATCCACCGCGAGGGGCGCGGGGTCCTCTGCGGGGTATTCTGGGCCCGCGCCACTCGCGCGGGAGGGTCCATGAAGATCGGCGTGCTCACCGGCGGCAGCGACGTCCCCGGCTTGAACGCCGTGCTCCGCGCGGTCGTCCGCACCGCCGTGTTCCGCTACGGCGACGACGTCGTCGGGGTGCGCCAGGGCTGGGAGGGCCTGCTGAGTCCGCCCGCGATCTGGACCCTCTCCCCCCAGGCCGTCCGAGGCTTCTCGCGTCGGGGCGGGACCGTGCTCGGCAGCTGCAACCGCGGCAGCCCATTTCGCCAGGACGGGGTCGACCGCTCCGAGGAGGTGCTGGAGACCATGCGCTGGCTGGGCATCGACGGCCTGATTTGCATTGGGGGCGACGGCTCGCTGGCGATCGCCAACCGCCTCGCCAAGCGCGGTCTGCGGGTCGTCGGGATCCCTCAGGCGGTAGCCAACGACATGGCCGCGACCCACGTGACCTTCGGCCACGCGAGCGCGGTCGCCACCGCCACCGAGGCCATCGACAAGCTGCAGACGACCCGCCAGAGCCAGCACCGGGTGATGTACCTCCAGGTCAGCGGAATCCAGGCGGGCTGGATCGCGGTCCACGCCGGGCTCGCGGGCGGCGCGGACGTGATCCTGATCCCCGAGATCCCCTTCCAACCCGAGCACGTCGCGGCCGCGATCAAGGCTCGCGCCGAGCAGCGCAAGTCCGTGACCCTGGTCGTGGTCGCGGACGGGGCGCGCGAGGTCGGGTCCACGCCCTACTGCGAAGACGCGTCGTGCGGGGTGGGCGGGGTCGCCCAGCGGGTGGCGGAGCGGGTGGCCGAGCACTCCCCGGAGGAGTACCGCGTGACCCCGATCGGGCACCTGCTGCGCGGCGGCGACCCGGTCCCCGAGGACCGAATCCTCGCCACCCGCTTCGGCGCAGCGGCGGTGCGGGCGGTGCACGAGGGCGACTTCGGCAAGCTGGTCACCGTCCGCGGCTCCGGGGTCGAGCTCGTGCCCCTCGAGTTGGCGGTGGGCAACCCGCGCCGGATCGAGCTCGACTGCGAGGCGGTGTGGACCGCCCGCAGCCTGGGGGTCTCCTTCGGCGACGGGGGGGTCTGACTCCCTACCGGCCGCGGACCTCGTCGGCGATCCCGACCTTCTGCTCGCCCTCGCCCTTGGCGGGCTTGGGGGCGTGGCGCTCGGCGAAGCTGCGCATGCCGTCGAGCTCGCCCTGGAGCTTGTCGATCGCCTTCTGCAGGTACTCCGCCTCGTAGGCGTAGTCCTTCTCCAGCTCAGCGGTCCAGGCCTTCTTCGACTTGGGGAGGTAGGCAATGCCCTCGTCGCCCGAGCTGACGAGGGGGTTCATGGTCCCGCCGAAGAGCTGGAGGTCGGTCTTGAGCGAGGCGAGCTCGACCGCGTAGCGGATCCGGGTGCGGAAGTCGACGGCGCCGCGGGCGGCCTCGAAGGCCTCGCTCTCGGAGAAGGCGAGGGTGTCTTGCTCGAGCTGACGCAGCTGGGCGCGCAAGGCGAGGTTCTGGTCGTGCAGCTCGCGCACCAGGCGCCGCTGCTTGCGCGACATGGCCTGCAGCGCCTCGCGGGCCGCGAGCGCGCGCTCGAGGGGCATCGCGTCGAGCTCGATCTCGTCGACGGTCAGCACCATGCGCACCGAGTGCTCCATGCGCATGGGCTTGCCCTTGAAGCGCAGCAGGAGGTAGGGGCGGGCCATGCGCTTGATTCGAGTGCGGTAGGGGCTGCGGACCTCGACCCGCAGCTTCACGTCCCAGCCGTATTTGTCTCGTTCGACGACCTTGACCGCGGTGAACTCGGTCTCGGCGGGTTGGTTGCCCAGCGCGATCACGGCGTAGGTGTAGCCGGCTTCGAGCTCGGCGTCGGTGTAGGCGCTGAGCGCCTCCTGGCTCTCGAGCTCGATCAGTCCGGCCGTCGCCGGGGCTTCGGGGCCGTCGCCGTGGGCGAGGCGCTGGTGGTCGACGACGCCCTGGGCCAGGGCAGAGGCGAGCAGGCAGGGCAAGGCCGCCGCGAGGAGGGTGGTGCGCTTCATGGGTCTCTGGTCTCTATCTCTCGGAGAGCACTCGCGCGAATCGAATGCCGACATAAGTCGCACGCGGGGCTACGCCCGAGGACTCACCAGGGCCGTATTTGGGGCGAAGTGAGACGGCGGCGTGAAGCTTCGGTCTCGGATCAGTCCCAGCTACACCGCGAGGGGAGCGAGGCCGGAGACCTCGATTCGGCTCTTTCCCTGGGCCACGGGCTGGACCTCGACCCGCGCGGCGACGCGCTCGGCCAGCGCGCGCACGTGGGTGATCACACCCACCTGGAGCCCCTGGGCCTGGAGCGCGTCGAGGGCCTCCAGGGCCAGGTCCTGGCTGGCGGGGTCGAGGGTGCCGAAGCCCTCGTCGATGAACAGCGACTCGACCTGGGTGTCCGCCGAGCGGACCCCGGCCAGGGCCAGGGCCAGGGCCAGAGAGACGAGGAAGGTCTCGCCGCCCGAGAGGCTGCGCAGGGGGCGGACCTCGTCGCCGAGGTCTCGATCGAGCACCTGCAGGTCGAGGTCTTGTCCGCTGACGCGCTCGAGGGCGTAGCGCGGCGCGAGCTGCACGAGGTGCGTGTTGGCGCGGGCGAGCAGCGCTTCGAGGGTCAGGCTCTGGGCGAAGTTCCGCAGCTTGCTCCCGTCGTGGGAGCCGACGAGCTCGCCCAGCTCGAGCCAAGGGCGCGCGCGCTCGCGGGCGGCCTCGAGCTCCCGCGCCAGGCGACGTCGCTGCGCGCGGGCGCGGGCGTCCTGGTCGAGCTCGCCTTCGAGCTTGGCCCAGCGCGCCGAGGCGGCCTCCACCGCGGCGCGTGAGGTGCTCAAGGCCTCAGCGAGCGCCGCGCCCTCGGGCCCGGCAACCAGGCGCGAGGTTTGGCGACGGGCGTGATCCTGGGCCAGGGCGTGAGCCCGCTCGGCGGTTGCCAGCGCGGACTGCAGCTCGGCGAGCTGGGCGCGGGTGCTGGGGAGCCACTCCGGGTCCCGGGCCAGCGCCTCCGCGGCGGTCTCGGCGTCGAGCCCGGCCTCGGCGAGGGCGCGCTGCACCTGGGTCTCGGCGTCGGCGGCGCGCTGGGTCGCCTCGGCGAGGATCGCGCGCGCGTGAGTCTGGCGCTCCGCGGCGAGGGCCAGCTCGCGCGCGGCGACCCCCACCGACTCGCGGCGCTGCTCGGCCGCTGCCGTCGCGCTTCGCTCGGCGGCCCGCGCGTCGGCCTCACGCGCGTCGGCGTCGCCGTCGAGGACCAGGGCCCGCGTCCGGCGCAGCTCGGCGAGGCGCTTCGTGGCCTCGGCGCGGGTTGCCTCGGCGGCTGCGTGTTCCCTGCGCCGGGTCGCGTGCTCGGCGGTCGCGCGCTCGGCGGCCTCCCGGGCCTGGGTCAGCGCGCGCTGGGCGCGCTGGGCCTCGTCGCGAGCGCTGCGAGCGGCCGCGCTTCGCTCGGCGGCGGCGGCGAGGAACCCCGCGGGGTCGGCGCGCAGGCTCTCGGCGTCGAGGTCGTCCAGGGGCCAGGCGGCCTCCAGCTCGGCGAAGCGCTCGGCCAGGGCCTCGTCGCAGCGGTCGAGCTCGGCGTCGACCTCGGCCAGGTTGGCGAGGCAGGTCTCGAGGGCCGCGCGGGCGGCGGCGGCTTGGGTGCGCGCCGCGGTCAGGGTCTGCCCCGCGGCGGTGTGCCGGGCCAGCAGCGCAGCGTGCTCGCGAGCGCGGTCCCGGGCGGTCACCTCGGCGGCGTCGAGGGCCGCCGCCAGGGCGTCGAGGGCCGCAGGGGTCGCCGGATCGGAGAGCTCGGCGGGCAGCTCGCTGGCGACGGGCCAGTCGGCGGGGCGGACGTCGCGCCAGCGGGCCTCGGCGGCGGCGCGGGCAGCGCCCGCGCGCTCGGCGCGTTGGGCCTGGGCGGCGGTCCGCGCCTGCTCACGAGCGAGCTCCGCGCCCAGGCTCGCGAGGGCCTCCGCGCTGGAGGCGACGCGCGCCTCGAGGTCGGCGACCCGCGCGCGCTCCTCGGTGAGCATGGCGTCGAGCGGGGGGAGGGCCTGGGCGTAGGGGTGCTCGGTGGCCCCGCACAGCGGGCAGGGCTGCTCGGGGACGAGGTCGGCGCGCTGCGCGGCGAGGTCGCGGGTGCGTTCGACCGCGGTCAGGGCGGTGCGGGCCTCTCGCGCGTCGGCTCGTTGGGTCGCGAGGTCGGCCCGCGCGGAGTCCTCGCGCTCCCGCAGGCGCGCGCTGGCGGCCTCGGCCTCGGTCCGCTGAGCCTCGGCGGCCGTCAGCTCGTCCTCCGCCGAGCGGAGCGCCTCGTGGGCGCGCGCCAACTGGGCGCAGCGGGCGCTCGCCTGGGCCAGCTCCTCTAGCTCGGCGGGGTCGACGGCGGGCGCCGCCGTCAGGGCTCGGGCGGCGTCGGCCCGTGCGCCCTCGGCCGCGGCGAGCTCCTCCGCGCGCGCGGCGTCGCGGGCGCGCACCGCCTCTACGGTCACCCGCCGTTCGGTGCGCACCGCCGTGGCCGCGGCGCGCGCCCGGGCGACCTCCGCCAACGCCTCGAGCGCGGGGCGCCAACGGGGCTCGGCCTCGGCGAGGTCCAGGTCGGGGGCCAGGGCGCTCAGGCGCTCAGCCGCCGCGCCCTCAGCCTCGGTGGCTTCGGCGCGCAGAGCCTCCGCCGCCTCGAGCACCCGGCTCGCCGCCTCGAGCCCACGGGCGCGCTCGGCGAGGAGCTCTGCCGCGCGAGCGTCCTCGACCTCGGCCACCGCGAGGCGTCCGTCGAGGGCGCGGGCCTGGGCCAGGCGCTCGCCGAGGGTCTCGCGGTTCGTCCGCGCCTGGGCGAGGGCGGCGTCGGCCTCGGCGGCCTCGGCGCGGGCCGCGCTCAGCGTCGCCTCGGCCGCGGCCTGAGCGGCGTGTGCGCGGGTGGCCGCCAGCTCGGCGGCGGCCTGGGCTTCGCGCTGCGCTGCGGCGGCGGTGTGCAGGTGGCGCAGCGGCTGCACGCGCTCGGCGCGGGCGACGGCGGCGCGCAGGGCCTCGGCCTCGGCGTGGCGCTGGCGAGCCGCCTCGAGGGCGGCCTGGGTGTGCTCGAGCTCGGCCCGCGCGGCCTCGCGCTCGGCCAGGCTGCGCTGACGCAGCTCGAGCTCGCCGAGCTCGCGACGCGCGGCGTCGTGGGCGGCGGCGGCGGCGTCGCGCTCGGCCGCCAGCCGCTCGCGGGCCTCTGCGTCGAGGAGCGAGAGCGCCCCGGCGCGAGCCTCGAGCAGCTTTAGCGCGTCGCGCTCCTGCTTGGCGCGGACGTGGGCCAGGCTCGAGATCCTTCCGTAGAGCGCGCTCCCCGAGAGCCGCTCGAGGAGCGCCGCGCGCTCGGCGGCGTCCGCGCGCAAGAAGGTCGCGAACTCGCCCTGGGCGAGGAGCACCGAGCGCGAGAAGGCGTCGTAGTCGAGGCCGACGGCGCGCTCGATCGCGGCCAGGGTCTCGGTCTTGGTGTGTCCGCCGAGGGGGCGGTCGTCGATCAGGTCGCGCAGCTCGAGGCTCTGCGGTTGCAGCCTCCCGTCGGGCCGCCCGCGCGCGCGCCGCACGCGCCAGGTCGCGCGGTAGCGCCGCCCGCCGCGGCCGACGAAGTCGACCTCGGCGAAGCCCGCGCCGGCCCCGCGGCGCAGGAGCCCGCGCGGGTCGTGGCTGCGCAGGTCGTCGGCGTCGCGCGGGTGGCGGTAGCCGATCGGCGTCCCGCCGCGCCCGCCGAGGCGGGGGGTCCGGTCGTAGAGCGCGAGGCAGAGCGCGTCGAGGAGCGTGCTCTTGCCGGCGCCGGTGGGGCCGGTGACCGCGAACAGCCCGCCGCCGTTGAGCGGCTCGGCCTCCAGGTCGAGCTCGAACGGCCCGGCGAGGCTCGCCAGGTTCTCGCCGCGGATCGCGAGGACCTTCACGCCGCGCCCTCGTTGTTTTGCGGGGGCCGGGGGTTGGCGAACAGCGGACCGAAGTCACTCGGGTCCGACGGCGCCTCCTCCGCGGGTGCCTCCTCCGCGGCGGTGGCCTTCTTGGGCTTGCGCCTGGGCTTGGGCGGAGTGGCCTCGATCGCCGGGGGGCCCGCGGTCGCCGCGGTCTCGCTCGTGCGGGTGGGGGTCGCCGCCTGGGGGGTCCGCACCGTGGCGGTCCAGCCCTCGCTGGCGCTGCTGGTGGCCACCGCGGGCCGCGGCGCCGCGGGCAGCGGATCGCCCTCGAGGGCGCGCGCCTCCTGGACGAGCGCTTCGTAGCAGGCGCTCAACGCCTCGCTGGGGTCGTGCTCGAGTTGGCGCGCGCAGAGCCGCTGGAAGACCTCCAGCGGCGCGATGTCATGCAGCCGCGCGGCGGGGGACGCCTCGGGCAGCGCGCCGGCTGCGGACTCGCCGCGGCTGACCTTGAGCGCGACCAGCTGGGGCGCGCGGTCGGCGAGGACCTCCTCGATCAACACCCGCAGGTCCGGCTCGGGAGCGCCGAGCTCGACCCGCACGTCGAGCCAAGGGCGCAAGCCCTCGTGCTCGGCGAGGGCGGGCAGCTGGCGCAGCTCGGCGAGGACTTCGGCCAGCGGCAGCGGCCCGTCGGCAGGCACGCGGACGAGGCTTCGGATCTGGGGGATCGCGAGCTCGCTGACCTTGGCCCGCTTGCCGCGCAGGTCGACCTGCACGATCTGGTGCGCGTAGTCGGACTCGGCGAAGGAGAGCGGAATCGGTGAGCCGGCGTAGCGGATCGTGCTCCGCCCGACCGCCTGGGCGCGGTGCAGGTGGCCCAGCCCGACGTAGGAGACGTCGGCGTCGAACAGCTCGCGGGGGAGGGCGTCGTGCCCGCCGGCGACCGGGCGCTCGCTCTGGGCGGTGCGCTCGGCGTCGACCAGGGTTCCGTGGGCGGCGACCAGCACCGCCTGGCCTCGCTTGCGCCGCGCGCGGGCGGCGGCGAGCACCCGGCGGTGGACCTCCGCCGATCCCTCGGCGTAGCTCAGCCCGCTGGGCACGTCAGCGGGTCGCACGAAGGGCACCGCGGCCAGCCACGCCTTGACCGGCCCGTCGGGCGCGTCGGCCTCGCGCAGGCCGAACACCAGCTGCTCGGGGTCGAAGCTCCCGCTGGGGCGGGCGCTGGCGACGACCTGCACCCCCCAGCGCTCGAGCAACGGCGACGGCGCGGCCAGCCGCGCCGGGCTGTCGTGGTTCCCGGCGAGGACGACGGTCTGCAGCCCGGGGCGCGCCCGGGCGGCGTCGGCGAGGAACTCCAGGAACGTGCGCTCGGCGGCCACGGGCGGGGTCGTCGTCTCGTAGACGTCCCCGGTGATCAGCAGCGCGTCGGGCGCCAGGGCTTCGATCTGCTCCAGCAGCCACCCGAGGAAGGCAGCATGCTCCGCGCTCTGCTCCTGTCCATGGAGCGAGTGGCCGAGGTGCCAGTCGGAGGTGTGCAGGATTCGCATTCCAAGCCCAACCACCCACAGTAGTTAGGGGGTCGGACATCCCGCGGCACCCGAGACGCCCATCCTGCTGACGTGACAGGGCTTATCGCGCGGGTCAGCCCGCCAGCGCGGCGACCATGAGACCAACCAGGCGCTACTCGACCAGCGGCGTGCGGCGGCGAGGCTCGTGATCGGCGATCGCGGCGGCGGCGGGCAGCGCGACGAGCGCGGAGCCGAGCACACCCCAGGCGTAGGCGGCGTTGGTCGAGGCCGGGCGGGCGATCACGAGGAAGGGCAGCGGGCAGAGCAGGCACAGGCCCACGGTCTTGAGCAGCGAGAGGTGCCGCAGGCGAGCGTAGGCGAACGCGGCGAAGGGCGCGGGGAGGGTCACGAGGAAGAAGAACGCGTCGACGCGCCAGGGCCCCGAGAGGAACGCTTGCAGCTTGTCCTGCACCGCGTCGGTGGCCGCCGTCAGGCCCTTGCCGTAGACGAGGGCGTCGGTGTAGTGGGCCTGGAACCAGGCCGCCGCGAACAGGATCCCGCCGAAGAAGTAGGTGATCGTCGCCCCCTTGAGCGCCTGCCTGGGCGTGAGGGGCGCGTCCCGCCGCAGGTGCTGCTCGAGCAGGCAGAGGGGCAAGTTGGCCAGGCCGACGAAGCCGGCGACGAACAGCGCGCCGACGGCGAGGTCGAAGGGCTTGTCGGTGGAGAGCTGCCCGGCGGCCATGGCCACCGCGAGCACACCGCTGCGCAGCGCCGCGCGCCCCAGGGTCGCCCGGGTCAGCCAGGGCTTGTCTTCAGGGGGCCTCTCCGAGGCCCCCTCGCCCTCGCGGCGAAGCCGCTCGGGCTCACCCCCAACGGGCTGAGGGCTCGCGCTTTCAGGGGGCCTCTCCGAGGCCCCCTCGCCCTCGCGGCGAAGCCGCTCGGGCTCACCCCCAACGGGCTCAGCGGGCATTAGAAGTCGGAGCGCAGGTTTCGCCGCGGGAGCTCGCGTCGGCGGACGAGGAGGTCGAGCAGGCCTTCGATCCGCACCAGCTCCTGGTCGAGGTATTCCTCGCGCAGGCTGAGCCCAGCGAGGGACTTGAGGCCCGTCTCGCTGTCGCGCACAGCCTGCTGGTAGAGCTGATCGAGCTCCAGCTTGAAGGTGTCGCGGGCCTCGCCGTAGTAGTCGATCGCCGACTCGAGCAGCTGACGGCGGCGGTAGGCGCTGCTCGTGCGCGTGTAGCTGGCGAGGTCGACCAACGCGCGGCGCTCGAGGAAGCGCGCGCGCTGGAGGGAGGTCGGCGCGTGGGGCCCGATCTGGTCGTTGGTGAGCGGAATGTCCTCTTGCGCGGCGCAGCCGGCGAGCACGCCAGCGACGACGACCCCAGGCAACCAACGGGCGAACCGGATCATGTGGAGAGGCCTCCTGGTCCCAGGGCCGGATCGGGCTTCCCTAGACTACGCGCTCGGGTGCCCTTGTGGCCAGGGCCCGTGGGCTTCGGCGCGGCCGCGTTCTGTTGGGCCAGGGTGCGCAGCGACTCGACCTCCTTCGGGTCGAGGGGGCGCGACTCGCCGTCCTTGAGCCCGCGGAGGGTCAGGTTCCCGATTCGGGTGCGGGTCAACCCCAGGACCTTGGCGCTGACCTTGGCGAACATGCGCCGCACCTGGCGGTTCTTGCCTTCGCAGATCGTGAGCCCCAGCTCCGTCTCTTGCTTGCGTCGCTTGACGATCCACACCTTCGCCGGGAGGGTTCGCCCTTCGCTGAGCCAGATCCCACCGCGGAGCCGGTTGAGGTCGGTCTCGCTGACGTCGCCGCGCACGCGCACCGAGTAGGTCTTCTCGATCCCGTAGCGGGGGTGAGTCAAGAGGTTGCTGAAGGCGCCGTCGTTGGTCAGGATCAGCGCGCCGCGCGACTCGTAGTCGAGCCGACCCACGCTGAAGGTCCGGCGCGTCTCCTCGGGGACGAGCTCGAACACCGTGCGCCGACCCTGCGGGTCCTGGTTGGTGCAGAGCACGTTCTTGGGCTTGTTCAGCAGGTAGTAGACCGGCGACTCGACGCGGACGCGCTTGCCGTCGACCTCGATGGCGTCGTGCCGGGGGTCCGCCTTGGCGCCCAGCTCGCTGACCACCTCACCGTTGATGGTGACCCGGCCCTCGGTGATCACCTCTTCGCAGGCGCGGCGCGAGCCGAATCCGGAACGAGCGAGGATCTTCTGCAGGCGCTCGGGGTTGCGGGCCTCGGCGCTCGCGCGCTCAGCGGCGCGCTGCTGCCGCTGGTCAGCCTCCTGGAGGGTGCGGGGCTTCTTCGAACGTCGGGCCATGATCGTCTTCTTTGGCCTGGAGATCCTCACGACCTTCAGGCTCTCTCGAGTCACGGGCGGCTGCCCGTTGAAAGAGCCGCGTCTCTGCGGCCCGGTGGCAACTACTCGGCGTTGCGCTCCTGGACGAAGACCTCGTAGGCCTGCTCGTCTGTCAGGTTGGGCTTGCCGAGGGCGTAGAAGGCGGCCTCCCACACCTGGGCGTCGTCCTCGGCGAGGGCGGCCTTGAGCACCTGGTAGACGTCGCCCGACACGGCCTTGCCCTTGAGGCAGTCGCCCATGGCGCGAGCCATGGCCGCGCGAACGTCGTTCGGGTGCGTGGTGTCGCGGAACTCGCTGGCGAGGATGCTCAGGGCCTGGCCTTCGGCCTCGGGGCCGATCGCCGAGATCGCCGCCAGGCAGGCCAGGCGCACCTCAGGGGGACGACCGGCGCTGAGCTTGACGTTCTGGGCCAGCGCGCCGGACGCCTGCGAGATCGGGAACTGGGTGTGCCCGCGGCGCAGCCCAGCGATCGCCTCGGCGGCCTTCTTGGTGACCATGTTGCTGCGGGTCTTCTCGTCGGCCTGGTCCTCGCTCGAGCCAAACGCGGCGTTGAGCTTGTCGGCCAGGTCGCCCTTGCTGATCCCGGGGCTGATCAGGTCCACGGCCTTGCCCGCGTCGACCAGGCGTTGCATCTCCTGGTCGCGCTCGGTGAGGACCATGACCTTCATCGTCTTGGTGCGGTAGTCGTCGGAGAGCTCGTCGATCACCTGGACCTCGATCGGGTCCTCGCCGCGGTGGTCGGGGTTGAGCTCGCTGCTGACGATGATCAGGTCCTCGCTGGGGAAGCTGCGCGCGCGGATCAGCGCCTGGCGGCCCTGCTCCACGCCGAAGGCCATGTAGCCCAGCTCGCGCAGCAGGCCCACGATCCGGTTGCGGTCGGCGCGGTCGGGCTCGACCACGAGCACCACGCGCTGACCGCTCTCGCCCAGGGCCTCGATCAGGTTCGGCACCACCCGGTCGGCGCCAGGGAAGGAGCCAGGGGGGTTGAGCTTGGCCGCGGCGATCGCCGCCGCGAAGCGCACGCGCTTGTCGCCGTAGCCGAGGGCCGCCGAGAAGGCGGCGCCGCCGCTGGGGTGGTCCGCGGTGCTGCCCACGGCGCCGAGGCCGCCGGCGTTGTTGAGGGTCGAGGGCCCGCGGTAGCCCATGCGACGCACGCGCCGCTCGAGGCCGGGCAGGTTCTTCTGCGAGAGCTTGCGCCCGGGACGGCGGGTGGGCTCTTCGCCGTCTTCCTCTTCGTCGCCCCAGGGGTCCTCTTCGCCTTCGTCGTCGCCGCTCCAGGGGTCGTCGGGGTCGGCCTCTTCGTCGCCGCCCGAGTCGTCCATGCCCGAGCCGTCGTCGCTGCCGCTGTCGTCGCTGCCGCTGTCGTCGCCGCCGGAGTCACCCCAGGGGTCGTCGGGGTCGCTGCCGCCGGAGTCGGAGCCGCCGGAGTCGGAGCCGCCGGAGTCGGAGCCGCCGCTGTCGCTGCCGCCGTCGCCCCACGGGTCACCGCCGGAGTCGGAGCCGCCGCTGTCGCTGCCGCCCGAGTCGCTGCCGGAGGTGTCGAAGCCGCCGCCGCTGCTGCCGCTGTCGGAGCCGCCGCTGCTGTCCGGGGAGGTGTCGAAGCCGCCGCCGCTGGAGCCGCTGTCGGA
>Ga0209692_10005039_pt1 | contig 11581 bp, 3 predicted proteins | sample tdDd472_FD_187129 | JGI IMG/M metagenome (GOLD analysis project Ga0209692, IMG submission 187129) | Marine sediment microbial communities from the Atlantic coast under amendment with organic carbon and nitrate - tdDd47.2 (SPAdes)... | ecosystem: Environmental > Aquatic > Marine > Coastal >...
AGTCCGACGACGCCTGCATCGGTGACGACGTGTTCGGCGATGGGGCGGTCTGCCTCGACGGTGCATGCTCCCTCTGCGAGGCTGGAGAGCTCGGCTGCCCCTGCGACGACGGCGCATGTGCCGACGGCGCGTGTGTCGAAGATGTCTGCACGGATTGCGAGCCTGGCGCCGAAGCGTGCGCGTGCACCGACGACGGAGCCTGTGACGTCGGGTTCCGGTGCACGGACGAGCTGATCTGCGAGACCTGCCCGGCCGGCGAGCCCGGGTGCCCGTGTGCCGATGGCGCGTGCGGCGAGGGCTACGCTTGCATCGCCGACCTCTGCGTGACGGACGATTGCGTCGCCGGCGCGGTCGGCTGCCCCTGCGACGACGGCTTGTGCGACGCCGACCTGTTCTGCGACGACGACAGCCTGTGCATGGTGTGCGACGCCGACGGCATCGGCTGCCCGTGCACGATCGAGGGCGGGTGCGCGAACGACCTGATCTGCGACGTCGAGTCCGACGAGGACGACGCGCCGCTGGTCTGCCGCGCCGAGTACACCTGCGACGACGACCGGTGCGGCGACTACCAGCTCTGCGCCGACGACGAGGACCCCGACGGCGAGGACGCCGAGTGCCTCGAGGCCTGCGACGACGGCTGGGATTGGGACGCCGAGACCGGCGGCTGCATCGTGTACGTCGGACCGAACTGCACCCCCGGCGAGCGACGCAGCGAGTACGAGACGTGTCTCGCCGAGAACCGGGAGTGCATCGAGGGCGACGGCACCGCCGCGTGCGGTGAGTGCCTGGACTTCTACCTCGACGACGATGGCGGCTCGTGCCGGGCGGTCCTCACCTGCGACGACCTCGCGGATACGTGCGCGGCCGAGCTGCGGGACTGTACCGATGCGACGGCGACGACCGATGCGTTCTGCGGGGACTGCACCGACGGAACGGTCCTCGACGGCGAAGCGTGCGTGGTCCCGGCCGATACCTGCGGCGAGGGCGAGTATTCGATCGCCGAGACCTGCTCCGCTGCCCTTCGCGAGTGCCTGCCCAACATCGACGAGGGGGGGACGCTCGAGACGGCCGCGTGCGGCGACTGCCTCGAAGGGTACGCCGAGACCGACGAAGGCGATTGCGCGACCTCGTCATTCTGCGAAGACCTCGGTTGCGATCTGCTGGGTCGCAGCTGCGCCGGTGACCCGTTCGCCGCGTGTGGCGACTGCGAAGGGGATCTCGTGCCGTCCGACGCCGATGATCCGCTCAGCCTGTGCCGGGACGCGCTGACCTGCGACGACATCGACTGCGGTGACGAGTACTGCTTCGTGTCCGAAACCGGCGGTGACGCGTTCTGTGCGACCACCTGCGAAGACGGCTTCGCCCTCGACGCCTACGGCACCTGCGTCGAGTGCGCGATCAGCTGTTCGGCGGACACCGAAGGCGCGACGGGCCGCACCTGGCCCGTGACGCGCGACGGCAGCGACGTGTGCGTCTGCGAGACCGAGAGCGGCTGGTTCCTCGATCCGTCGCGCGCGGCGTTGCCTCAGCCCTGCGACGGCGATGGCGACGGCTGGGTACGGGAGTCGGCCGCAGCGTTCGTCGAGAGCGAAGACAGCGTCATCGCCGAGAACGCCCGATGCGACGTGCGGTCGGTCGGTAGCTTCACGTTGCAGAACGAATGGCAGCAGACCCTCGAGTTGCACATCTGCGGCACCGACCTCGTCGCCGACGAGGACATGGACGTGGACTGCGATTCGGTGACCCCGATCGAACTCTACGAGCCCGACGAGCTCGACGACGACGACGCGATCGAGGCGCTGACCGGGTTCTTCCCCTCGTACGCAAACAACGGCGTGGGGCGCGTCCTGTACGCTGCCGAGATGAACCCGCTGACGAAGGCCTGTGTGAGCGAGATCGGCGACCACAACGCGAACGAGGTGGCGGACGTCGAAGAGCACCAGACGATGGACGCGCCCGACGGGGTCACGTTCGATGAAGCGCAGCAGGTCTGGGTACAGATGGGGTACTTCATCGAGCTCGCGCACGGGTATCACCAGACGCGTCCGCTCGAAGACTACGATACGTGGACGATCGTCGAATCCAGCCGGTGCGATGACGGCGAGGCCGAGCGGCCCTTTGCGCTCGGGTACGCGAGCGGCGGCACGTCCGAGTACTGGCGTCAGTGTTCGCGAACCCGGGCCGCGTCGTACGACGCGGCCACAGACACCGTCGGCACGGACTTTCAGCGGTACTCGTGCGACGCCACGTCCGGCCGCTGTGACCTGCCGAGCATTCCCATTGATGCCGACAGCCGAGACGATGAAACGCTCGTCGACCGGGGTCTCTGCGAGGGCGCGGACCTGCCGCCCGAAGATGGCGTGTGGCGCGGAATGAACCACGCGAGCCAGTTTCAGTGCGTCGTCCTCGCCGAGTCGGCGACCGAAGCGTGGGAGTTCGCGCTCGACGACGTCTACGATGGCGCGACGGGCGACTGGGAGTTCAATTCGTGCGGCCTTGCGTGTGCCGACGCCACCTGCACCGACGATTGCGCGGACGGTGACTGTGGGTCGAGCGTGGCGGCGGACACGAACCCGGACGCCGCCATCGTGACCTGCGATCAGGTTGCATCCCCGGACGACGGCGACGTTGGTTTCGTCGCGGCCCGGTACCGGGACGCCGAAGCCGGCGGGTACACGTACGACCGCGGCTGCATCGACGAATGGGAGGTGTGGGCCGAGCTGTGCCCCGGATACGCCGATCCGGCTTCGCTGCCCGAAGGCAGCGACGACGTCGTCATCGGCGACGGGCTGTCGACCGACTTCGGGCGTCTGACCTGTGGGTGCGGCGAGAACTACGGCGGCGCGACCTGCGAGATCGGCTGCCCGACGGCTGCAGTGACGGACGACTACGACGTGGGCAGCGGCTGGTGGCTCTGCGCCGACATGAGCGTCGCGTACTACGAGACCCCGGACGAAACGTATGGCCCGGGTCGAGCGCGTGAGATGGCGGACGGCGACACCTACGTGATCTTCCCGCGAATGGGGGTGTCGGGCTTCGACGGCGCCGCGCTCTGTGAGAACGAGGACTGCGCGACCGGATACGTCGTGCGATAGCGACGAGTTGGCACTCGCCCCGCAGCCGCCGGTCGTCTCGACCGGCGGCTTTCTTGTTGTGGGGATTTGCCCGCCGCTCGGCATTGTTGCCTCTGCGCCTGCCGCACCGCCTCGGCGTTGGGCCGGGGCCGGCGACGGCGACGGCGCGCGCTGCCGCATCGCGATCCGTCTCGGGCCGCGATCTGCGGACGGGATGGACCGACTCCACAACTGGTCAACATCCCGTCGGTAGTCTCACCCCATGAGCAGGACCGACCGAGAGACGCCTCACCCTTCCTTCGCGCGCGCGCGGGCGCGGCCGCGCGAAGATGGGAATGGACCTGGCGCAGTCGAGCGACGACCCGGACGCCCCAGCGGACCACACGGACGACGAAACCGTTCGTCGCGCCCCGCGGAATGCGTCGCAGCGAAGAGGCGGGTCCACGTGGCCGCGCCGCCCATCGTCGGGACGCGCTCCATGGGGCGACGGGCTCGGACTTCGACCAGACCGGCAAGAGCGAAACACATCACCCTCCATGGCCCCGGGGCTGTCTTGAAGAACTCCCTCCCGGCGCTCAGGCGCACTCGAATGAAGATCCGACCGCCGCTCCTGTGGGCCGCGGCCGTCACGACGGCGCTCACCTGCGCGGCGTCCGGCGCGTCCGCGCAGACGTACGAACGCGTCCCGTTCTCGGGCGTCATCCAGCTCGTCGACGACGAGACGGGCGCGCTGGTCAACGTCGACGGGACGCGCGCGATGCGCTTCTTCCTGTACGACGAAGACGGCACGTCGCGGGGGTTCGAGGAGTACTCGGACCAGGACAGTCGATCGTGCGCCGAGCTCGAGGACTGCAGCGTCGACATCCACGACGGCCGGTTCTCGATCGCGCTCGGTGAGTACACCGACCTGACGGACATCTTCGAGGACGCCGACGGCGTGTCGGTCTACATCTCGATGTATGCGGGCGGCGCGTGGCAGTCGTTCGGCGGCCAGCGGATCGCGCTGGCCCCGTTCGCCACGCGGGCGGACTCCGCGACCGACCTCACGATCGACGACTCCAACCTCACGGACGTCGACGAGACCGTGGTGGGCGGCGATCTGCAGATGGCCGAAGCCTCTGTGGACGGCGACCTGACCGTGAACGGCGCCCTCGATGTGACGTCGGTCAGTACGTCCGAAGACGTCGCATTGACCGGGGATCTCGACGTCACCGGCGATGTCCTGACGCCTGCGGTGCTCTCCCTCGGCGACACGCTGAGCCTGCCACTGACCGGGACGGACGCCGTCATTGCGCGGGTCACGAGCGTGCTCGGCCTCAACTACCTGTATGTCTACGGCGACGCCGGGGTTCGGCTGGCCGAGAATCGCGACCTCATCACGATCAACGGGGACGTGTACGCCGGCGGCGGCGGGACGGACGTGGGGCTGGACCTCTTCACGAACAGCCGGGTCACGTTCGAGGACTTCTCCATCGCCGATGAGTTCGACCTGATCCAGACGTACCGTGTGGACATGGGGACGAGCGTGACGGCCACGCTCGACGTCGACCCGGATTCGTGGCGCTGCGCCATCGGTGGGCTCAACTTCGGGCGCGGCGACGTCGGGTCGGGTAGCGACATCGACGCGTTGCGGGCGTACCTCGAAACAAACGCGGATACCTATACGATCGTTGCCGACCTGTCGTCCGAGAACGGCGACCACGAGGAGCACGACGTCGGGATCGTGTGCTTCAGCACGTCGCGCACGCACGTGGTCAGCGACTGGGGATGGTGGGAATGATGAAACTGCTACGCACGACGCTTTTCTGCGTGCTCGGCCTGGCCTGTGTGGCATCGCCCGCCCACGCCTTCCCCGAGTACGTCATCCCGTTCGACGGGTATGTCGAGCTCGATGGGGTCCCCCTCGAAGGCCGCTATGGGGTGCGGATCAGCTTCTACAACATCCGCGACCGTGAGAGCCCCAACTTCACGCGGGAGTGGTCCGCCGAAGACGGGCGCTCGTGCGGCGACATCGACAGCTGCGAGGTCCCCTTCTATCGCGGTCGCTTTTCGATTCTGCTCGGCCGGTACGGCAACCTCAGCGGGGTCATCACGAGCCGCGACGATCTGACGATCTCGATCGAGATTCGCGCCCAGGACGGCACCTGGGTCCCGCTCGCGGGGCGTCGCACGATCACCGCCGTCCCCTACGCGCTCTACTCGCAGCGTACGACCGATCTGCGCGCGGGCGGCTCGGTCACGATCGAGGGCAGCAGCCCCGATCTCGCCGGCATCGATCTGGGGGACGCCACCATCGACGGCGCGATGACCGTCGGCGATCTCTCGGTGACGGGCACGACGACGGCGGATTCGCTCGACATCGCGGGCGGCCTGTCCGTCGCGGATGGCGAGCCGGTCAGCGCCCTGGGGGATCTCATCGTGGGCGGTGACCTGACGGTCGCGGACCGTGTGGAGCTCGATGGCGCCGTTCTGGTCGAAGAGACGGACGGCAGCCTTGCGTTCGCGCCGGACGACAGCATCACGGCGATGGTGGTCGAGGCGACAAACTTCGTCGACCAGGTGACGATCAATGGCGACCTGACGCTCACGAACGACACGGGTGTCTGGGGCAATACCGACGAGGAGCTGCTGCGCGGCGACGTCCCGCTCATGCAGGTCGTCCAGGTCCGTATGGGCACGTCCGAGACGGCGAACACCGGTGTCGACGCGGACGAGTGGTTCTGCTGGATCGGCGGCTATCGCTTCGTCAACGGCAACTGGGACGTCACCGGCGACGACGACAATGTGCTCGACATCTACACGTATCGCAGCTCGGGCACGTGGCGTGTGCGCGCGCATGTCAACAACGACGGCAACCCGCGGCGCGAGGTCACGATGATCTGCGCTCAGGACAGCATGGTGACCGAGAACGACGAATGGTACACCGAATGAATCTCCAAACGATGCTCGTGGTCTTCGCCGCGGCGTGTGTGTGGCCGTCGTGGGCCGCCGCTCAACCCGACGACACCGAATCCGTGCCGCGTGTCTATCCGGTCGATGGCCGACTGCAGCACGACGCGGCCCTCGTCGACGCCCAGGTGTCGATCCGGTTCTCGACCGAGACGTTCGACTGGGTCGAGGAGTGGTCGAACCTGGAGACGCGGTCCTGCATGGAGGCCGACTGCCGGCTGACCGTGGTCGATGGGCGCTTCACCGCACCGCTCGGCCAGTACGCGTCCCTCGACGACGTGATCCTGCAGCGCGAGAACTTCGAGGTCACCGTCGAGGTGTACGACGAGGGCGCCGGGGTCTGGCAGACCTTCGACGCGCCGATCGAGGTGCACTCCGTGCCCCGCGCGTACTGGACGACGTCGATCAGCCGCGGTCACTACGCCGAGCTCTTCGACGTGGGTGGCGACCTGACGGTCGAGTCCGGGACCACGGACTTCGATACCGGCCTGACGATCGACGACATCTTCGGGGCAGGCTCGACCGCGGGTGCGCTGACCACAGCGGGAGTGACCGTCACGTCGGGGCTCACCGAAGTGGGCGGGGATCTGGAGATGACCGGCACACTCTCGGCGTCGGGTCTCGATATCGACGGCACGCTGAGCGTCGGCGATGCCGGTCGGGTGTTTCGACACGACGGTACGGTGCCCTACCTGGGGCCGGACGCGACCTCGGTCTCGATCGAGAGTCACCTCATTGTCGAAGAGATCGAGCTCACGACGACCGGGAGCTACATCGATCTCAACGGGTCGCTCGAGACGTCACACTGGGGCATTGCCCAGGACGAGTACCTGTTTCGGACGTCCGCGGGCGGTGGTTGGGATCCGGACGACTACGGCAGCCTCGATGGATACAACTTCAACAGCACCAGTGCGCATGACTGGTACTGCTGGGTTGCCGGATCTCGGACGTACAACGTCGACTTCTGCGCAAACTGGACGGTCAACTGTGCGGGTTCGACCGACGGCGGCTCGTGTTCGTCGGACTCGGACTGCGACGACTCGGGGATCGGGTACTGCCACGAGGGCAGCTGCTACTACGCTCCCATGCTGTCGGCGTACGTCTTCCCCGACTACGGTACCGACAACGACTACTCGATGGTGGTGACCGTCGCGTCCGACAACATCGGCGCGTCGGCCATTGCGCTGATGTGTGCAAACACATCGATCATCGACTTCCGCTGCTCCGATGGAGACGGGCATCTGTCCGAGGACTGCGCGAGCGAGATCTCATCCGGCACCGACCTCGATGGTTCGGATGTGCACGGCATGGTGAACGTCGGGCGTTGGCCCACAAACTGGCCGGCACGGCTCGGTGAACCCCAGGAGTTGGGCATGACCACACGACGAAATGACACGATGGGCGGCCTGCGAATCCTGGCTCGCTTCGCGCCGCTCGCGCTTGCCCTGGCGATGATCGCCTGCGGCGGGTCCGGGGACTCCACGACGGATGCGCCGGACGATGCCGGGCAGGACGCCGCCACGGACGACGCCGCGTTCGATGCAGGCGCCGACGTGGCCGACGCCGGCGACGACACCGGGCCGGATGCATCCGTGGACGGCGGCGAGGACGCGTCGGACGACGCGGACGCAGACCCCGACGCACCCGCGCCGATCGCGTGCGTGTCGACAAACGGCTGTCAGGCTGTTGCACCGGGGACGCTGTGCATCGACGGGTTCTGCGAGCCCTGCGGCAGCGACGACGCCTGCATCGGCGACGACGTCTTCGGCGAGGGTGCCGTCTGCCTCGAGGGCGCCTGCGTCATCTGCGAAGCCGGCGCGCTCGGTTGCCCCTGCGACGACGGGCTCTGCGCCGACGGCGCGTGCGTGGTCGACGTCTGCACGGACTGTGAGCCGGGCGCCGAAGGGTGCGCGTGCACCGACGATGGCAGCTGCGACGTCGGGTTTCGCTGCACCGACGAGCTCGTCTGCGCCACCTGCCCGGCGGGGGACCCCGGCTGCCCGTGCAACGACGGCGCCTGCGGCGACGGCTACGCCTGCATCGCCGACCTCTGCGTGACCGACGACTGCGTCGCCGGCGCGGTGGGCTGCCCCTGCGACGACGGGCTCTGCGACGAGGACCTGTTCTGCGACGACGACAGCCTGTGCATGGTCTGCGACGCCGACGGCATCGGCTGCCCCTGCACGATCGAAGGCGGTTGTTCGAACGATTTCATCTGCGACGTCGAGTCCGACGAGGACGGCGCGCCCCTCGTCTGCCGCGCCGAGTACACCTGCGACGATGACGTGTGCGGCGACTACCAGCTGTGTGCGGACGGAGAAGACCCGGACGGCGAGGACGCCGAGTGCCTGGAGGCCTGCGAAGACGCATGGGAGTGGGACGCCGAGACGTCCGGATGCATCGAGTACGTCGGCCCGAACTGTACCCCTGGCGAGCGGCGCAGCGAGTACGAGACCTGCCTCGCCGAGAACCGGGAGTGTGTCGTCGAGGGCGAAACCGCGAGCTGTGGCGAGTGCCTCGACTTCTATCTCGACGACGACGGCGGATCGTGTCGCGCGGTGCTCACCTGCGACGACCTCGCGGAGACCTGCGCCACCGAGCTGCGGGACTGCACGGACGAGACCGCGACGACCGATGCGTTCTGTGGGGACTGCACAGAGGGCGCGCTCGTCGAGGGTGAGGACTGCGTCATCCCGCCGAACACCTGCGGCGAGGGCGACTACTCGATCGCGGACACCTGCTCGGCGGCGAATCGGACGTGTGAGCCGAACGTCGACGAGGGCGGCGCGCTCGACTCCGCCGCGTGCGGGGACTGCATCGAGGAGTACGCCGAGACCGACGAGGGCACGTGTGACGTGGCGACGTTCTGCGACGACCTCGGCTGCGATCTGCTCGGTCGCAGCTGCGCCGGCGACCCGTTCGCCGCATGTGGCGACTGCGAGGGGCTGCTCGTGCCGTCGGATGCGGATGATCCGCTCAGCCTGTGTCGCGACGCGCTGACGTGCGACGACATCGACTGCGGGGACGACTACTGCTTCGTGTCCGAGACCGGCGGCGACGCGTTCTGTGGCTCGACGTGCGAAGACGGCTTTGCGTTCGATGCGTACGGCACGTGTGTGGAGTGCACGATCAGCTGCTCTGCAACGACCGACGGGGCGACGGGCCGCATCTGGCCGGTGACCCGGGACGGCAGCGACGCGTGCATCTGCGAGACCGAGAGCGGCTGGTTTCTCGACCCGTCACGGGCGGCGTTGCCCCAGCCCTGCGACGGGGATGGGGATGGCTGGGTGCGGGCGTCGGCCGCGGCGTTCATCGAGAGTTCGGACTCGGTCATCGCCGAGAACGCCCGCTGCGAGGTGCAGTCCGTGGGCAGCTTCACGCTGCAGAACGAGTGGCAGCAGACCCTCGAGCTGCACATCTGCGGCACGGACCTCGTCGCCGACGAGGATCTCGACAGCGCGTGCGAAGAGCCGACCCCGCTCGAGCTGTACGAGCCGGACGAGCTCGACGACGACGACGCCATCGAGGCGCTGAGCGGCTTCTTCCCCACGTACGCCAACAACGGCACGGGCCGCGTGCTGCATGCGGCCGAGATGAACCCGCTGACGAAGGCCTGCGTGTCCGAGGTCGGCGACCACAACGCGAACGACGTGCCGGACGTCGAGGAGCACCAGACGATGGACGCGCCGGAGGCCGTCACCTTCGACGCGGCGCAGCTGGTGTGGGTGCAGATGGGCTACTTCATCGAGCTGGCGCACGGGTACCATCAGGTGCGCCCCCTCGAAGACTACGACACCTGGATGATCGTCGAAGCGGGTCGCTGCGACGAAGCAGACGCCGAGCGCCCCTTCGCGCCGGGATATGCGAGCGCGGGGACGACGGAGTACTGGCGGCAGTGCGCCCGCACGCGCGCCGCGTCCTACGACGCATCGACAGACACGGTCGGCACGGACTTTCAGCGCTTCTCGTGCGACGCGACGTCCGGGGCCTGCGAGCTGCCGAGCATCGCTGTCGACGCCGCCAACCGGGATGGCAGTGTGCTCGTCGACTACCAGTTGTGCGAGGGCGCCGATCTGCCGCCCGAGGACGGCGTCTGGCGTGGGATGAACCACGCGAGCCAGTTCCAGTGCGTCGTGTTGGCCGAGTCGGTGGGGGCGGACGCGTGGGAGTTCGCGCTCGACGAGGTGTTCGATGGGTCGACGGGCGACTGGGAGTTCAACGTCTGCGGCGTCGCCTGTACCGACGCGTCCTGCGCCGATGACTGCACGGACGGCGACTGCGCATCGAGCATCGAGGCCGACGGGGCCCCCGACCAGGCGATCCTCGCGTGCGACCAGGACGCATCGCCCGAAGACGGGGACGTCGGGTTCGTCGCGGCCCGGTATCTCGACGCCGAGGATGGCGGGTACACGTACGAGCGCGGGTGCATCGACGAGTGGGAGGTGTGGGCCGACCTCTGCCCCGGATACGCCGACCCGACCTCGTTGCCCGAGGGCAGCGACGACGTCGTCATCGGCGACGGCCTGTCGACCGACTTCGGGCGCCTGACCTGCGGCTGCGGCACCAACTACGGCGGCGACAGCTGCGAGATCGGCTGCCCGACCGCCGCCGTGACCGACGACTATGACATCGGCGCCGGCTGGTGGCTCTGCGCCGACATGAGCGTCGCGTACTACGAGACCCTCGACGAGACATACGGCCCCGGGCGGTCCAGCGAGATGGGCGACGGCGAGACGTACGTGGTGTTCCCGCAGATGGGCGTGTCGGGGTTCGATGCCGAGGTGCTGTGTGAGAACGAGGACTGCGCGACGGGGTTCGTGATGCGGTGAGGTGGGGCGGCGTGCACTGGCACGGTGCCGTCTCGCAGCTCCTCGCACCGCCCCAGGTGCCTGCACGCAGTTCAGGCGGCCTCCGGAGGCCCCCTCGGGGGCCGGCGGCTGCGCAGCAGACGCGGGGTGGCGTGCACCGGCGCGATGCCGTCTCGCAGCACCTCGAAGTGTCGATCCGGGTGGTTCGACCGCCGTGAACCACCCCCGGGCGCCTGCCCGCAGTCCAGGCGGTCTGAGCTGGCGGTTCGGGCCCCCCCGCCCCGTCGCGTTGCGCCGTGACCGGCCCCCCACAGGGGCCTCCGGAGGCCGGAGTCACTTCGGACTCCCATCGGGGTGGTGCAGGGCGAAGCGTCGATCCGGGTGGTTCGACCGGCCCCCGCCCCGGCGCTTCGCGCCGTGACCGGCCCCGCGAGGGGGCCTCCGGATGACTGAGGTGCTTCGAGACCTGGTGCGGGGTGGTGCAGGGCGGAGTGTCGATCCGGGTGGTTCGACCGCCCTCAACCACCACCGCTGTGTGCCCGCAGTCCAGGCGTCATACGGAGGCCCCCTCGTGGGGCCGGCGGCTGCGCAGCAGACGCGGGGGGCGGTCGAATTGCCCAGGACCTGCATCCCCGGCGAACCACCCCAGGTGCCTGACTGCAGTCCAGGCGGCCTCCGGAGGGCCCCTCGGGGGCCGGCGGCTGCGCAGCAGACGCGGGGGGCGGTCGAATTGCCCAGGACCTGCATCCC
>Ga0209692_10005045_pt1 | contig 11570 bp, 11 predicted proteins | sample tdDd472_FD_187129 | JGI IMG/M metagenome (GOLD analysis project Ga0209692, IMG submission 187129) | Marine sediment microbial communities from the Atlantic coast under amendment with organic carbon and nitrate - tdDd47.2 (SPAdes)... | ecosystem: Environmental > Aquatic > Marine > Coastal >...
CATGTGAACACTCCGAATAGAAGACTCCTTTTGGGGTTGACATTTATTTGAAAATGAATTTCATTCTCGTAACAGCGAAGCGTTTTCCTGATTTGATCGCTCAAGGTTGACTGAGTGGTGTTTAGTCGCTAAACACCACGTATGAGAACTTTTGAAGAAATGATGCCTGTGCTCAGGCAATTCAGTCATGCCATGACGAAGCATTCGATTGTTGATAAGCGGTCCTTTGATTTCGGAGTGGGGATGGAGTTGTACCCCGCTGAAATTCACATGGTTACCACGGTCGATATGCATGAAGAATCCGGGGTAACTGAGTTGGCCGAAGAACTCGGTACCACCAAGGGGGCGGTTTCTCAGTTGGTCGGAAAGCTGGTGAAAAAAGGGCTGCTCATGAAGGAAACTGATCCGGGGCATGGATCACGGGTCATTATCAGGACAACGGAACTCGGGAAAAGGGCCAGCAAAAATCATCTGGCTTTCCATCGTGAACATGACAGAGTTTTCTTGGAATATATGGGCCAGCTTGATGATGCTTCGTATGAGACGATCTGCGCATTGGGTGAGCAGATGAATTTGTGGATGGATAATTATTTGAAATAATTTTTTTTGATAAATGAGTTTAGCGCCTAAACACATAGGAGTGTGTATGCTTGTCATTAAACCCCGGACTGACTTTGAGCCGGTACATGCTATGTTGATGCAATCTTTTTCCGCCAAGGCGGTCATGAGTGCGGTCGATTTGAAAGTGTTTGACCGGTTGGAAGGGGCAACGCGCAGAGCATCCGATCTTGCTGACGAGATGGGAGTGGTGTCTGATAGACTTGAACCGCTTTTGAAAGTTTTGGTCGCAGCAGATTTGGTGGAGAAAAACGGCGGCGGTTATGTGAATAGTCCGCTTGCGTCCGAATTTTTGGTGAGTGATGCTCCTTTGTATCAAGGTGACAGCATGCGTTTGACCATGCGTTTCAATGCGATGGTGGAGGATTCTATTTCAGAACTTGTATCTGGTGGAGAAGTCAGCCGTACCACGACGGACAACGACTGGGGAGTGGCCGAGAGCATGGAAGGAACGGCTCAGGATGCCAAGGGCGGGGCATTGTCGCATGTGGTGGAGTTCGCTGCTGCTTTGCCTGGGGTTGCCGACTTCAAGGTTATGGCCGATATCGGCGGCAACCATGGCATGTACACTCTGGGAGTGCTGGAACGTAATGCCGCCATGCGTGGTGTCATCGTGGACATGCCCCATGTGGTGGAAAAATCTCAGGCCCGGTGCGATCGATTGGGGTTTGGCGACCGCGTTACAACGCTTGCTCTGGATTTCAGGGAAGGACACCTGCCTGCCGAAGAGTTTGATTTGATTTTGACCTCGCATGTTCTGTATGCTTTTACGAAAGATCTACCGGGTGCGTTGCAAAGGATTGCCGAAGGATTGAGGCCGGGTGGTTGGTTCGTGTCTCATCATTATTCGGGATGCGAGAAGCCTGGACACGAGATGCCAAAGGCATCCCTTGAGTTGTTGACGCGTTTGTGCGGTTATTCTTCCCATTTCATTGAGCAGGAAGAATTGACCGGGATATTGGAGAGTCTGGGGTTCGAGGACATTCGTTGCCAACCGATTTCCGAAAACGGTCTTGGATTGATGGTAGCTGCACGAAAAACTGCGTGATTTAAATATTCGTAATGGTCCACTGAGAATGTGGTCGTAATCGCATAAGAAAATGAGGTTGTCCGGGAAGCTGGACAACCTTTTTTTTGTAATTGTGAAAGTGGGTATGATGGGTGTTTTTTGATAGATAATATTTGTCTGGTATGGAGATTACACCAAGTTGTAACATTTCTCGGTTGTGTAAAATTGCACATGGTTGTATCAAAGTGAGATAATTCGTTGATTTGTCATTTTTAATAAGGAGTCTGACCGTGAAGAAGATTATCGTGTTCGCTCTTCTGGCAATGTTTGCCTTTGCCGGGACTGCCCATGCGGAAACGCTGAAATTGCTGACATGGAAAGGGTATGCCCCTCAGAAGTTGATTGATACTTTTGAAAAGGAAACCGGAATCAAGGTTGAAGTCACCTTTTCCAACAACGAAGAGATGATCGCCAAACTGCGCGCTACACGCGGCGCAGGCTTTGATTTGGCACAGCCTTCCCAAGATCGTATTTCTTCCGTGCAGGAAAAATTCAAGCTGTATCAGCCGCTCGATTACTCCAAGATTGATGCCGCTCTGTTCATTCCGTCCATGTTGGATGCCGTGAAGAAAAATACTTTGGTTGGTGGCAAGTCTTACGCTGTCCCGTTTTGTTGGGGGACTTCCGGCTTGATCGTCAACAATGACAAGGCCTCTGGAGTTACTTCCTTCAAGGCTCTGATTGATCCCAAGTATAAAGGCCGTGTGAGTTACCGCCTGAAGAGGCCTACGTTGATCGCCATGGGGTTTGCACTCGGTTACGATCCTTTCTCCCTGTATGGTGATGTCGATGCCTACAAGGCCATGCTCGACAAGATCGCCCAGACCATGATCGACGCCAAGCCCATCGTAAAAAATTATTGGGCCAACGGTGATTCCCTGCTCGAATCCATGCGCTCCGAAGAAGTCTTCGTGGCCATGGCCTGGGACGCAGGCGGATGGAAGCTGCACGGCGACAACAAGGCCATTGATTTCAAGGCTCCCTCCGAGGGCGCACTGGGCTGGATTGATACTTTCACCATCCCTGCCAAGGCCAAGAATGTTGACGCCGCCTACAAGTGGATCAACTTCATCATGAAGCCTGAAAACGCCGGTTACTTCTCCTCTCAGGAAAAGTATGCCACCGCTTCCCAAGGTGCATTGGAATTCACCGACAAGGCAGTTGCGGACAACTTTGCTCGCTCCTTCCCGCAGGCTACCATCGACAACATCAAGTGGTATCCGCCTGTCCCGGCCAAACTGGAAAGCATCGAAGGCAAGATTCTCGACAAGATCAAGGCTGCTAACTAGCCAACGCTGAGCATACAAGTTATTGTAGGCGGGGTGTCCGAGAGGCTCCCCGCCTTATTCAATCTTTAATATGATGAGTATTATGACCAACGACCTATCCGTTCGCAATATGGTAAAGCGGTTTGGCGATTTTACCGCTGTTGATGATGTGACTTTTGATGTCCCTACCGGTTCTTTTTTCTCTATTCTTGGGCCATCCGGCTGCGGCAAGACCACTCTCTTGCGCATGATTGCCGGTTTCGAAGGGCCGACGTCCGGTGCGATTGAAATTCGCGGGAAGGATATGCTTGGCGTGCCACCCAATTTGCGGCCGGTTAATCTTGTGTTTCAGCATCTGGCGCTGTTTCCCATGATGGATGTGGCCGGGAACATTGCGTTTGGCCTCAAGCGTCGTGGTTTTGGTTCTGCTGAAATCAAGAAGAAAATCGAGACCATGCTTGAACGTGTCGGCCTGCCCGGATTCGGCAACAAGCAGATCAATCAGCTTTCCGGCGGACAGAAACAGCGCGTGGCAATTGCCCGGTGTCTGGTGCTGGAACCTTCGGTGCTTCTTCTCGATGAGCCGCTGGGTGCGCTTGACCTCAAATTGCGTGAGCAGATGAAGGTGGAGTTGAAGAAGTTGCAGGCCAAGGTCGGAACGACTTTTATTTACATTACACACGACCAATCAGAAGCCCTTGTCATGTCCGACCATGTGGCCGTGATGAATAACGGCCGGTTTGAACAGGTTGGGACACCTCAGGAACTCTACGGCAAGCCCGCGACACCATTCGTGGCAAAGTTTGTCGGGGACAATAATATCTGGAGTGGGCATGTGACTCAGCAGATTGATGACCATGTACTTGTCTCTACGGATGAAGGGTATTCCTTCCGTACGAAAGCGCATGGTTCCTGCGGCGATGGAAACAGAGTGGATCTGTTCCTCAGACCCGAAGCAATGCGTATCGAGCCAAGAAACAAGGAAGGTTTGAATACCTTTAACGTGATCGTGAAAAGTATCTTGTTTGATGGAGCCAACAGCCGTCTTTTGACCGTCACCAAGGAAGACCACGAGCTGCTGGTCACACTCCCCCAGAATCGTAAGTTCGATTACATAGAGCCTGGGAATGAAATTGCCATTGGCTGGCACCCTGAGTCCGGTATCTGTTTTGAGGCGGAGGCGTAGATGAAACGCTCCCGCCTGGTTTTCTGGATATTTTTTGCACCGGTCATCATGTGGCTGCTGCTCTTGATTGTATTGCCGCATCTCGACCTTCTGACCATGAGTTTCAGGGGAGAAAACGACTACGGCGATATGGTTTGGACCATTGAGAATTATATGAATTTTTTTACTGAGCCGGTCTATTGGCTGACCTTTGTCCGCACCGCGCTCTATGCGATTATCACCACGTTCATCACTTTTTTGCTTGCCATGCCGGTTTCTTTTTATATAGCCAAGCTGGCGAGGACGCGGGTGCAGGGTGCGCTCATGATTCTGCTGCTGCTCCCGTTCTGGGTCAGCGAGCTTGTGCGTATTTACGGCTGGATGATTCTGTTGCGGGAGTCCGGAGTGTTGAATTTCTTCATGCTCAAATTGGGTGTTATCGATACACCCATCGAAATGCTCTACAATGATGCGACAATGATCATGGGATTGGTTTACACCTCCATGCTGTTCATGGTCGTGCCATTGATTTCGGTTATGGATAGTCTGGACGACAGCCTCATTGAGGCGGCCCATGATCTTGGAGCAGGGCATCTCACCATCTGGCGGACTATCATCATCCCGCATTGCAAGCCCGGCATCACATCCGGGTCTATCGTGGTTTTCATGTTGGCTCTGGGTAACTATCTGACGCCGAACCTCATGGGCGGCAAGAATTCGCTCTGGTTTACCGAGCAGATCTACAATCAGTTCATTGCCAGCTTTAACTGGAATCAGGGGTCGGCTTTCGGATTCCTGTTGTTAATCCTCAGTTCGCTCATCATCTGGGCGGGCCTCAAGCTGACGGGGCAGAAGCTCGGGGAGGTGGCGTCATGATCCGCTCCCTGCCCAGAAGCCGGACCTATAACTGGTCGTTCAATCTGTTCATCATCTCGTACTTCGCCTTTTTGTTCGCGCCGCTTCTCGTCACCTGCGTGTTGGCGTTTAACGATTCTAATTATCCGTCGTTGCCGTGGCAGGGATTTAGCCTTGACTGGTTCGTCTCTTCTGGGCCAGAAAGAGTCGGTCTTTTTTTTGATGATCAGAACCTGCGTTCCATTTTGACGAGTTTTCAGACCGCCTTTTTTGTCGCTATTTTGAGCGTGGTGGTCGGTACTTGTGCGAGTTTTCTCTTTGAAAAGGAAGACTTTCGTTTTAAGGGCGTGCTTTATTTTCTCATGCTCGCCCCGTTGGTTATTCCGGGTGTTATTCTCGGTATTTCCCTGCTCCTTGCGGCCAATACGGCCGGGACGTTCTTTGATGAAACGTTCGGGCTGGATTTTGACGTGTTTCGCCCAAGTTTCTGGTTGGTTGTGCTTGGTCAGTTCTCATTTATTTCAACCTTTGTGACGCTTGTTGTCTCGGCGCGATTACGCAAGTTCGACAAGTCGTTGGAAGAAGCTGCCCTGAATCTGGGAGCCACTCAACTCGGCGTCATCTGGCATATTACCTTGAAATTTCTGCGTCCGGCCATTATCGGCGCAGGAGCCGTGGCCTTTCTCATGAGCTTTGAGAATTTTAATACCACGTTATTTCTCGTGGGTTCGGAACCGACTCTGCCCATTAACCTGTACTTGCAGGTTCGAGACGGCAGTACACCGGTTATCAATGCGATATCTCTGATGCTCATAGTTGGTACGTCGTTGTTGGCCATGGTCAACCTCTATTTCACCAAGAAGGAAGAGTAAGTGTTTTTTGATTTTTTATCCGGAGCAGGGCACGTCGGTGCTCATCGAGGCGCACGTACTCTTGCGCCTGAGAATACCATGCTCGCGGCTGAGTTGGCCGTGAAGATGGGGGCCAACTTCTGGGAACTTGACGTTAACAAGGTGGCTGATGGGACACTTATGGTGTTTCATGATGACGTTTTGTCGCGCACCACGGATGTTGCCACACATTCCGGTTTTACCGGAGTCGCGCCGTGGGCAACACATGAGTATTCCTGTAAAGAGTTGCAACAACTTGATGCCGGGTCCTGGTTTGTCGAGGCAGATCCCTATGGCACCATTGCCAGTGGAGAAGTTTTATCCGAGACTCTCGACAGGATAGTCGGTCAGCAGATTCCTACCCTTAGGGAAGCGTTGGAATTCTCTCGTCGACACAATCTTCCAGTGAATATTGAAATCAAGGATCAGCTTCAGTCGCCGGGCGATCTGTCCATTGTCGATGACGTCTTGAAAATGGCGTATGAAACACAGACCGAAGATATTATCCTGCTTTCTTCCTTTAATCATGACTATTTGACTCGGATGCATTATCTCGCCCCGGATATGCCATTAGCGGCTCTGGCCGAAAAACAGCATCCAGACGACATCCCAGGATATCTCAAGCTTCTTGGGGCGATTGGCTATCATCCGGCCAAGGATATTATTGATCCAGAGCTGGTGCGAAGCCTTGCGGATCGCGGTATCAAGGTCAATCCGTATACCGTTAACGACATGGACCAGGCTGTATCACTGATTGATGCCGGGTGCTTCGGGATTATCACGGATTTTGTTCACACGCTTCGCCATCGGCTTTTAACGCAATCATCGCGCTGAATCATCTCTGGCTTTTTATGTGCGTTAGATTTTCTGTTCCCTCGCATTGAAGCAGGGGATGCAGAGCGTCTTGCCGCCCAGTCTGCGTGTGCGAGATTCCATGACGGATTCATTGCAACATTCACAGACCAGACTTTCCAGAATTCTGGCCGGAGTCGGCACTGGTTCTTTGGGCGGAGTGATAACAAAAATTTCATCCAGTTCAAGTGTCATGATTCGTTTCCTCAGCATTTCACGCAGCACGGGTATACGATCGCTTTCGGCGGGCGTGATTGAGCCAACGCCATCTTTGCGCATAAGAACCGCGAGTTCGTTGTCTGTTTCATCTTTTATTTCCGGTTTGATGAAGGTGCGGAATCCTTTTCCGTTGTTCCTGTCATAGAATGAGAAAGCCATCTTTCCGTGATCGCGGTGCAGGAAATTTCCTTTGCCGTACGTGCAGCTGGTAATGAACTGGATTGCATCCACTCCACACATGTCGGTTTCGGAAACAGCTACCATGTCGACATCCGGGGAATCGCCCAACTCTCGCAGGGCAAGTTCTGCGGCACGGATGCCAATGGCAAGTCCCAGGCAGCTGTGGCCGTGAAAGTCGATGGTTTTATCAATGGTTTCAGACGAAAAATTGCAGGGCATGAAATTCTCCTTGGAATGATGTTAAATGGCAGGGACGATCATCGGATGTCCGTGCACCGTGTGGATATGGACCGGCAGGTCGTAAACCTCTTCAACAACATCGGCTGTGACGTCACAAGCCGGACCGGTGGAATGAATGCGGCCATCCTTGAGAAACAGGACCTTGTCCGCATAGCGAAGGGCCGTATTCAGGTCGTGCATGGTCATGATGGCGCTGATGCGATGCTCGTCCACCACGCGGCGAAGCATGGTCAGGATGTCCACCTGGCTTTTGAGGTCAAGGGAGCTTGTCGGCTCGTCGAGAAGCATCAACTTCGGCTCCTGCACCATGGCGCGGGCAATGGCGACCTTTTGCAATTCACCACCGCTCAGGCAATCAATGTGCCGTAGAGTCAGCTTTCCCAGATTGAGTCGCCTGATGGCCGAGTCCACTATCTTCAGATCGTTTTCAGTAGGTCTCCAACGAATATGGGGTTTTCTTCCCATAAGTACTGCGTCGAAAACCGTCATGCGAGCTGCTTCGCTCTGTTGTGCGACATAGCCGACTCCCAGAGCAACTTCGTGGGGCGGCATGGTGAGGATATCGCGCCCTTCGACCATGACTGCGCCTGCGGATGGACGGTGGATGGCATTGATGCATTTGAGCAACGTGGTTTTACCCACACCGTTGGGGCCGAGGATGGCGAGCAGTTCACCGCCGTCGAGTTGAAAATTCACACCTGAAAGAATTCGTGTGGAGCCATAGGTGAATTCAACGTCGGAGATAGACAGGATCATCGGCGTTGCCCCCGTATTATGAGATAAATGAAAATCGGTGCGCCCATGAAGGCCGTGAGCACGGAAACCGGCAGGACGTGCGGTGCCAGCATGAGGCGTGCCGCAGTATCCGATATGAGCAGCAGGATACTGCCACCCAGAATGGATGCGGGCAGAAGGAACCGGTGGTCCGAGCCGATGATTCGGCGGGCCATGTGTGGCACGACCAGTCCGACGAAACCTATGATGCCGAGGAAAGCGATGATGGTCGCTGTGACCATGGATGCCAGCAACATGCCGACCATGCGGACTCGTTCCACACGCACCCCCAGTCCTTTGGCCGTTTCATCCCCCGCATCGATGGCGTTGTAGTTCCAACTGTTGGTGAGAAAGTAGAGCGATGACACTGCGACGACCGCCGAGATAACGCCTAGCTCAGACCACGAAGCACGAGCCGTGTCACCAAAGGTCCAGAAGACCATGGCGGCCAGTTGGATATCATCCGCGAAGAATTGCAGGAACATGGTTCCTGCCGTGAAGAGAGCGCCAAGTGCCACGCCGGTTAAAACCATGACTTCAGGCGTTGCCCCACGTGTGCGCGAAATGCCAACGATGACACAGGCTGCGATGAGGCTGGCTATGAAGGCTGCTGCGGTTGTCATATACGGGCTGGTAATGTTGACAGCTCCCGCATTGGTGGACGTCATTATACCGCCGCCCAGCATCATGACCGAGAAAGCAGCACCGAACGCTGCGGCATGGGAGATGCCGAGTGTGAACGGTGAACCCAACGGGTTTCGTAGGATAGATTGCATGGCTGTGCCGGATATGGAGAGTCCGGCTCCGGCCACGATGGCAGCCAGTGCCTGTGGCAGACGGATATTCCAGATGATGACGTCCACGCGTCTCGAAACCGGAAAGTCCAGCAGTGAGGCGATGACGTCAGTCAGGGGGATTTGTGCCGCACCCATGGAGATGGCGATCACCAGAGTGATCGCCAATATCCCCAACGAGGTGATGATGAGGGTGGTCTTCCAGCCGATGTAGCGACGGTATTCAGCAGGAATTTGTCCGTCCGAGAAGTGCATATCAGTTTACCGGAATGGGTTTGTATGCGTGTCCCTGAAAGAGCTGGTTGATTTTTTCGAAAACCGGCTTACCCACAAGGAAGCTGTATATTTCGTCTGCCTTTTTCTCGGGGTTTATGTCGATGAATCGTTCGGGGTAGAGCAGCTTGCCGATATAAAAGGCGTTGGCAAGGATGGAACCATAGTTTTTGGAATAGCTGTTGTACGGCAGCACTCCATATACCTTGCCTTCGTTCACGGCTGTCAGGCTGCGGTACGCGGGGTCAGTTCGCAGCTCCTGCAATCCACTGGCGTCTTTGCCCAGTTGCAGGGTCATGAGGTCGAGGAACAGGATGTCAGGATTCCAGGCTACGATCATTTCCTTGGATACGTCGGTATGCCGTAACTCCTTGCCGGAAAGTCCTGTGTCATAGGCAAGGTTGTTGGTGTTGACGAAAGAGAACGGCGGGTAGGCAGGTTCGGTGGATTGGAAGCCATGCGGCCCTTTGAAGGCCACGCCGCCGACAAAGACGCCGGGACGGTCTTTTTCAAGTATATCCGCTGTACGTTTTTTGAGATCAGCGATTTCGGCTTCAAAGTAGGCGATGACTTCTTCCGCTCTTTGCTGCCTGCCAACGACTTCGGCCATGGTTCGCAGTGCCTGATAGAATTGTGAGCGCTGTTTGCCGAGGTCGCCGTAGTTGAGAGTGACCACTGGAATTCCTGTCTTTTGTCCCAATTCTATCGGATCGTATCCCATTTTGCCCGCGTACGTCTTCAGGATGACCTGCGGTTGTGGTTCGAGAGTCAGTATCAGTTCGGGATTGTCGTGGCCGCGAAATTCTCCGAATATGGGCATGGCTTTGAATTGTGGATTTGCCAAAGCATATGGGCGTGCGTCGTATGTGCTTCTGCGTGATTCGATGTCGTCGACTGCCACGGCCATGGGTTGTGCCTGGAGATATGTCAGGAGGCGCAGACATCCCGGTCCGGAGCAGATGACGCGTTTGACATCCTGTGGCACCTGAACGGTTCGGCCTGCATCATCGGTGAGGGGCCGAGTGTCTGATGCGGCCATTGCCGATGTGACAAAAATCAGAATGAGCAAAGAAATGCATATACTCTTTTTCACTTGTAAGCCCCTTTGGGTGTACGATTTGATGATGTTTGATTTGTTTATGTTACGAAAGAACAATTCGTAACACAGTGGCAAAGTAGGTGAAACAAGCGAATTCGTCAAGAGGGACCATGAAATCAGAGTGTTGCACTCAGGTTCTTGATTGGCTGACGTTTTTTTGTTCAAGAGGCGGGATTTGTTACGGGTATGCCGCATGAGGATGTAAAAAGGGCCGGGGGTTGTGCTCCCCGACCCTTTCATTGTTTGGCATGTGAGGTGCCAAACGGTTGAGGGGGAATATGGTTATACCGGGTTTTTCACCTTGTGGAATATGGCGAAAAGGACCGGTACCACTATCAGGGTCAGGATCGTGGCAAAGGCCAGGCCGGACATGATCGTGACAGCCATTGCTGAGAAGAACGCGTCAAGCATCAGTGGAAGCATGCCGAGGATGGTCGTTGCGGCAGCCATTGCCACTGGCCTGATACGGCTGACAGCTGAATCCACGATGGCATGGTACGGTTCCTTGCCGTTCTCCAGTTCCAGTTTAATCTGATCCAGGAGAACTACCGCGTTTTTGATGAGCATACCAGATAGACTGAGAAATCCGAGCAGGGCCATGAAACCAAATGGTTCTCCCGTGATCAACAGGCCGACGGTGACGCCGACGATGGCCAACGGTACAGTCAACCAGATAATGAGCGGATTGCGCAGGTTGTTGAACAGCATGATGGTCACAAGTACCATGATGATGATGGGGACGAGCAGAGATCCGCCGAGGCTTGCCTGAGCGTCTGTAGAGTCCTCGTATTCACCGCCCCATTCCATGATATATCCTGGCGGCAGTTCAAGCTCTTCAATCTGTGGTTTGAGAGTGTTGAACAGAACTGAAGGCAAGCCTTCAGCCGGATCACAGGATGCGGTTATGGTCAGCAATCGGTTCCGTGTCTTGAGAGTTCCGAATGCCATTTCAGTCTTGAATTCGGAGACCACTTCTTCTACCGGGATCATCTGTCCGGCGGTAGGACTGAAGACGCGCACATTGCCGAGTTCCTTGACTTCCATTCGTTCATTTTCAGGCGGGCGAACCACGATGGGCAACAATTTGTCGCCTTCGCGATAGACACCGACCGTGGTGCCGTCAAAGAACATATTCAAGGCCTTGGACAATCCGGGCCGAGTAACACCGGCCAATCTGGCCTGGGCTTCTGCCATGACCGGATGGATGATCTTGACTTCCTGTCGCCAGTTGTCACGGATGCCTTGTGCATTGCCGCTGGCGTACATTATGTCCT
>Ga0209692_10005050_pt1 | contig 11558 bp, 11 predicted proteins | sample tdDd472_FD_187129 | JGI IMG/M metagenome (GOLD analysis project Ga0209692, IMG submission 187129) | Marine sediment microbial communities from the Atlantic coast under amendment with organic carbon and nitrate - tdDd47.2 (SPAdes)... | ecosystem: Environmental > Aquatic > Marine > Coastal >...
GTGTTTCCAGCGTTTCACGTGCTTCGGGCAAGCGTGTGATAATCGTCGGTACACCACCAGCACGTTCCACCAACTTATCATAGTCAAACGCATGAAGGGGCTGACCAAGTTCAAATGTGATGTAATTGGTGACATCAACGATATTGTTGCGGGGTCGTTGTCCAATCAGGCGTAAGCGATGTTGCATCCAGAATGGTGACGGCTTAATTTCCGTGTTCTTCAAGAGCGTTAATGTAAAGCGCGGATTTAATTCTGGTTCTCGAATATCAATGCTAACTTGTCCTTCAATTGAATCCCCTTCTGCAAGGAAGTCATAAGAAGGATAGGTCATCTCTTTGCCTAAAAGTGCCGCAACTTCACGCGCAACCCCAACCATACTAAAGCAACGGGCGAGATTTGGCGTGAATTCAATATCAAGGATGACATCACCCAATACATCAACCATCGGTGTACCTGCGACATAACTTTCATCGTGATCCATGAGGATAATGCCCTCATGTTCACCCGAAATACCCAACTCTTTTTCCGAGCAGACCATACTTTTATTGTAGATACCACGCAATTTTTTGCCTTGTAAGGTCATCAGTTTGGGTTCGTCACTGTGACCATCCCAAACAGTCGCGCCTTCCATCGCAAACGCAGTCCATATTGGCGGATTAATCTCGCCCTTGTCTTTATAATCGAATAAGTTCGGCGCACCTGTCACACATTGCTCTAATTCATCGCCACCATAATCGACCAAAGCCAATACCAGCGAATGAGCATCAGGATGGGCTTTGACTTCGACGATTCTACCGTGCAATAATTTTTCTCTGTCCCAAACCAGATGATCTGAGGTCGGCATGATAACGCCTTCGACATGTTGTTGCGCGACACCGATATAATTAACATGCGCGACTTCTAAGCCAGCAACTGTCAACCGTTCCGCCAGTAATTCAACTGGGATGTCAATATCTACGTAATCTTTAATCCATGAAATTGGTACAAGCATTGTTTATTTTCTCTCGATTCTCTCTGTAAATGATTGACTAGAACTGTTGCAAGAAACGTAGATCATTGCCCCAGAAGTAACGAATATCCTGAATGCCGTGTTTCAACATCGTGATGCGTTCAGGACCCATACCAAATGCGAAACCACTCCATTCAGATGGATCATATCCACCATTCCGCAATACCGTTGGATGCACCATGCCACTACCTGCAATCTCTAGCCAACCTGTATATTTACAGACCCGACATCCTTCACCATCACACAAGAAGCACTCAACATCCACTTCCATACTTGGCTCGGTGAATGGGAAATAAGACGCACGATAACGCACTTTCGCATTGGGGTTATACATCCGTTTTGCAAATTCAGTAATCGTCCCCTTCAAGTCACTCATGCGAATATTACGTCCGATTGCCAAACCTTCGACCTGTGTAAATTGGAATTCGCTACGTGCTGTGACTTGTTCTTGACGATAGACCATCCCCGGCAAAATCACACGAATCGGTTTTGAACCGTTGTCGCCTAATTCGTGCATGGCGCGGATTTGCCCCGGTGAGGTGTGCGTACGTAATAACACATTGGGATTGGTTGTATAAAACGTATCCTGCATATCACGCGCGGGATGATGTGGTGGCAAATTGAGCATGGTGAAGTTCATATCATCTTCTTCAACATCACGGCTCTGATACACCTGAAAGCCCATATCTGCCCAAATCGTCTGGAATTCACGATGGGTACGGGTTGATGGATGCAATCCCCCCATTTGGCGTGGACGTGCAGGCAACGTAATATCAATTTCGCCCTCTTCAAGATCGCGCGATAATGATAGGTCTTGAATCAATTGTTCCCGTACTTCAAACGCTTCGGTTAGCTCTGTTTGTAGTGCATTGACACTTTGACCGAATGCTTTCCGTTCTTCTGGTGGAATGCTCCCAATGGTGCTAAACATCTTGCCAACAGCCCCTTTTTTGCCAAGATATTGACTTTTCCATTTTCCCAACACATCAGCATCCACGATGGCCTCTAATGCGTTGAGTGCCTCTTGACGTATTTCATCAATCGTTTGTGACATATGATCTCCTCTTGTTCTTTGGTTGAGATATGCCTCAACCCTACGTCAACTTTGAACAGTGTAGACAAATAAAAAACGCCCTCAATCCCAATAGGGACGAGAGCGATATATTCCCGTGGTACCACCCTAATTCAGCATCTATAAAAGACACTGCACTCTGGATGTCCTTTAACGCTGGACTAGCGGAGCAAACTACTCTGGTGATTTAACACCATTTCACTTGTCAGCTCAGGAGTGAATTCTGCAACTGTGTCCATGAATGCTTCCAGTCTATGGCACTCAATCCCTATCTCTACAGGCATCTACTGATGCATTTGCAGACTGTCTCCGTCATCGCTTTTAATATGTGATATTGAATTGTGTGTATTATGCAGGTAAGTTTTTGGACTTGTCAACCCATTGTCGAAAAATCAACTTATCCAGACAACTTTTTATCCGATGCAAAAGCCGCCTCAACCACATCTCCCGCACTAAATAGCCGCTTGAACTCATCCATCGAAAACTGTTTTTCAGTAGCACTCAGATCATTATTCAAGAAGATACGTTCCCCATAATCACCCAATTCTTGCACCACCCAATCATACTTATAATAGGTTATCGCCAATTGATTGATCTCCGTTTCACCATAACCTTTCAAAAATGCCTCAACAATATGTGATGCGTGACCATCTTCTACAAAAAACATCAAATCGCGCTCTTTGGGAGCAATAATAACCTCATCCCAATCAACAATGTGAATCTTTTTTTGCTCATCAATCATAATATTGGCTTGGTGAATATCTGCATGACAGATGACAAATTGAAACGATTGCTGTTGGAGTTGATGTCCGATTTCTTGTAATCGTGCATAACACCTATCGATGATAGCTTGGTGATCGTTCCAATAATTGGCTAACTCTTGGCGGATCGGGTCGTGAAATGTTTGCGTTTTAACAAGATGATTAACCTGAGTCACGATATTGTTCCATTTGCTGATAAATGTTTCAGATGGCACAATCGCTGATAGTGACGTACTGATGGGGGTATCGTGTATCCGACGCATGATTGTCCCCCATGTTTGCCATTGCTCATCCGATAGCGTTATATCCCATGCTGATGTACCATGAATCCAATCATAAAGAATCAATGCGTAATCATCGACTGAGGTATACAAATCGCCTGTTTGAGTCGGAATCGGTGCAACTACATTTTGGCTACCATTCTGCCGAAGATAATGGGGAATTTGCAAGAAAGATAGATGCGGAGTGCCTTTACGAATTTTGAGGAAATAATGTTTTGTGTCCGTTTCAACATGATAAACCCCTGAACTCGCATCATTACCGATAGGCAAAAAATCAAGTTGTCGTGATTGAATCTCCCAAAACATATGCAAACTTGTTTGAATTTTGACATCTGATAAATTGGGTTTTTCCAGCATTTATCCCCCTTTTTTATGACATAATCTTAATGTTTTTGCGCCCTGCGATGTCTTATGATACACTATGACCCCTAGCGTAGTTAAGATGAGTAAATGTTTAGATTTCGTTAAAATAATCAACTGAACCCTTGAGAGACTTTAAAAACTCTTTAATAATAAAAATAATCTCTTGACGACCAAGAGCATAAACGTTCGTTTTATTATGAAAGGATTATCTAATGGCAGACCTACAAAAACTCAATATCGAACCCGGTGCAGTCTATAGCAGACAAGAGGCATCCGAATTACTTGGCATCAGCCTGAGTACCCTCAAACGACTCATCAAGAAGGGGCATTTACAAGTCAGCAAGCCTTCAGGAATGCGTCGTGTATTTATCACGGGCGACAGTATCCAAATGATGTTAAACGCTACAACTGTCGATAAAAAGGCACAATAGTCAATTGTAATAATTTCCGTAATTGACTCAAGCGACCTCTTATGACATACTAGTAGAGGTCTAAAAAGTTAAAAAGCAAAATCATGGTAAGGTAGTGCCAAAATAACTACCTCAATAATGAAAAAAGAGATAAACATCTAACACTTCTTGAAAGGAGGAAGGGCGCAGGCAGTTTTCGCGCTCAAGTACATCATATGATGATACTAAGCATCAATAAACTAACCCAAACAATCACATCTCTGCGACCCGTCTTTGGATTCCTCCATTCGTTGATGAACTTGTGTGGTGTATTTGGTGGCATATTATTGCCTCTATTTGATACACGCGAACAAGGCAGAAAACCGTCAGGAATCAATTGGGCAGATGCATTATTTGGCAAAAATTATGGTAGCTATGTACCAGCCAATAATAATGAAGCAGCCGCAGTAGATGATGATCCGCGGAAAAGGTGTCGTTCTCACAGTGATAGGTATCACACATAATAAAGTGTGTAAGCCATAAACACTAAAAGCCTAAAAGGGGCGTGAGACGAAACAAGTCACACGCCCCTTTTTTATTTCATATTAATTTTACGACCTAGGTGAAGATGCCATGATGAACCTAAACAACGCAACACAAACGCAAATCCAGCTTTTGCCTCGTGCAAACCGTCTTGATGTCGCATACGAGACAATTGACGAACTGCATTCAGCAATCTGTGATGGTACGATAGAAAACCTAAGCGATTTCCAAAGTCGCGCCGAATTATTGAGTTGGTTGCGCGATGTGATCTATACCGCGCAAGAAACCATTGCGGAGCTAGAAAGTACAGAAGAACCAGCGGGATCAATGCTTCGTGTCACATCGAATGATCCAAAATTAATCATATTGGAGCGAGCAGATTGAAATCCGACAGTAAACAGGGATCGTCATTGTCCCCCAAACGACTAGATGGCACTGGTTTAAACGCCAACGACAGCGATTGTCACTGGCGTTTAAACACCGCCCTAACCTTAACAGAATTAACGTATAACACTGACAAACTCAGATTTGATAAGCGATTTATTGGTAGCGAGCGGTATGGATATCGCTCATCGCAACAACCTAGAACAAACTTGAGATATATAAAATCGGCAAATAACAGCCGTTTAACATTGCATATACCGGATAGCAGACGGAGAGGCATCATGTAGCGTAAAAAGAGTGTTGGCTCCCCTCTCCCACCCTGCTATATCACCCTTCTTCAGCAGGGAATCAAAAATCCCATTAAATGCTAAGTTTTGATTAAAATCTCTAAAAAAAAACAGCAAACTCGACCAATACCGTGTATAATATGGTTGAGAACAATTTCACAATATCTGTTGGCTGAGTTGAGAGGCTCTTGAAATAGTGTCTGAGTCAAGCGGTTTACAACAGCGAGTATTGCTCCTTAATGGTAGTACATGGGAACCCTTAGCAGTGGTGACTGTCCCTCGTGCAATTAATCTACTGCTAGCAGGAAAAGCTATCGCTATCGAGCAAACAGGACAATATCTCCGCAGTGTCCGGGATAAATTCGAGATTCCATCCGTTATTGCATTGAAGTCTTATATCAATGTTCCACGTCGCAAATCCCATTGGAGTCGAAAAGGTGTCCTCGTGCGCGATAATTACACCTGCATCTATTGCGGGGTCGTTCCGGGGTCTGTCCAAAAGGGTGTTGTCCTAACCAAACGTCACTTTACCATTGATCATATTATTCCGCGCTCCAAAGGTGGCAGAGATACATGGTCAAATACCGCGTGTGCTTGTGCCCGTTGTAACCATCGCAAAAGTGATCGGTTACATAATGAGGCTGGGATGCGTTTAAAATGGGAACCGAAGATACCACGCACGAGTTACCTCGTTATTGCATTGGGATCCGGTCCAGATGTATGGAAACGTTATGTTGAAATTTAGGAAACATATCGACTGCGCTACGCACAACTACATAATGAAGATAATATAGGCGAGAGACCCATCGCAATATAACGGTCTTTCGCCTTTTTGATTCTGATACTTTTACTATTGGCTGTTATCGGCTAATAGTATAATATTCGAGTCCTCATTTTTTTCAAAAGGCATTTTTTGATGAGCGATTTTATGCAATTAAATGATGTCGTCTTGATTGGGCGCACAATGGCAGAGTATCAGTCTATCTTTGCATTAGATAATGCTTCAAAACAGAGCACATTCTGGATGCGGCATCAGTTCATTGAAACGCTAACGAAGTCCGCATCATTTGTCATGGATAGAAAGGAATCGCCATGACAACAGTTTGTTCTGAATGCGGTACAGAACGGCCAGATAACCTAACCTGCACCGATGATTTTCATATGATGTGTTTCTGGGAACTTGATCATAAGCTATGGGATGTACATCATCTTATGGTGTTAAATTATCATTTACAACATCCGAGTAGCCTCTCTCAAGAATGGATGAGAGGTGCAAAACAACAATTAGTAGACTATCTCGAACAAGGTGTAACACCTCAAGAGATGCGAAAACGACTCGCCCCAAATGTAGATTCCAGTGTACGTGATTATAAAATCAGTGCTACCCCCGATTCCACTGCCCATTATCAATACCCTATCGTTTGGTCAATGACGGCCAAAGATGTTGTTACTGCTGGTATGAATCACTATTATGAAAGTGTTCAACAATGGTCAACATCTATCCTTGCTGATTTGCGTCACTCGAAAAATTTCTAGTCATTAACTGATACGCCTTTCAAATTTATCCATCTGACTTACGAATAAAGCGTATATGCCGCACCCGTCCACCTGATACATCAAAGCCGAGGATTTCGTTATCTTCACCGCGATAAAAAATAAAGCTGAGTCTGCCTTCCCCAAATGCGTCTGACGGATAAATATTACCTGTGAATGCGTCAGCAAAAGCGGGTAATAGTTGGGTAGTTCCGTGTTTACGGCGACGCACATAAATCTGATCGTCTTCTACAAGAACATAAAATGATATGTCGAGTTCACGGCTATAGTATGTTCCAGCATAGGCTTGTAAATCCGTAGCCGATAACGAAACTGTCGGCATGTGTTGATATATAACAGATGGAGAGGATGCGTTTGTTTCGATCAATTGTCGTTGTCTATCATCAGTTTCTTGAAATCGATATTTGATCTCTGGAACTGAGCCAAGATGAAAGTCACTATTAGACAAAGATACAAGCGACATTCCAGTACCAATCATAATCGTCAACGATTCATTATGTATTTCTAAACGGCGTATCTGCGCCAATTCAGCATTATAATAAACACCAACTTTGTCAGCCAATTGTTCAGTTGTCAGTTCAATTGGGCTCAACTCATCTTCTGCTGGCTCAATGAATACATCTGCGAGGTAAATATCAGCAATCTCAGCCGCCAGTTTTCCGGGGCTCATCGTTCCGAGATTACAAAGCACCACAATCGACAAATTTTGATCGGGGAATCGAATCAATGTCGAGCGAAAACCTGCATCAGCCCCATCATGACCAACCCTCATCAAGCCTTTGTAGGTTCGGACTACAACTCCTAAGGCATAAGGAATTTGCTCACCATCATTGAGTATGCCTTGCGTGTGTAGGGCATCGATGACATCTTGCCCCCATACACTATCATCCTGAAAACTATTTGACCACATTAGCAAATCACCAACTGTCGTCAATAAACTTGTCGCACCCACTATTGAATAAGACAATACATCATGCTTAAAACCCGACTCGGTTACGGCATATGAATAAGCCCGATTCGGGACAAGCATCGTATAATCATCATGGAAATGTGTATCGCCCATACCAAGTGGCTTAAAAATATGTTCTTCACAGTATTCGTGTAATGATTTTCCACTGACCAATTCTACAATAGTCGCCAGTAAGGTATAGCCCATGTTGCTATACAAGAATTCATCACCCGGTTTAAAGTTGAGTTTTTCTTGGTTTTTCAATAATTCCAGTACATCATCAGTGGTAATAACATCATCCATACGCCAACCAGCAAGGATCAATAATTCCCACTGGTCACGCAGACCGCTCGTATGATGAAGCAGATGTCGAATTGTAATGGTCTCCCCAAAATCTGGGAATTCAGTAAAGTACTGGTTTACCTCATCATCTAAAGACAATTGATTTTTATCTGCTAATAAAGCAATTGCCATCGCCGCAAACTGTTTTGAAACGGATGCCACATGAAAGATGGTTTTTGGTGTATTCGGAATATTGTATTCCAGATTTGCCATACCATAACCTTGCTGATAAACAATTTCGCCATCTTGCATGATACCGATGGCGCATCCGGGTGAACTCGCCTTCGCCCACTGAGTAAAGAGTTGATCAACTTGTTGGTGTTTGTCGTTCACGATGGAATCCAATCTTGAGTATGAAAATTTAGCAGCTGACAATCATAACAGTATACTCAGTACGCTTTTACATTCCAACTTGAATACGTCAGCATGATCCAATTTTGCAACCTAAATGATTTTCTCTCGTATATTGAACTAAATAGCTATTTGTACGTACATATATATGTAAACGAAAGTATGAAATATGTCATTACCACATCTTATCTTAGGACTACTCCATCACAAACCAGATTCGGGATATGACTTAAACAAACGGTTTCAACAAACCGTCGCGCATTTTTGGACAACAGATCAAAGCCAAATCTATCGCACCTTATATAAATTGCTGGATGAGGGTTGGGTTGAGGTTGAACTTGTTGCTCAAGATGATAATCCAGATAAAAAAATCTATTCGATTACTAAAAGTGGGAAAAATGAGCTGGTAGATTGGTTACAAAAACCGTTAGAAGATGAGATTGTGATTCGGGATGCGTCAACGGGACAAGTATATTTTGGGGATGCGCTCGAACCGCAGAAACTCATTGATTTACAAAAACACTACGTCCAAGAAGGGGAAGCAAAACTCCAAACTTACTACGCCGTTGAACAAGCAGTATTTGCAGAGGGCAACATAGAACAGTGTCCACTTGGTATGGAACTTGCTCATGCCACCTTACAGTATGGGATACGCTTCTTAGAAATGGAGGTTACATGGCGTAAAGAGCTCATCCAACGCATCGAAAAACGACTAACATAAAATAGAGGGGGAACAGAATATGAGCACACAGAATATGGTCGAGGTTCGAGACTTAACAAAAGTCTATAAATCTGAGGGGAAAGAGATACAAGCCGTTAAGGGCATCAACCTCGACATCCAAAAGGGTGAAATTTTCAGTCTATTGGGACCAAATGGCGCAGGTAAAACCACAACAATTTCGATGATTAGCGGTTTGATTGCACCCACAAAAGGCGAAGCCCGTATCGGCGGACATTCAATCCTCACCCATGCGCTGGACGCTAAACGGCTACTCGGCGTAATTCCACAAGAGATTGCTTTATATCTGCAATTGTCTGCACGTCAAAATCTGGAATTCTTCGGCAAAATGTATAATTTACGGGGTAAAGAACTCGCTAGCCGTGTTGATGAGGTACTGGAATTTATTGACCTCAAAGACCGTCAGCATGATAAAGTTGATAGCTTTTCTGGTGGGATGAAGCGACGGGTCAATATTGGAGTCGGCTTATTACATCGTCCTCAACTCATCTACATGGATGAACCAACTGTTGGCATTGATCCTCAAAATCGGCGGCGTATCTTAGACACGGTTTTCCGCTTACGCGATGAATATAATATGACTGTCCTATACACTACGCACCTGATGGAAGAAGCACAAGAACTCAGTGATCGTGTGGGTATTATTGACCACGGCAAAATCATCGCACTCGGAACTGTCGGGGATTTGACCTTACAAGTCGGTGAAGAAGACCGCCTAATTTTTAGCATCGGTAGCCAAACACTGGATGATGCTATTTTGCGACGGTTTGAAAATGACGTTGATGGAGTCACATCAGCAAGTTATGAAAAGGTGGATGCTTCACAGACCGATATAACTGTAAAAACCGGAGATGCAGACGGAATCATCACGGTACGCGCCAAACGTGGGCGCAAAGCACTTCCCGATATTATCCGTATCGCCAATGATGCCAATATCGACATCTTATCCGTAGAAGTCCGTGAACCTGATCTTGAAGCTGTCTTTCTTCATTTGACGGGTCGAGCGTTGAGGGATTAGTCATGTATCAAATACTCACAATTGCTCTACGGGACTTGTACAGTACATTCACAGATCGCAATCTCATCATCATTATGATTGCAACACCCCTACTTTTATCAACCATCATCGGCTTGGCATTTGGCGGTGGGGGTAGCGCGCAGGTGATGAATATCGCCATTGTCAACATGGATGAGGGCATCATCCAACAAGACAATGCGTTAAATTTAGGTGAGCAGATTGTCAGCGTTTTCCAGAATATCGGTGGAGATACTGACGCAAACGAACAAGCACTCGCACCGAGCCCATGTCCGATAAACTCTGATGATGAAACAGCTACCGCAAACCAATTTGGGACTTTGACACTCAATATCAATGTGACCGAGCTTGATAACGCAGAGGATGCCCGTCAAGCTGTCAATCGTGGTGATTATCTGGCGGTAATTATTATCCCTGATAATTTTTCGGACATGACAACCGTGCAACCAACTTTAGATTTGGGTAGCCTCTTTCAAAATGACGCATCAGAGCCCCAACAAGCGGAACTAGAATTATACGCTAATAGTAGCGATACCCTTTCAGCTGGGATTATCAAAAGCATCCTCGATGGTGTCGTTAATCGAATGATGGCAGGCAATATCGTGGTGCAATCCACAATGGAAACCCTGATTGCTAATCCATCCCGTTTAATTGACCTGCAAAGTTCTAGTCAAGAGACGTTTGACGTATTCGCCTGTGCATTTGATGGCACGCTAACCAGCATCACCCTAGACCAAAAGCCACTCGATAAAGTGCAAGAGTCAGCCTTATTTGTACAGATCGTTGTCAGCATTGGATCGGCACAAGCAACATTTTTTGCACTTTTCACCGCCACACAAAGCATCCTTTCGATCTATGAAGAAAAGAAGCAAGGCACATTTGATCGCCTAACTGTTGCCCCGATTCCACGTTGGTATCTGCTGGCAGGTAAACTCGCAGGAACATTTATCACTGTTGTCTTCCAACTGGTCATCTTGATGATTGGATTGATTACGGTGGCAAGCGTTGTGCAAGGTGAACTTACACTAATTTGGGGAACCAATATCGTCCATCTAGTGATCGTGATTTTGGGATTAGCCTTGTCGGTGTCGGGTGTTGGAGTGTTGGTTGCTGGCTTGGCAAAGGATGCTCAACAAGCACAGATATTTAGTCCAATTGTCAATATCTTACTAGCGTTTATGGGTGGCGCATTCGGTATCCAGGTGCCTGATGGTATACGCCAATTCTCACTCATATTTTGGGGATCAGATGCGTTTGATAAACTATCGACTGGTAATACAGACATCGCCATCAATGTGATTATCCTAACAATACTCGGTGCAATCACATTTACAATCGGTACGTGGCTGTTTAGCCGCCGTATTGAAATATAGGGGAATGCTCATGCAGAATATAATCAATATCGCACGTAATGATTTACGGATATTTTTCTCGGAACGCGGTAATATTATCGGCTTGACGGTACTCCCCATCTTCCTAACGATTGCGATAGGGATTG
>Ga0209692_10005053_pt1 | contig 11554 bp, 12 predicted proteins | sample tdDd472_FD_187129 | JGI IMG/M metagenome (GOLD analysis project Ga0209692, IMG submission 187129) | Marine sediment microbial communities from the Atlantic coast under amendment with organic carbon and nitrate - tdDd47.2 (SPAdes)... | ecosystem: Environmental > Aquatic > Marine > Coastal >...
TGGTTCTTCCGGATCCTTCGGCCTCAGGAGCCCGACTTGCCTCGCCGGCGCAACAACGCCTTGCGCACAGTGGCGAGATAGGCCCGGTCGCGCTCCGCCGTTCGTTGTGAAAGCGAGCCCGCATGGATACGGCGCCTGAGCGCGACCTCGTCCTGCATGGCGAGCCCGGCGCCGGAATCGCGCAGCCGCGCCATCCAGTCGATCGAACCCCCGACCCTGAGCGTCTCGTCGAACCGGCCGATCGCGAGGACCGCTTCGCGGCGGATCAGCATCGTCCCGAGCAGCCAGCCGGGTTGCGGTTCGGTGACGATCTACCAGCGTGCGAGATCCTCCGCCGTCGAGGTCGGACAGGCGAACTGCACCACCTGTCCGAACACGGCCGCCACCTGCACGTTGGCATCGAGAAACGCCGATTGTCTTTCGAGCTTGTCCGGCGTCCAAAGGTCATCGGCGTCGAGAAACGCGATTCTGTCGCCGCCGCACCGGTCCAAGGCGGTGTTGAGCGCCGCGAACATGCCGCCATTGTCCTGCCGGACGACGCGGATCGTCTCGTGGCGCAGTACCGGATGGTCGCCGGTGCCGTCGGTCGAGCCGTCGTCGACAACCACGATCTCGTCGGGCGGACGGGTCTGGGCGAGGACGCTGTCGATGGTCTCGCCGATGGTTGCGGACGCGTTATAGGCCGCCATGAGAAGCGAGATCACGGCTCCCCTCCCCAGTCCGCGGGGCTCTTCGCCGGCGGTTCCATCTGCCCCACCAGGAACTGCTCGGTCTCCGGCGGCAGCCCCATCCGCTTGCGCCGTATCGCCGAGCCCAGCATCGCCTTGCGCAGATCCTTGTACCGGCGCGGGTCATTGGCACGCATCATCGATCCGCGGTGCTGACGATAATACAGGACCACATCCTGCAACACGGCGATGCGGACACCGAGATCGCGTGCCCGCAGCAGGAAATCAACGTCTTCGGCATAAAGATAGTCGGTATCGTGCAGACCGACCTTGTCGAATACCGCACGTCGGAAAACCATCGTTCCCATATTGACCCAGAGCTGCCGCTTGGTGCGCGACTCCGCCGACGGCGCCAGCGTATCGCGATCGAGCCGATCGAACAGGATGCTCAGCCCCCCGACGATATCGACCTCGGGCTCGCGTCCGAGCCGGGCGAGCTGGATCGCGAGCTTGTCCGGCAGCCACAAATCGTCGGCGTCGAGAAACGCGATTATGTCGCCTTTCGCCGCCCGGATGCCGACATTGCGCGCCGCCCCCGGCCCCGGTTCGTGGACCAGTGCGGTGACGATCGGCGCGCCGTCCGCGATCAGCACCTCGCAGACCTCCGCCGTATCGAGATCGTCTTCGGGTCGCACCACGACGATCTCGTCGACCCGTTTCTCCTGCCGCAGGATCGAGGCGACCGCATCGCCGAGGAACCGCGCCATGTCCTTGCAGGGAATAACGACCGATATCGTCTGTCCGGTCATCCCGCGCGCTCCCCGCAGAAATGCTTCAGACACTCCGCCACTTCCCGCGCGTCCGTCCCCAGCATCAGCCGGTGGCAATCGGCCCGGTGTGCCAGTTGCGCCATCTTGGCGAGCGTCTTGCGCTCTCCGCCGCGCAGGATCTGCATGGTCGAGGGCGCCATGGCCCGCGCCACCTCGATGGCCCGGACCGGAACGATCCGGCTTTCCTCGCCGCCGGTGATCGTCGGCATCAGGATCGCGTCGATTTCCATCGAACGGACGAAGGCGCCGGGCCGGATGGCGCTGATCGGGCAGCGCTTCTTGCCGGTTCCGATATCGATGTCGCGCCACTCGACCCGATCGACGAAGCCGAGCCCTTCCCGAGCCTTTGTATCGATCTTCACCACGTCGAACAGCGCGTGGGCGACCGGCTTCGGTCCTGCGAGATCGACCAGCACCATGTCGTCGCCGGCGCTTTCCAGCCCCGAATCCAGCGCGCGGGCCGTCGTCGTCGACTTGCCCGAACCGCTGAGACCGGTCAGCAGCAGCCCGATCCCGTCGAACCGCAGGGCCGCGCCGTGCGCAATGAGGCGCGGCGCGTCGAGCGAGCGCCAGTGGATCAGCCGCCTGAGCGGCGCGGCGAGTTCCCATGTTGCGATATCGGCGCTCGAACCGGTCAGGTAGAGCGCGCCGCCGTCGTCGCTCCTCAGCGTTTCCAGCGTGCGCGAATCCGCCTGCCATAGGGCGTGATAGCCCGCGCCGGTCAGATAGGAGAACGTGTCGTCGCCCGGCAGCAGGCTTTCGAGCCGCCGGTACGGCCGCGGACCCGGCCCGTCGAAATCCAGCGCCGCGACCGCGATATCGGCCGGCTCGTTATCTGCAGCATCGGGAGCGGGCCCGGTCTCCGCATGTTCGATGGCCGGCAGCACCAGGTCGGCGAAGCGCCCCGCCGAGATTGTCAGATCGACCGCGACCGGCCCGAATCGCAGTCGCTTGACGGCCGGATTCTCCGTCCCGGCGGTCTGTCTCGCTATGCGGTAGAGCTCTTTGAAGGCCGCGAGCGCCTGCCCGGAGATCGAGCCCTGAACGGCGGCCGCGGTCATTCGGGCAGGTTCGGCCAGCCGATATCCAGATCGACCTCGTGCACCGGATCGATCTTCAGCAGTTCGGAAAGGTCCTCGAAAGTCTCGATCCCGGGCGCCTCGTAAGCCGCCTCGACCGGTGCCGGACTGGCGCTTTCGCCCTCCTCGGTCCGTACCAGCATCTCGCGCCGCTCCAGTTCGCCGATAAACTCCTGCACCTGCTCGCGCATGGTTTCCGCCGCACCGTTGTCCCCACCGCCCAGCGCGCGAACGATGGACGCAACGCTGACCGGCGTTTCCAGCATCCTGAATATCGCCTTGCCGCTTCCCGAGAGCGTGGAATAGGTGCCGTTCTGAAACTGGATGACGATCATCTCGCCATCGAATTCCTCGGCCGCCGTCGCCGTTTCGTTGATCTTATAGAGCGGATCCATACGGGTGCCGTCCTCACCGTTAATTTCATCCAGGCTCGCGAATTGATGGCCCTATCATAGATCATACCTCTGCCGGAAGCGAATTACCCTCCCTCTACATTCCTCTCAACCGGTTGACCCTTCCGGCGGGACGCGCCAATGTCCGCCCGTCACCAGCGGCACCGACGGCCCCGGAACCTGTGGAAAACATTCGAGGAAAGCGTCCATGACCGACATCCTGAGCCCGGACGGGCTGCCCGACCGATTCGCCGATGTCGAGCATCTCGAAGAGGTCATGAGCCGGCCGAGCCGGGCGCTGGTCGACGATCTCGCGGGCCTCGACGGCGACCTGATCGTGCTCGGCGCCGGCGGCAAGATGGGCCCGACGCTGGCGCGGCTGGCGAAACGCGCCGCGCCGGGCAAGCGGGTTCTCGCCGTGGCCCGGTTCAGCGATCCGGCGGTCAAGGCGGAGCTCGAGGCCCACGGGGTCGAGACGCAGGCCTGCGACCTCCTCGACGCCGAGGCCGTCGCCCGTCTGCCCAAGCTCGAGAACCTCGTCTACATGGCCGGCCGCAAGTTCGGCTCGACCGGCTCGGAGGAGCTGACCTGGGCGATGAACGTGCACGTGCCGGCGATCGTCGCCGCCGCGTTCCCCGCCTCCCGCTCGGTGGTGTTCTCCACCGGCTGCGTCTATCCCTTCGTTCCTGTCCTGTCGCAGGGCAGCCGCGAGACCGACGGACCCAATCCGCCGTCGGGCGAATACGCCAATTCCTGCGTCGGCCGCGAACGCATGTTCGAATATTTCTCCCGGGCCAACGGCACGCCGGGCCGGCTGATCCGGCTCAACTATTCGATCGACATGCGCTACGGCGTGCTGTTCGACGTCGCCTCGAAGGTCCTGGCCGGCGCGGAGATCGACGTGACCATGGGCCATGCCAACGTCATCTGGCAGGGCGACGCCAATTCGCAGATCCTGCGCGCCCTGTGCCACTGCACCTCGCCGACCTCCCCGCTCAACATTTCCGGACCGGAAATGCTGTCGATCCGGTCGCTGGCCAAAGCCTTCGGCGATCGGCTCGGCAAGACGCCCAGGATCGTCGGCGAGGAGGCGCCCACCGCCTGGCTGGTCGACACCTCGGAAGCCCAGCGCCTGTTCGGCTACCCCACCGTGCCCATCGGCCGGCTGATCGACTGGATCGCCGACTGGGTGTCCCGCGACATGCCCAGCCTCAACAAGCCGACCCATTACGAAGCCCGCGATGGCACGTACTGAACCTGCCGACCCGCCCGCCGGGCTGGCATTCCGCCGTCTCGGCCCCGCAGACGTCGCCGCCGGTGAACGCCTTTCGGCGGAGGCCGGCTGGAACCAGAATGCCGCCGACTGGCGCCACATCCTTCAAAGCGGCCCGACGATCGGATACGAGGACGGCGACGGCCGGCTGGTGGCGAGCGCCGCGATCCTGCCCTATGGCGACCGGCTGGCCTGGATCTGCATGGTGCTGGTCACGCCTCGATGGCGCAAGCGCGGGCTGGCCACGGCGCTGCTGCGCCGATGCATCGACATCGCGGCGGAAAACGACTGGACCGCCGGGCTCGACGCCACCGAGGCCGGACGGCCGGTCTACCTGCCGCTCGGCTTCCTCGACTGCTTCGCCCTGTCGCGATTCATGGCCGAACCGCCAGCCGTACTCCCTGTGGCGCCTACGGCGAGCCTCCGGCCGATGACGACCGCCGATCTCGACGCCGTCAGCCGCCTCGACGCCCGGGCCGCCGGCACCGACCGTTCGGCGTTGATCACGCATTTGTTCGAGCGCGCGCCGGAGTTTGCCTGGATCGCCGGGGACGCCTCGTCCGTCACCGGCTTCTGCCTCGGCCGCGACGGACGCGAAGCCGATCAGATCGGCCCGGTCACCGCCAGAGATTCCGGCACCGCCGTAGCCCTCGCCGCACGCGCGCTTGCCGCCCGCCGCGATCCGGCCCGCCGGGTCTATGTCGACGCGGTCGACGCAAGCGAGGATTTCTGCACCCGGCTGCGCGAGGCGGGCTTCGTCCGCCAGCGGGGATTCAGCCGCATGCTGATGGGGACATCGACCCCGCCCGGCGAGACACGGCTGATCCACGCCATCACCGGCCCCGAACTCTCCTGAAAAGTGAAGGGCCGGTCGCGGTGACCGGCCCCTCCCGTATCCGTTGGCGAGTACCGCCTATTTCGGCATCTTCACCCCTATTTCGGCATCTTCACCGAAGTGTCGATGAACTCGTTGGTGAAGTGCTTGGAGATGTCGAACTTGCCCTTCAGGTAGGGGGCGAAGATCTCGTAGGATTTCGTCATCCGATCGGCATCCATGTAGCCCAGGCCGACCGTGGTCGAGGTCTCGTCGGTCATCAGTTCCTTGACCAGCGCCCAGTTGGTGGTCTCGTTGTCCTTCTTCAGGCCCTTGTTGGCGGCGACCAGCGCGTCGATGCACGGTTCGGCATTCGCGGCACAGGCGGCGAAGGCCTTCTGGGTGACCTTGACGAAGGCCGCGACCACGTCCTTCTTGGCGGCGAGGAAATCGCCATTGACGATGATCGAATTGCCGTAGGGATTGACGTTGTATTCCTTGCCCGGCGAGAAGCCCATGTCGTCGCCGAGCTGCGCCTTGAAGATGTGGTGGATGTTGTAGAACGAGGTGGTGACGTCGATCGACCCGGCCTTCAGCGCCGCCAGCTTGGCGTTCGGCTTGACGTTGACCCAGGTAACCGATTTCGGATCGATGCCGACATTGTGGGCATAGGCCGGCCACATCTGCCGCGCCGCGTCCCAGGGCGGATTGCCGATCTTCTTGCCGGCGAAGTCCTTCGGCGTCTTGATGCCCGAGCTCTTCAGCCAGTAGAAGCCGTAGGGGCTGTTGGCATAGACGTTGTAGACGGCGACCGACCTGGCGCCCTTGGCGATGGTGACGAACACCGGCGGCATGTCGGCGAGGCCGAACTGGTTCTTGCCGATGCCGACCCGCTGGGCCGATAGCGACGAACCCTTACCCTGCTCGATGGTCAGATCGATGCCGGCGTCTTTGTACCAGCCCTGCGCCTGCGCATAGTAGTAGGGCGCGTGATCGCCGCCGGCGATCCAGTTGAGGATGAAGCTGACCTTTTCGGCCGCTGCGGCGGAGCCGAGCGTGAGGCCCAGCGCCGTGGCGGCGACGCCTGCGGTCTTGGTGATACGGCGAAACATTTTCCTACCTCTTTGCCTGTTCGGCCTATTCGACCGGCGGAGCGGGCTCCGGCCGGCGACCCGATGCGGTTTTCTTGTCCATGGACGGCCCGTCGGCCGCGTAGTAACGATACGGTGAAAAGCGGCCGAAGGTCAACTTGATCGGAGGCCGGCACGGGACGCCCTCCGCCGCCGGATCGTTGACAGGCGTTACGACATGGGGATTATAAGGCCGAGTTGCGGACGCCCTCCGACGGCACGCCGCCGGCCCTAAAAAGAGCGCGAAAAATCATGGGTTTAAGATGGAATGACCTCCCCGGCGCGATCGTCGAAATGGTGCGGCGCGGCGTCGTCGTTCCCGCCCACCCGCTGGCCCTGACCGCGGACCGGACCTTCGACGAAAGGCGGCAGCGGGCGCTCGGACGCTACTATATCGACGCCGGCAGCGGCGGGCTCGCGGTGGGGGTCCACACCACCCAGTTCGAGATCCGCGAGGCCGGCCTCTACGAGCCGGTGCTGGGGCTTGCCGCGCGCACCATGAGCGAGTGGACCGACCGGCCGCTGATCGGTATCGCCGGGCTCGTCGGGCGCACAGACCAGGCGGTCCGCGAGGCTGAGATCGCCCGCGGGCTCGGCTATCACGCCGGACTCCTGAGCCTCGCGGCCCTGCGCGATGCGAGCGAGGACGAGCTGATCGCCCATTGCCGGCGGGTGGCCGACGAAATCCCGCTGGTCGGCTTCTACCTGCAGCCCGCCGTCGGCGGCCGGATCCTGCCCGCCTCGTTCTGGAAGCGCTTCGCCGAGATCGACAACGTCATCGCCATCAAGGCCGCCCCCTTCAACCGCTATCGCACCCTGGACATCGTCCGCGGCGTGGTCGCGGCCGGCGCCGAGGACCGGGTGACCGTCTATACCGGCAACGACGACCACATCATCCTCGACCTCGTCACCCCCTTCGCCGTCCCGCGCGGCGGCGAGGAGATCCGCGTCCGCGCCAGGGGCGGTCTGCTCGGCCACTGGAGCGTGTGGACGAAGCGCGCCGTCGAGCAGCTCGATCGGGCCCATCGCGCCGTCGAAACGGGTGCGATCGAGGAAGATCTGCTGGCGCTCGATTCCCGCGTCACCGACTGCAATTCGGCCTTCTTCGACGTCGCCAACGACTTTCGTGGCTGCATCGCCGGCTGCCACGAAGTCCTCCGCCGTCAGGGGCTGCTCGACTCCATCGCTTGCCTCGACCCGGACGAAAGCCTGAGCCCCGGGCAGATAGAGGAGATCGACCGGGTCTACGCAGCCCATCCCGACCTCAACGACGACGAATTCGTCGCCGCCAATCTCGAACGCTGGCTCGCCTGAGCGAAGCACCGAAACCGCCGAACTGGACCCGACGCCGTGAACGGAACCACCCAATCCCGACAAAAACTCGCCGATACCCTGGGCCACTGGACCCTGATCGTCGCCGTCCACCTCGCCCTGGTGCTGGTCTGGCATCTCTGGGTCGTCTACGGCAAGGTGCCTGCCTATGTGGCGGTCGGCCCGCTCGCGACGGTCAAGTCGCTTGGCGAAGACTATAACTGGGTCCACAACACCCTGATCACCACCTACGAGATTTTCGGCGGCTACCTGCTCGGCTGCATCGTCGGCATCGGCCTCGCCCTGCTGTTCTCCTGGTTCAGGACGCTCAACAAGGTGTTCATGCCGCTGGTCGTCAGCCTCAACATGATCCCCAAGGTGGCGCTGGGGCCGATCTTCATCGTCTGGTTTTCCTACGGAGTCGTCCCCAACATCATCATTGCCTTTTCGATCTGCTTCCTGCCGATCCTGCTGACCACCGCCCGCGGTTTCAGGGAAATCGATCCCGACCTCATAGACCTCGCCCGCTCGGTTCGCGCCTCGCGCTGGCAGCTGTTCTCCAAGATCCAGCTTCCCGGCGCCCTGCCCTACGTGTTTTCCGGCATGAAGGTGGCCGTGGTGCTGGCGGTTGCCGGCGCCATCGTCGGCGAGTTCATCTCCTCGGAGGAGGGGCTCGGTTATCTCATGCAGCAGGTGCAGGTGACGCTCGACACCGGCGCCATGTTCATGGCGGTGCTGCTCATCACCCTGATCGGCGTGGTTCTCTACGGACTGGTGTTGCTGGCCGAACGCATCTTCGTCGTCGGCGACGCGCGGGTGGAGTAGGACGATGAGCGGGACCGCATCGAACAAGCCCTTCATCCGTCTCTCCGGCGTCCGCAAGGTCTTCCGCAGCCGCGGCGAGGAATTCCTCGCCGTGTCCGACGCCACCTTCGACGTCGAGGCCGGCGAACTGGTTTCCCTCGTCGGCCCCTCCGGCTGCGGCAAGACCACGCTGCTGAAGATCATGGCCGGCCTGCATCCCCACGACGGGGGCACGGTCGAGATTGGCGGCGGCGAGGTCGATTTCGATCCCGGCCGCGACGTCGGCATGGTCTTCCAGCAGGCGCTGCTGCTGAAATGGCGCCGCATCCTCGAAAACGTGCTGCTGCCCGCCGAGATCCTCGGTCTGCCCATGGCGGAATCGCGCGAGCGGGCCCGCGACCTTCTCAACATGGTCGGCCTCGGCGGCTTCGAGCGGAACTATCCGTACGAGCTGTCCGGCGGCATGCAGCAGCGGGCGGCCATCGCCCGGGCGCTGGTCCACGATCCGAAGCTGATCCTGATGGACGAGCCGTTCGGCGCGCTCGACGCCCTGACGCGGGAGAAGATGAACCTCGAACTGCTGCGCATCTGGCAGGAGAGCAGGAAGACGATCCTGTTCGTCACCCACGGCATCGCCGAAGCGGTGTTCCTGGGCACCCGCGTGGTGGTCCTCACCTCCGGCCCGGCCCGCATGGCCGACATGTTCGAGGTCGACCTCGCCCACCCGCGCACCCTCGACATGAAGACCCACGAACGCTTCGGCGAGTATACGCGGCGGATCTACAAGCTGCTGGGGATGGAATAGGGCGGGCGTATAGCCTTGCCGATGGGCCGGACCGTATTGGGAAGCATGGATCCCCGCCTGCGCGGGGATGACGGAAGTGGTTGAGATTCAAGGACAATCTCCGGCTTTTTCGGGGCGGGGACGCAGCCGGGATCCCAAATCAAGTTTGGGATGACGCTGTGGGTGGCGAGAGTTTACCCAAGAGCCGTTAGAGCCTCGCAACGCGAATGGCCTCACGGCTTCGAACAAGCGTCTCAACGGACGTCATCCCAAAATTGATTTGGGATCCAGAGCAGCGGATCAGCACATCGAAACGTCAGAAATTATCCCGTAATTTCAACAACTTCCGTCATCCCCGCGCAGGCGGGGATCCATGCTTTCCGGCACGGCACAGCCCTTCGGCGACCCCTACCGCCCCTCGTAGAGGTCCCGCCCCTTCACCAGCGCGGCGATCTTGCCGTCGGCGATCGAGCGCTTCAGCATCCAGAAGCCGCAATCGGGATGGATATAGGTCACCCGCCCCGGCCCGAGCAGCTTCTCCGCCCGTTCGATCCGGCGGGCGATCTCGTCGGCGGTCTCCACCTCGGTGCGCTTGATGTCGACGACGCCAAGGCCGAGCCCGATCTCGGGCCGCAGCTCCCTGAACGCCTCCAGCTCCGCGGCCGGCCGATGCGCCATCTCCATGACGATATGGTCGGTGTGCAGCGAGTTGAGATAGGCCATCAGCTTCGCCCAGGTGCCCGACTGCACCGACTGGCCGCCATAGTTACCGAAGCACAGATGCACCGCCGGCGTGCCCTTCACCGCGTCGAGCACCGTGTTGATCGCCGTCGACGCCCATTCCCATTCCTCGGCATGGCCGGGAAGGTTGGCCTCGTCGAGCTGCACCACATCCGCCTCCACGTGGCGGACCTGCTCGGCCAGCGCCTCGGCGATGGCTTGCGCCAGTTGCGGCAGGTCGCGGTAATGCTTGTCGATCAGCGTCTTGGCCAGCATATGCGGTCCGGTGACGGTGAATTTCAGCGGCTTGGTCGCCAGTTTCTTCGCCAGCGTCGCGGCACCGGGAAGGTCGAGGGCGCCGCTGCCGACCGGTCCGTCGACCACGCCCGGCGGCCTTGTGCGGAAGCCCATGCCCTCGTTGGCGCGGAACGCCACCAGCTCGTCGAAGGTGATGTCGGTGCGCACCCCCGACATCGGCCGGACGAAATATTCGATCATGCCGTTGGTCTCGGGATGGTTGACGTCGAAGCGGTAGAGTTCGCCGTCGCAGACCACGTCGAGCCCGGCCTTTTCCTGGGTGTGGAGAACGACGCGGGTGGCGTCGGCCAGCCCCTGTTCCGTCGGCATCGCCGCCAGCCAGTCGGGAACCGGGTAGGAGCCGACAACGGTGGTCTTGATACGCGGGTCACTCGACGCCATGGGGTATTCTCCATTCGGTTACTTCGAGAGCGAAAAATTACCGGAACCGCGTGGAAAATCAAGGGTCAACAGCGCAGGAGCAGGCTTGCGCGGGACGCGGGACAGCCACCTTCAGTTCCCCGCCAGGATCTTCTCGCACAGCAGCCGCGAGACGTTGAGCAGCATCCGCGCGGCGATGTCCGGGTCGCGGTCGATCGCCTGCCGCAAGGTGCTTTCGCTGAACGACAGCAGCCGCGTCCCGTCGCTGGCGGCGAACACGTCGGCCGAGCGCGGCGCCCGCATCAGAAAGGCGAACTCGCCCAAGAGGTCCCCCGGCCCGAGCACGCTGAGGATCAGGTCGCCGTCGCGCACCTCCACCGCGCCGTCGAGGATCACGTACATGTTCTGCGCCACGTTGCCCTTCTTCAGCAGGTGATCGCCCGCCCGGCACTCGATGACATTGCTCTTCTTGAGCAATCCGTAGATCCGTTCCTCCTCGATCCCGTCGAAAATCTGCGGCCGGGTCCGGTCGATGAAGGCGAAGGCGTCGCGCACCTCGCGCCAGTAGCGGTCCCGCGGCACCAGCCTCTGGCTGGTGATCGCTCCGTGATCCAGCAGCTCGGCGAGGTCGGCGGGCACCCGTGCATCGGCGCCGAAATCGGTCAGCACCTCGACCACCATCGCGTTGATCGACCTGAGATAATCGAGGTCTTCGGCGACCAGCACCATCGGGATCAGATAGCCGGCTTCCGGCGTCGAGATGTTGCGGGTCGAATAGGTGCGGAAGCCGAGGCCGAGATAGAGGTTGAGCAGATGCGGCTCGCAATCGCCGAACAGGAACTGGATGCGGTGTTCGTTGGCGAACCGCAGGTAGTGCTCGAACATCCGAAACAGCACCTCGCCGCCGCGAAACGGCTTCGCCACGGTGAAGCGTTCGCCGACGATCATGTGCTCCGCCGGATAGCGGTCGAGGAACGGCTGCATCCGGTACTGCTCGATAATCCGCTCGGGGAAAGGCCCGTCGCCGCCCCAGGTCCAGCGCATGCTGGCGGCGATCTCGCCATCGATGCG
>Ga0209692_10005059_pt1 | contig 11547 bp, 10 predicted proteins | sample tdDd472_FD_187129 | JGI IMG/M metagenome (GOLD analysis project Ga0209692, IMG submission 187129) | Marine sediment microbial communities from the Atlantic coast under amendment with organic carbon and nitrate - tdDd47.2 (SPAdes)... | ecosystem: Environmental > Aquatic > Marine > Coastal >...
ATTTTTTCTCTTTAAAAATTCTTTAGCCATTTCGAAGCCAATACCACTTGAGCCTCCGGTTATTAAAATTGTATTTTCGTTTAGATTCATTATTTCATATTTTAATTTCTTCTCTATAAGCCAACAATGAAAAAAATGAATTGTTCATGTTAGATTCAATGTGACATTTTATTTACACTATAAGCTATTATGAATTATACAGTAAGAACAACATTTCCTTTTTTATGACCTTTGTCGACATACCTATGAGCCTCAACTATTTCTTCCATAGGGTATTGCTTATCTATTATTGATTTTAGCTTTCCGGCCTCACATAGCTCTTTGAGAAAGTTCAAGTCTTCAACCTTTATTTTAAAATTACTTGACATAGCAAGAACATTGACATAGATTCCTGATTTTGCTAAAGATTTTTTACGTTTCTTAGATGAAATCTTGCCAACGGCATCAAAAATTATGTCATAAGAATTATCATTTTGAGTAAAATCTTCTTGTGTATAATCAATAACCGTATCGGCTCCCAGAGATTTTACCATTTCTAAATTTGTAGTACTACAAACTCCTGTGACCTCTGTTCCAAAGTACTTGGCAAGCTGCACAGCATAAGTTCCAACACTGCCAGAGGCACCGTATATTAATACTTTCTGACCTTTCTGTATATTTGCTTTTCTAAGATTATACAAAGCGGTTAATCCACCATTTGAAACCGGTGCAGCTTCCTCGTAGGTCATATTGTTTGGTTTAATTGCAAGGAAACCATCTTCAGACATACATCGATACTCGGTATATGCACCAAATTCAAATCCAGTAGATGCAAAAACGGAATCTCCCTTTTTAAATTTTTTAACATTTTTTCCAATAGCATCAACATCTCCAGCCAGTTCCATGCCAAGAACTTTCTTTCTGGGTCCTCTGAAACCTACAATTATTCTCATCATGGGTTTGAAAAAGAAATCCATTACAGGACCTAAGCCAGGTTTTAAGCGACGAACTTTTGTATCTCCTATGTGAACTGTTGTAGCATGCACTTTTATAAGTACTTCATTATCCTTAGGCAATGGTTTTTCCACTTCTTTAAACTGAAGAACTTCAGGTGGACCGTATTTTGTACAAACAATTACTTTCATATTAATATTTATTTTTAAATGTTAATCTTGTGATATGTAAATTGTTATAATAACAAATATAATAAAAAGATACGATCTGATGCACGGATATCAACATAGTTAAAGCGATTTTATAAACTCACAGTGTATCTCAGTATAAACAGGAATTTTTGGGGTTACTTTTTTCGGGCAATTAATAATAGGGAATCGATGTTTGAAAACTCTTTATATTCTTGAATTGATAAAATTTCAAAATGTTCTTGATATATTTTTCTTAATGACATTTTGTTTTGATAGTTTACAAAAAGAGTATTGAAAATTTCAGTACCCTTTCCATTCCAAAAAGAATGACATATTATTCCATTAGAGTTTAAAATTTTGTATTGTCTTAAAACCGACTCTTTCAATTCATTATCTTTTAAATGATGTAAAACCTTATTTGAATATATTCCATCAAATTTTCTATCTGTTTTTAGAGTTATTGCATCCAATTTAAGGAATTCTCCTTTTGGATTATTACTGATCAGATAATTTAGAAATTCAGTTGAGAAATCTGAACCTATAACTTTATATGATTCATTCAAGATTTTCCAATCTGTTCCCGGTCCGGAACCAATTTCAAGTACAACTGAATTAGAAGGCAGAAACTGCTTAAGTTTCTCAATTAACTGTTTTCCGTTAACATCTTTTGCTAATTCTATGTATTCCTCTACAGATTCTTTTGATTTATAATACTCTTTTGTCATATGTAATTATTATGGTTAAGAATGTCTACATTTTTTCCATTCTATAAATGTCAGTAATATAAGACTAGCAGCAATAATACCAAGAGCCATATATGTAGGACGACCAATTGTGTATGCTATCCCAATTGAAGAAATAATAAGTATTAAAAATCTCGGTAATAGAAATAATCTACTTACGCTCCAAACAGAAATTGCAGTAAAACCCACAAATAGAAAGTAGCCTCCAATTAAAGCAAATGCTACAGAATAACTCAAGGTATCGTGCGGATGGGCTAAGATTTTTTCAAAACCTACTGCAATGCCTATAATTCCGAACAGAAGAGGAAAGTGGATAAAACTATATGCGTTTCGAGCGAGTTTGGCTTGCTTAATTCCTGATTCTTTGTCTATATGTTCTTCAAGATATTCATTTATCCATGAAAAGTAACTCCACCATAATAAACATGTAACTGCCACAGCAAGTAAGCCAACAATTATTATTTCTTGTGATATTCCATATGAGCTAACAGCAGTAGCAGCAACAATTAATGATTCTCCCAGTGCAATAATAACCAACAATCCATGCCTTTCTGCAAAATGCTTAGGTTTCACATCCCATCCATCTATGCGCCCACCTAAATAACCCGAAAGTAAATCAAATCCAGTGGCAGTTAGCCACCACCAAATGCGTTGAGGAGGTTCAGTAAATGCTCCTATGATAAGTATTATCCATGCAACAATCGAAGGAATTGTGAAGGCTATTATTCGGGAATGGTCGCCTACTACGCTGCTTGTTATGCGAATGTAAAGTCCTATTCCGATAACTCTTATAAATACATATGGGAGTACAAACCACAATGCTCTGTTACCAAATGCTTCATCTACCGATGATGCCATTATAAATGCTACACCTGTTGCAATAAGTACAAGCATTCTTATTTCTGCTACTCTTGTATTTGCAGCATTTAGTGTCCATGTAAACTGAGTCCAGCCCCACCAAATTAACCAAAATATTAGTAATGATTGGATTACTTGAATAGTTTCCATGTTATGAGCGGTTAAGGATGTAATGCGTGTTATTGCATATACAAATACCAGATCGAAAAATAATTCAACAAAGTCGGCACTTTGCTCGCGCGGTGTAACTAAATGTTTTGTTGATGAAAAGATGGTTCTCATAAATAAGAAATTAATTCAAAGTATTAATTTCAAAACCATATATTGTAGTTAATGTTCAATGTGAGAATTGTTTACATTATTTCCAACCGGAGCAAAGCTCCAGCCTTGTGCTTTAAATATAAATAAATGGAAAAGGATAAACGAAATGCTAGGCAGTTAACAAAGCATGCTTGCATCAAAAAGAATTAGTAAAATTTTAATTAGAAATTATAATTTATACCAAGCACATATATACCATTGAATTTATTTAAACTGAGATTCAAATTGTTCTTTTGAAATTTCTTTGTTAATAATTCAGCGCTCAGTATTCCGATAGCTGCTCCTCCAAGTACATCCCAATAATCATGTTTATTTGCATAAACTCTTGTCCATCCAACATATCCGGCTAAAATATATGCTGGGATTCCTATTTCCCAGCCATATCTTTTATTTATAAATGCTGCACCTGTAAATGCACACGAAGTATGTCCTGAGGGGAAACTATATTTTCCACCATTTGGTCTTTCTTTATCTATTACCCTTTTTAAACCATGAGTAACAATAACAGATGCAGACATAGTTTTCATAAACTGTATAATGGGTTTAGTATCATCTTTCCATATAAGTGTACTTGAAAATGCAGCTACCGGCAATGCTATTTGTAGGATATCTCCTGATGTCTCTATTTGTTTATTTTGGGCATAAATATGCTGGGCTAATAATAGCTTTATTATTAGCAGAATGTTTCTGATCATATTTGCAACTAGTAATTATTGAAGTTGCAAATGTGTTTTACTTATACTGGTTCACCATTGATGTATATCAAGAAATGTTTTTCCTAATTCTTGATAAAGTTTCCGGACTAATGGATAAATAAGAAGCAATATAATAATGAGGAATTTTATTTAATAATCCCGGGAAATCTTTTAGAAATTGTAGATATCGTTTTGTAGCATCATCTCTGATAAGTGCAATTTCTTTTCTCTCTTTTTTCAAAATAAAATTTATTAGCTTACTATTCCAAAATGAAAGAAATTCATGGTCTTTCAACATCTTCTGGAAATTTTCGTAGTTCATTTCATATATCTCAACTTCAGTAAGGGCTTCGCACTGCACAATTCCTGGGGTTTGAGAAATAAAACTGGACATTGAAAATAAAAAATTGCATGGCCCTACTAAAAAGTTTTTAGTAAGATCATTTCCATCTGCATCGGTAAAATAATGTCTGATAATACCTGATTTCAAGTGAACAAATGTTTTGCTTAGTTCGCCTTCTTTAAGCAGAATAGTATTTTTAGGCTCTCGCCTATATACGGATTTTGAGATTATTTTTTCCAGAAACCTATCCATGTTTTTGTATTAATTCCAATAAATAATTTCATATAGGTTTATTAACGAAAAATAAAATAGAAATATTTTCAACCATCGTATACTAACTGATCTTAGTTGGTGGATTAATAATCTTGAACAGCGACCTTGTTTTAGACAATTAAATTCGTATTTCAAATTTTGTTCCTTTTCCAATTTCACTTTCTATATTTACAGTAGCACCATTTTTATCTAGAAATTCTTTTATTAATAAAAGTCCAATTCCAGTACTTGACTCATCAAAAGTTCCTTTTTCTTTGTGTGATTCATCGTAACTGAATAAGTTTGATACAGTATCTTTATTCATACCAACTCCGGTATCTTCTATTTCAATTATATTTTTACCATCTCTAAAATAAACTCGAATATAAATTTTACCTTCTGAATCAGTATATTTAATCGCATTTGACAATATATTTCGTAAGGACGTTTCTAACATAATTTCATCGGCCTCGATGATAATATCGTCTGAATAAAACTCTGTGGTTACTTTTTGCTTTTTTAATTCGATAGAATGACTATAAAAATTCACAACCTTTTTTAAAACTTCAACTAGATTTATCGGTGTTTTATTTACTTCTATTTGAAGCATATCATTCTTCGACCAACTTAATAAATCTTCCAGGGTTGTATAACTATAATTGGTACTTTTACTTAAAATCTCTAGATTTTCTTTGAGTCTTTCTTTATTGAGAGTATCAAATTTATTTATTATTAATTTTACAAATTCTTTAGAAGAACCAATCGTACCACGTAAATCATGAGATATGAGTGATAGCAATTTGGATTTTACATTATTGGTTTGGTTTAGTTGAATATTTTTATTTTTTAATTCTTGATTAGATATAAGTAAATTAAGGTCGGTTTCCAGGCTATATTTTACATTTAGTAATAAATCATTAAAATTCTGATTGAAATAATTTTCTTTATTATCTAAAATACAAACAGTACCAAAAACTTCTCCATCGGGCCAGTTTACCGGAAACCCCAAATAAGAAATCATATTAATATCAACATCAGGATTGTTACTTTTCCATATCGGACTCTTTTTTGCGTTAGGGACTAATAATTTTTTTTGTGTTCCAATTACTGTCTCACAATACAATCCGTATATTAGCTTTGCTTCTTCGCCAACTTCATAAGGATTTCCTTCGGTTTTACTTTTTAAGAATACTTCTATTGTGTCTTTGTTTAATTTCAATTATTAATCCGGACGGAACATTCATTATTTTTGCAATAATATCAATCAATGATTGCCATTTATTTATCACCTCTTCCAGGATTGTAGGTTTTAATTCAGAACCAATTTTTACAATCTTGGATTCTTGATTTTCCCTAATTTTTATAGTTGAATAATTTTCAGTCATAGTACTCCTTGTATTATATGCATCTGGTAAGCTCTTATGTTACGACTGTATTATTGTATATGTTTAAATGCTTATACTTTTATATTAATAAATTTGACGAATGTAGAATAATAGAGGATGAGATATTTATTGGAGATTAAGTCCGAAAAAACAGGTGCATATTATTTATAAAAGCACAGATAATATATCCGCGAGAGCTGAGACAATTGGCGTTTATTAATGTAAAAAGCACAAGCGAATGAGCTTGTGCTAGGTAGTTTAATTCTTTAGATATTATTTTATAATAGCTTTTAGATTTCTTTAGAAAGAGTTTTGTTTTCGCTCTCTTTTGGTTTTTTCCACAACATTAGGCATACCACACCCCAACCAACAAGAATTGCCAACATACCAAAAATTAACATGGTTTCGCCTCCAGTTTCAAATGAATATCCGGCGACTCCAAATACGTAAAAGGCCCAAATGGCATCTAATAGAATTTGACCTACCCAATAAGCGATTTTCCCTTTTTTACTTAAATGCTTTAAAAATAATTTGTCTATCATAACTTGGTTTTAAAATTGATTATAAAAATTCTTCATCCCATTTTCACTTTAGAAACTTGAAGATAGTAAAATGTTTGCATAAATCAATACATTCTAATCCTATTCTTCTTTGTCTTAGTAAATTAACCAATAAAAAGAGTCTGCCTTACAAGAGTAAATGGGAAGTTAAAAGATAATATCTATCTAAATAATCAGCAGCTTTCTTTAAGTGCTTGACATTAAGCTTGTAATTTTCTAATTTAGCTTATCATTAAAGAACGATTACGAATACGAGAGGGAGTTAAAAGTATTGTAATGGTTCAAATTTATAAGAAAATATCATCTTCATTTTTGTTTAATAGACAGGGATTAATCTATTATTCTCTGAACTATTTTATACCTTTTATTACTACTGCAATTACATTCTTATTACACTTTATATTTATTCCAGCTTTTAGAGAATCTTCTATTTTGAAATACCTAAATGCAATACAACAACAAATTTGAACTTTAACTTTATGTAGATCGACAAGTATTTAATCATAAAAATCTAATACTATGAATTTATTTAGAAAAAAATCAGTCTATGCATTGGGAGGTGACGCCCTAACATCACCAGAACATACTGAAACATCTTTTTGGGCTGCCTTAGGAGGTGGAGCAGATGGCATAGTCTCAGGAGTTAGATTAAGTAAAGATGGAATTGTAGTTTGTACCAATTATGAAACTTTCGAGAAAACCTGTGGCGACAAAAGATTTGTAAAAGATATGACTTGGGATGAAATAAGCCAGTTAGATGCAGGTTATACATTTCGTTCATCAGTATTAGATGACGACAACCAACCTACTGGAGATTTAGGCAAAGACAAACCTTGGGAAGGAAATTTACCAAAGAAAAAAGCTATTCGCATTTCTCGTCTCGATCAAATTATTATCCTTTTTGCCCGAAGGTGCAATATGATGTTATGGATACCTTCAAATGATGAAAGCATTATTGATGCATCGGTAGCAGTGCTAAAAAAATATGGTGTATTAAATCGTGTAAGATTAATTGGTGACCAATCGGTGTGCGCATATATCTCAGAAAAATACACTGAAAGCAAATGCATACTTATAGGTTTATCGGGTAAAAATCCAACGGAACAACTTCATCTGGCTAAAAAAATGGGTATTAATAATCTTTATCTTGATTGGAATGATGCATGTCCTCACAAAGAAGGAAGTATTGAATTTGATTCAGAACTAAAAAAGGAATTATCTAAGACAAATATAAGTTTGCTTTTGGGTTCTGATACTATGCCTTTTTCTCCCAGACCCGAGTATATTGATTCAATTAAAAATATTGGAGGTATTGATGGTGTAATTACCAGAGGAACTTTATCAACAATTGAAACTTTAACACTTCCGGCTTTAATTACACACGATGATTTTACGGGAACAAATATAAACAAAAGACTTTGGTCTGCAGGTTATTCCCATATCAACGAGGATACCCAAATAGAACAAAACAATGGCATACATATTAAAATTAAAGATGGTGGCAGCTATTCGGGGGCAGCAGCAGTTTGCCTTATTCCTATTCATGGGCGATTTGATGCTCAGGTAGATTTTTATGTAGATAGCCCTCAACAGGGAACAACTTTTGAAATGGCTGCAATATGTATTGATCCTGGATATTTTCATACGAAAAATACAGACCTGAATACTCGCAATGTTAATTTAACTTTTGATGTACATGGTGCTCCACCTTATGCAAGCAGTGAGCGCGACGAAGATGATGGATTCCGATGCGGTTGGAATAACGGGTTCAATCTTACCAAGGTTGAATCAAATTGGGAAGCTGCTTCAGTAAACATGTACAATAAGTACGGTCGTGATGTGGGTAACGGAGATCCAGATAATCCGCAAGGAACATTAAGAATTATCCGCAATGGATCAGTCTTTACAACATATTATAAAGATAAATACAACGATGCCTGGGTTTGTTCCGGTACAATGCTGGTTCAAAACATGTCAGATGATGTGTATATACGACTTGCCGCCAAGCATTGGGAAAAAGGTGGCAAACCTGCACCTGGAAATCATATCCTATTTAATAGTTTCAGACTTTACCAGTTTTAAAAACAAAAAAATAACAATATGAAAAATTCTGCTTTAGAAGTTCAATTGGTTAAAAATGTAAGAGAATGTAGAACCTGTAAATGGTTTTGGGGAGGAATACCACCTTATGGAAATTTTCCGGTATACGACTGGAATGAAGATTTTCCCAAAGAAGTAAAAAATCAAGAACAAACAACCAAAGATGTAGTAAAACCTGCTATGAAAGGAAAAGCATGCGGTCAGGGGCAGGTAGATCCCGGAATTTTGCATGGCTGTCGTAAAGCGCCTATAATGACTGTAGGTATAAATCCTAATATGACATCCTATTTTCCAAGTTCTTCAGGTGCCAGGTGGAGTTACCCTAATTTTAATAACAATGCCCGATATGCATATTATTACAGACATCATAATGTTTATCAGGAGAGTTTAGATCTTGATTTTATTAAAGATAATGTTGTTGATGGATCAGCAATCGTAGCTAAAAAAGATGGTTGGTTACTTGGTGCCAATAGATGTTCAGATCATCGGTGGTTGTTATTAACAATTCAGTATGCAGGCGAAGATAAACCACAGGAGATAGAGGTTGCATGGACTGACAATTTGCGATTTGTTATTTTTGTTGATCGAAGCTATAAGATTGATCCTGATAAATTAGGATTTAAAAAAGATGATATCATCGGAGGGAAAATTAATGGTTTAGAGAAAAATAATGTACAAATTTATGAAAACAGTACGGGGTATTATCAGCGTTACGTATATGTTTTAGAGAAATTTAAAGAGCTTGTTGGCGGAATATTGGCTGATGCTCCATTATCTATTGCCGAAGACGTGGCTCAACACGATATGATTGCTTGTGCATCTCCTGGCTGGAGTACAAAATATGATATTCCTACCGAAAAAATTACAAAGAATTGTGTTATCGATCATGGATACCTTGTAGCTCAACTTATACAGAGCTTACCCAAAGTAATTGTAATTGTGGGTGGAAGTTCATTAGAAATGTTTGCAAGAGTATTTGGTCCGTTTATGAAAGATCTGGATTATGAGTACGAAGTAACAGATAATGGAAAAACAAGGATGATAATAAAAGAAACGTATCAATTGTTGAAGGAAACAACCGATAGGGAGAGATTTCTTCATATTAAAATTGGTAGTTTCGAATTAAAATCACGAATTGTTATTTCTCCGCATTTTTCTTATTCTTCAAACTTTGTAGAGCAATCTCGTTTGTCTGCTTCAGCTTGGGAAGCATTTGAAGGTGATTTTTATGAAGACTCCCAAATTCTTATAAAAGAAGGTAGAGTTAAAGAAAATAGTTGGAATGATATAATACCGATTCGGATATATGGTAAGGATGATGATATAAAGGACAAACTTAGTGCTGCAGGATGGAATGTATTGATGGCATATTATTATGATCCTTTGTTAATGTTGGCTGAAGTATTGCAGCAGGAATATAAAGAAAATCATTTACCATTCGATAATAATATTAATCATTTGAAACGACCCAAAGGTCCTTGTCAGTTTTGTATAAATGACATCTGGAAATTTCCTGAAGGATGTCCTTATGGAAAAGAAATAGAAACTGCTCCTCCTGTAGGTGAGCTTGAAAAAATTGTTAAGCAAATAATTGATATAGGAAAAAAGCAATAAATCATGAGAAAAATAAATGAGAAAAACGGTATTACATTAAAAGTGTATGCAGGAACCACAGGTGCTCTCTTGGCGTTTAATATTAGTGATGAACGCAAGGAAGGACTACTGGGATTTGCTATTCGAAGAAAAAAGGATGATGATGAATGGAGATGGCTACGTGGCTTGCTTAAATTTCCAAATAGCAATCACAAAAAATACATGCCCATTGACTCTAAGCTAGCACCAATTCAGAAATTCAGATGGTCGGATTATACTGTATATCCTGATATAAATTATAGTTACGAAATTCAGGCAGTTTATGGCAACCCAGATGAGCTTACTTATATCAAAGGTCCTTCGGTGACAGTAAAAACAGAATCCATTAACAGGGGAAAACATCGAATAATCTTTAATAGGGCAGTTGCGGCGAGCCAGGCATATTCCCGAAGATTTAAAGATACTAATCCGGATGATGAAAATGACCCTTTGCATTTAAAAGCAAGAGAATGGTTATCGCGTGGAATGTTAAAGAAAATAGAACATTTCATGAAAAAAGCTAAAGATGAGAATTATGCTCTTGATTTGGCCTTGTTCGAATTTGAGTATGATGGTTTTGTTGACCTTTTAAAGGAGCTTAGTAATAAAGGTGTAAAGATAAAAGTAATATATCATGGGCAGCCTGGAGATAAACAAACCATTGCAAATGAAAAACATTTAAAGCCTCTACAAGTTAACCAAAAGAAAGGCAGACCAACGACAGGTCTTTTTCATCAGAAATTTATTATCCTGAAAAAGAAAGATAGTTCAGGGAATTATCTTCCGCAGGCGGTACTTACCGGAACAGCTAATTTTACTCCAAACGGACTTTGGCGACAGGCGAATGTTATTCATATTATTAGTGATAAAACTCTTGCTAAGCAATACGATATTCTCTTTAAGCAACTTTTAAAAAGTGAAGGGCGAGGAGATACTAAGATTCATATCAATACAAATCATCCACTAAAAAATGGTAAAAAGATATTTCAGTCTTTTAGTCCAAGATCAGGTTATGTTGACATCGATGTTTTAGAGGAAACGATTAATTCTGCTTCGTCGGAAATATTTATTTGTTCAGCTTTTAAACTGCACGATAGAATTACATTTGCATTAGAAAATCCAGATCCAAAAGTTGTTCGTTTTGGATTGCAAAACAGCAGGACTCAGATTACAGGTTTTCATAGAAACAGATCCTTTACAGCTCCAGCTTTTCTGAAAAAAGGATTAGAAGGATTTCTGAAGGAAAGTACCAAGGGACAACGTGGATCGATATACATACATCTGAAGACAATCATAACAGATTTCACTACTAATAATCCAACAGTTATTGTAGGATCTCACAATTTTAGTAAATCAGGGTCAGATAAAAATGATGAGAATTTTGTAGTTATAAAAGGAGATACCGAAGTTGCCGATACCTATTTTAATCGCGCCTTGACGGCGGCACCTGCCGCGACAGAGCGGGAGCAGTTACTGGTGGAGGCCATGTGGTCTTCCCGGCAGGGGGATCTTGAAAAAGCCCTCGGCTGTTTTC
>Ga0209692_10005060_pt1 | contig 11545 bp, 9 predicted proteins | sample tdDd472_FD_187129 | JGI IMG/M metagenome (GOLD analysis project Ga0209692, IMG submission 187129) | Marine sediment microbial communities from the Atlantic coast under amendment with organic carbon and nitrate - tdDd47.2 (SPAdes)... | ecosystem: Environmental > Aquatic > Marine > Coastal >...
TTTTTTCTATCCCACTTTCATCAAATGCAATTTTTTTGCCTTCAGTCGCCAATAGCGCTTGATATTGCTTCGTTAAAGCAGCATCAGGCTCGGTCAGGATGCGCTTAAAGTCTTCAGGCGTTAGAGCCCGTAACTCGACCCTTATCGGTAAGCGACCTTGAAGCTCAGGGATCAGATCCGATGGTCTGGATAAATGGAAAGCGCCTGAGGCAATAAAGAGGATATGGTCAGTTTTTAGCATGCCGTATTTAGTGTTGACAGTGCAGCCTTCAACTAAGGGCAATAGATCGCGTTGCACCCCTTCGCGTGATACGCCACCGTCATTATGCTCACCGCGTTTGGTGACTTTATCAATTTCGTCAAGGAAAACGATACCGTGTTGTTCAACCGACTCTACAGCTTTAATTTTAAGTTCTTCCTGATCGATTAATTTGGCAGCTTCTTCTTCGGTCAGCATTTTAAGCGCATCTTTGACTTTCAACTTGCGCTTCTTACTTTTGCTCGGTGACATGCTTTGGAACATGGATTGTAGTTGACTGGTCATGTCCTCCATACCGGGAGGCGCCATAATATCTATACCCACCGCCATTTGAGCAACATCAATTTCAATATCTTTATCATCAAGCTCACCTTGTCGCAATTTTTTGCGGAACACCTGGCGAGCAGAAGAGTCCTGTGGTTCGGCTGGCTGGTCCCACTCACTATCGCTGGATTTACGAGGCGGGGGCAGCAAGGCATCCAGCACCTTTTCTTCCGCTGCATCATGCGCACGATTCTGCACTTTAGCCATTTCCTGTTCACGCAACATTTTAAATGCCGCATCGATCAGATCCCGGATGATGGACTCTACATCACGGCCTACATAGCCGACTTCGGTAAACTTGGTTGCTTCTACCTTGATAAAAGGGGCATTGGCTAATTTGGCTAAACGGCGGGCAATTTCGGTTTTACCGACCCCTGTTGGGCCAATCATTAAGATATTTTTTGGGGTTATCTCATTACGCAGAGCCTCATCGACCTGCATTCTGCGCCAGCGATTACGCAGGGCGATGGCGACTGAGCGTTTGGCATCTTTCTGGCCAATGATATGTTTGTCCAGTTCATGAACAATTTCTCGAGGTGTCATAGACATAATTAAATACTCTTTTGTAATGCGCTATATTGAATACGCTTTAATTCTGTTGTTTCAATGCTAAACCAATGATGGCAATAGCCATTAATAACTGAGCTCTTCGATGGTCTGGTTGTGATTGGTATAGATGCAAACATCACCCGCGATAGTCAGTCCGGTCTCAACAATTTCACGCGCGCTTAAATCCGTTTTTTGCATTAAGGCCTTCGCTGCGGACTGAGCAAAGGGGCCGCCTGAACCAATAGCAATCAAGTCATCTTCCGGCTGAATGACATCACCATTACCGGTAATGATGAGAGAGTTCTCTTTATCTGCAACTGCCAACAAGGCTTCAAGGCGACGCAAAGCTCGATCGGTTCGCCAGTCTTTGGCCAGCTCAACCGCTGCGCGCATTAGCTTGCCACCATGGGCTTCCAGCTTTTTCTCGAATCGCTCAAATAAGGTGAATGCATCGGCGGTACCGCCTGCAAAGCCGGCAATAACCTGATCGTTATATAAACGGCGTACTTTGCGTGCGTTGCCTTTCATAATAGTGTTGCCCAGTGAAACTTGGCCATCACCACCAATCACCACAGTGCCATTTCGACGCACCGATAAAATAGTTGTTCCACGATATTGTTCCAAAATAGTCTCCGCTGTCTGCTTATTCTTGGCAATAGAGGCTAGATGGGGGCTGGGGAGGTAAATTCAAGGAAGATATGCAGTTGAGGTCACGCAAGAGGCGGCACAAAAAAGCCCGAAGTAAACGGGCTTTTATTGAAATCATGCTGGTTAGACTGTTGAGTAAAGCTAGGCTTACCAGATACGACAGTCCTGGTAATTATTATCTTGTAGCTTATGGCGGTCACTTTCTGCTGCTCGTTTCGAGTTATAAGGGCCGAGGCGAACTCGATACCAACCATCCTTTTCTTCAACGTTGGCTTGAAAACCGATAAAGGCCATTTCAACTTTTATTGATTCGGCATCTTCCTGCTTTCGAAAAGCTCCACACTGCATGATATAAGTTTTATTGCCGTTTGTCGGAACGCTCTGTGTAGTGTCCACCTTAATTTCTTTATTGGTTAAGGTTTCATGATAGGTGTAACGAGGTTCTGATGCGGATTCCTGAGTCTTGTCCTCTGGCGGGGTCTCTGTTGCTGTTACAGCCTTGGTGTCTTGCTTCACAGGAATTACTTCTTCAATAATCTCGGGTTTTTTGACCAGAACCCACAAAAAAATGGCAAACAAGGTGATCAATACTCCACCGACAAAAACCAGTATCGGTGAGATTGGTTTGCGAGAAGGTCGACTTTGACGTGGGCTACGCTTATTACTTTTGCGTGCTGTTTTACGTTTTTTGGCGTAATCCTTGGTCATTATTTGGCTCTTTATTGGTAAGTACTTTAATTGTCAGTACTTTGATGTTTCTATTTTATCGCAAGTCTAATCTTCGATTGTGATGATTTAAAAATTAGCACACATGGAAATAGTAAGTTCTTAAACCGAGATGTAAGTTCAGTCCAAGCAGAACGATTATTAATGGAGGCTATTGTAAGGGCTATTCAGCGGTTAGCCAACTGGCAATATGAAATGTGTGAGCAGATGCTACTGCAACATTCGACCTGCTCACTATTTTAAAAAGGGTCTTGAGGATCAATATCGATTGACCAACGAACTTTTCGTGCACTGGGCAGTTGTTCAATGATAGAGATAACAGGTTTCAAAGCTCGTTGTATTAGGCCCCGCTGCTCTGCCTGACATAAAAGTTGCGCTCGCATTTTCCCGGCGCGCTTGGCCATCGGTGCTGGAAATGGCCCAAAGCAACCAAGGCCGGGAACTTGAGCCAATTGTTTGGCGACTTCATTTAAAAACTCTATCGGGTATTGCAGTGTACTGGCCTCGGCGCGAAACAAGGCCATCGAAGTGTAAGGTGGTAATTGTCCTGCTTGCCGTTCTGCTAAAATTTGCTGACTGAGCGACTGATAATCTTGTGTAAACAGGCTCAATAACAAAGGGTGTTCAGGATGGTGTGTCTGGATGATCACTTCACCTGGCTTCTCGGCACGGCCTGCGCGACCTGCAACCTGCGTCAGAAGTTGTGCAGTGCGTTCCGTTGCTCGAAAGTCGGCACTAAATAAACAACCATCTATATCCACTACTGCAACCATGGTCAGGTTCGGGAAATGATGACCTTTGGCCAACATTTGGGTGCCAACTAAAATATCCACTTCATTATTTTTAATGGCAGTAACGTAATCTTGCATGGCCTGTTTGCGACGGGTGCTGTCTCGGTCTATTCGGACCACTTTTTTATTGGGGAATGCTTTTATAAGTGCCTGTTCAAGCCGTTCAGTTCCTAAGCCAACTGGAAACAGTTCGGTTTCACCGCATTCGGGACATTTTTTGGGCATGAAAACCTGTTTGTCGCAGTGGTGGCAATGTAATCGTTTTTGTTGCAGGTGCAGAGTCATGTGTTTATCGCAGCGCTGACAATCGGCAATCCAACCGCAGCTGTGACACATCAAACTGGGTGCAAAACCTCGGCGATTAAGAAAGACCAGACATTGGTTACCATTTTTCAAGTGGCGCTTCATATTGTCGAGAAGGGGCTGTGACAGGCCGTTATCCAGGTGGCGCTGACGAATATCCAATACTTTAATATGAGGTGGCTTGGCATCGGCAGCTCGCTTGCGTAAGGTCAAGTGAGTGAGTTTGCCTTGACTGACATTGTGTACCGACTCCATGGACGGTGTCGCGCTGCCGAGTACGATTGGGGCTTGTTCATCACGGGCGCGCAAGATGGCTAAGTCTCGGGCTGAATAGCGAAATCCATCCTGTTGTTTATACGAGACATCATGCTCTTCATCGACCACGATTAAGCCCAGTTCAGAAAATGGAGTGAAGAGAGCAGAGCGAGTACCGATAATGATAGAAGTGAGTCCTTGCTTCGCTTTGAGCCAAATGTTCAAACGCTGTCTATCGGTCAAGCCGGAATGCAACATGGCGATATCACAATTAAAACGCTGTTCAAAACGACGCACGGTTTGTGGCGTCAGTCCAATTTCAGGAACCAGTACCAGAACCTGTTGATTCTTGATTAAGACCTGCTCAATTAATTGCAGATAGACTTCGGTCTTGCCGCTGCCTGTGACCCCATCTAATAAAAAACCGTGAAACTGGCCAATCGATTGCTGCATTGTACTAACAGCGTGTTGTTGCTCGGGATTCAAAGCCAGGGTGGGGTTGCTTTGAGAATAGGGCGTTGTACTCAGCTCTATTTCTTTTCTAATGAGCCAACCTTTATCAGTTAATGGTTTGAGTTCGCTGGGGATCAATTCCAGCTCATTAAGATGTGTCGGTCTGATAACACCTTGGTGCTGCAAAGCCCAATTAAGAATTTTATGCTGCTTAACTGCGTTCCGATTAAGGTTTTCGAACGCCTGTTCCCCCTGATGAGTGATTTGCCAATAGTATTCTGGCTCTAAGGTCGCAGGGCTGCCTTTATTGAGCAAGCCTGGTAAACAAGTATTAAAGACATCGCCTATCGGGTGTTGATAATAGTCTGCGGCCCACAGTAGCAGTTTAAAAAGATGAGAAGGTAATAAAGGTTCATCATCAATAACTTCCTGGATAGATTTGAGCTTAGAGGCTGGAGTGCTTGATTCCGTAACATGATCAATAACCATGCCGACTAACTGCTGGCGGCCAAAAGGAATTCGCACCCTTGCACCCACTGGAGGAGTAGTGTTTTGACCAACGAGGTAGTCAAAACTACGACGCAAGGGTGTTGGAACCGCAACTTTTAGAATAGGTTTTGGCTGAGACATTAGAGTAGTCTTGTTGGAAGTTGGGCTAAGCATAGAAAGAGTAGCGGGCTAAGGCAACACTAATTTAAGAGTGACAAACTGTGAGTAATACTTCTACTGGTACGACTTGTGTTCAAGAAAAAGTCTGCTAATGTAGCAAAGGCTACAAGATTTGCTAAAAATAATGTCGATTAGACACAAGATATATGCAGATCAAACTATCAACACAAATGGGGGTAATCTATGAAAATTGGTACTTTAGCCTTTCTAGCAGGTTTGGTAATCGCGGTCATTGGTGCATTTGTTAATGTTAGTTGGTTCCCAACTTTACTGGCGGTGTTGGGTGTAATAGTAGGCATCCTTAATATTTCTGGAGGCGAAACTCGTCGATTCCTGATCGCAGCAATTGCCTTCATGATGTCAGCTTATTCATTGGATAAGTTCCCTATGATTGGGCAAATGATTACTGATATCATGCATAACATTGGCTTTTTTGTTGGGTCAGCAACATTAGTTGTAGCTATTAAAGCTCTATTTGAACTTAGCAAAGACTGATGTACCCCTGAGTATTATTGAAATTGTTTTATAATAGTAATAATTGTACATAACATTTAACGACCCGTTTGGGTCGTTTTTTTATGCAGAAGTGTGTCAAATACAAGTTCAGTGAGTAATTCAAATATAACATGCTTGCAAGTCACATTTGACTTGAGAAGAGGGTGTAAATTATTTTCTTTAAGTCATTGTCTCTTTAGTGATTGTATCAATTTGTATCAAGGTGAGCGGTACAATTTTCATACAAAAGTAATGCGTATCTGACTCGATCTTTTGTCAGTTAGTGTGATACAGTTCGCAAAACTTGACTCGATAGAGGTTTCTCCCATGAAATATTTGAAAAGAACTGCTTTGACTTTTGGTTTATTACCAGCGCTTATGGCTGCACCTGTTACCAATGCAGCTTCGTTGGATGTCGATGTTGATATCGACCTTCCTAATGTCGTTATACTTTATGGTTACACTGACATTGATTTAACCATGACTGCTGATCAGTTTGGTCCGCTTGTTGATGCAAGCTGTACCACTGACGACTGTTCTGTAGCTGACAACACTACTCAATCTGGTGTGCTGAACAATGGTACAGTCGATTTGGCTTTTACCAACAATGCTGCTGGTACTAATCCAACAATTACCCTTAACAACAGCTGGGGTGTACGTAGCTTCGGTTACACTAGCCTAGCACCAACCATCACAGACAATGGCAGTGATGCTCCAGTTGGAAATTTAGCGATTGAGCAAATTACGACACCTTCTCCTTCTTTACAGACTGGCTCAGTATCTTTTGATTTAGATTTGTCACAAATCAGTACTGACAGTGTAAGAGCTAGCTATACTATTACTGTTACAGGCTCTTAATTATAGAGTTTGCAGGACTATTCAAATGTTTGCCTGTGCAAAAAAGCCGAGCCTAAGTCGTTCGGCTTTTTTTGTCTTAACCGCCGTTTCAGTATTAAGTGTTTTGAGTGCTGAAACCAGTCGTGCCGCTCAGCAAGAATCTGCGTGGTGCGAGTCTTCTCGTTTATCTATCCAGTTAAGACGAGGTGACTTGTCTGGTACAGGCAACAATAGCAACTCCCAATCCATCGGCATCAATACGGCTAAAACGGGCCAAGTTACGATTGGTACGCCCATTGACCTAAACATTGCTGCTGATGTGAATAATAGTTTTAATGGCATTGTTACAGCTGACACCAGTGACTGGGTGTGGCGGGCGACGTCTAACAGTGGGGGTGGTTTCAAAGGTTTTTTAACCGCAGATTTCCAATTCAGTGGGCTGGCTATTGGCGATAATAAAATTTGCAGTAGCGCAAACTCATGTCTGACTGTGACCAACATAGAGAGTATCGTCACGCCGCTGGAATATAAAAGAGGAAGTGGCAAATTACTTTCTGCGGAAGGTCGAATACGTCTTACTGTCGACGTTACTCAGGCAACTGAATCAGGAAATTACCGAGCTAATTTGTCAGTTAATATTTATGATAATTGGAACGGTAATCAGGCACTGATAGACTGTATCTAGAATCTTTCATAAATAATGAGCCTGATATGAATTCTTCGTATGTCCAACCATCCATAATTAAAATGGTGTTTATCATCATGTTAGGGGTATTGTTTTGCGCTGAAATGAATGCCGCGCAGAACTTAGAACCTAAAATGGCCATTTCCCCTTCTCGAATAGAAATGTCACCTGAAAAGAAGGCTACAGAAAGCATCACGGTGTTAAATCTTGGAAGTGAGCCGATGCAAGTTGAAGTGTATGTGCAGAACTGGGATTTTGATGCTAATAATAATTACCGTGCGTTACCGCCTAATGAGCAAAGTCTTGATCAATGGCTGATTATCAATCCTGTTCGTTTAAGTATTCCAGCAAAAAGCCAACAAACGGTTCGTTTAGCAGTACGGCCAAGAGTAAAGCCTGAGGATGGTGAGCATCGAGCTATGGTATTTTTCCGTCAGCTTAATCAACAAGGCAAAGGTTTCAACTTTAAATTTAATGTCGGGGTTCCGATTTACGCCAATTTTGGTGAAGTAAATCGAGAAGCTGAACTTCTTGGTATGGAATTCGACCCTATTAAGCTGCGATTCGTATTTGATATTCTCAGCAGAGGGAATGCCTATGTTCGTCCCGAAGGTGTGTTTATTGCGATGAAAGCTGCCCAAGCTGGAACCGATGAAGATCTTTTAGAACGATTGGATTTGAACAAAATGTCGGTCAACAATCTGGGTTCTTTAGCCGGAGGTAAGCTTGCCGCTAAGCCAGTGTTTGCGGGGAATCGACGACAAATCACTTCGCCGGTTCCTATTAAAGAAATATTAAATGAATCTTATGTAGTAGCAATTAAAGTCAAGATTGGCAGCCAAACTTTTTCGGAAGTCTATAGAATTAATATTGGGGAATAAACTTACTCTTGAAAGCGATTTCATGGACAAAATTATTTTTGTCGGGCGTGCTGTTGTGCACGCCTTTGGCGTTATATTCTCAAAATCAAAACGAGGCTTTTGCTGAGGGTGGTGCGAAAGATCCGCTAGAGCTTCACCGTCCGGTAGAGGTTCAAACCGCTTTATTTGATGTCGCGAGCCAAGGTTCTGGTGGCGGGCGTACTTATGGTTTTCGTAAAATTTTAGTCGGTCTTGAAGTTAATAGTCAGGAAGTATTGGTCTTGGACATTGTCCAGACCGAAAGCGACTATCTGGTGCCGATTAAAGAAGTTTTTCCAGTCATTCAGGCCAGTTACACTCTTGAACATGGTGTTTTAACTATTCGAGTACCGGGCAGTGAAGTCGAAATGTCTTCACGTGTTACCTATCGAATTGATGGTGAATTATGGGCCTCATTAAGTACTCTTAATGAATACTTGAAAGTGAATGCGAGGTTCGATCCAGCGAAATATGCGGTAACGTTTTTGCCACCTTGGCAAGAAGAGAAAAAGAAAAGTGAAACCCCTGCAGAGTCTTTAGAAGTAGAGTTTGGTCCTGATCCATTTAGTTTGCGTCAAGTTCGTTTATCTCACGAGGTACTTGGCGTAGAAAAGGACGATGAGGCTTTAGAATTTGATGTCCTGACTGAGCGTAGTGAGTTAGTCGCTACAGGTGCTGCTTTCGAAGGTTCCTGGTTGATTGATGCCGAAAAGTTGAATGATGATGACTGGAAACTTGATGATTATTTCTGGACCAAGCGAACGGATCATCATCAGTGGTTATTCGGTAAGCAAACAGTGAGCACGTCGGTAATTGCGCCCGCAGTAACGTTAACTGGTGGCCAGTATTTTTACAGTAATCAGAGCGTTCCTTATAACGCTTATCAGGATATTTCTCAATCGAGTTTCTTTCGTGAGTTAGGTAGTTCTGTTCAACGCATACGTGGCACTGCTGAGCCGGGGGCTATTGCTGAGCTTTATGTGAACAATCAATTAATTGGCGAAACTTTTGTGCGGCTAGATGGTACTTATGATTTTGGTGAGTTTAGAACTGAGTCGAGCCTGTTTAACGAAATTGAGGTAGTCATTCTAGACCCTGTTAACCGCTCGGAATTAGAGCGGCAGATGAAAACCAGGGCAAGCTCAGACTTTTTGCTTAACGAAGGACAGGTGGTTACCAGTGTAGCTTTGGGACGAAAAGGAAATTGGCTTGATCCTGATTATGTGGATCAGGGTGAAGCGGGAATGTTTCTATATCGTTACGGGGTGACAGATGGCGTGACAGTTGAAGCTGGTTATATGCTTGATGATATTTCTGTGACTACAGCAGGCATAGTTTCGTCACTGGGTCATAACTTTGTCAGTGCATTGCGTTTTGCCGATCGAAATAACTCTACCGCAACACAGTTAGAGTTGGACGGGTTTGGTGAAAATTGGCGTATGTCGACTTATGTTCGACAGGAAGAAGCAAATTTTTACGAGGGTCGAGATGATAAAACCACTTCAGCAAATGGCTATTATTATTACACGCCTGATCCATCCTTAAGATTAGAATTGCTGGGCCGCTACCAAGAAACGGGTGACAAAGTCAGTTACATCAAACCGGGTATTTTTTACAGTCCAGCCAATAACTTTTCAGTAGGCACCCGGCCGGATGCCGATGGTGATTATCGAACGGAGCTTTTTTTTCGTCCTTCGCAGGATGCGCGCTTTCGTATCACTCATAAATCGGAAGAACAAACGGGTCGATTTGAGTGGAATGCCTCGGATAATGTGAATGCTTATATGTCCGGCCGCATGTACAAAGATACTATTGGTGATCGAACTTACCAGAATACGATTATAGAACAAGCAGTAGGTTTTTATTGGTATCCCAAGGACTGGACAGACTATAAGCAGTTTCGTTTTGAGCTGAATCATTCGAATGAATATGGGGTTGGTGTATTTACTGAATACCGCACACAGCTTATGCCTGGTGTTTACTTTGATTTAAGGCTACGTGATGCAGATCCTCAGTTTGATGGTGGCCTGTCTGCCTTTGCAAGAATTTCGATGGATTTTGCAGTTGCCAAAGGTAGCTTGGTGCCTAGTAATAACCGTGTGGCTTACAACACGGCAGGAACCATCGCCGGTACTTTAAAAACCGATGGAGACTGTTCCAAGTTAGAGCATGTTAGTGTGCTGTTGAATGGCGTTGCTTATAAAACACCGGTAAAAGCTTGTAGTTTCTATCTGGATTATGTCACACCAGGATTATACAAGATAATGCTTGATGGTGAGTTTATGCCGATTGATATGGTGCCGGAAACAAAGAGCCATGTTATCAAAGTCGCACCCTCGTCTGTGACACATGTTGAGTTTAATGTGATGTCGGAATATAGCGCTATGGGGCAGCTAACATCAGCCAATGGGCAGGCGCTTTCCAATGTCAGGCTAACCTTATTTAATTCAGAAGGTAAGATGATGACTGAAACCCTGACGGATCAATTCGGCTATTATCGTGTTGACGGCTTAACCAATGGCAACTATAGCGTAAGTATCGTTGGCGTGGGTGGGCAGAAATTAGCTGAGCGAGCCTTTGTAATTGATGGGGATTTCTTGTTTGGGTTAGATATTAGCCTGCCAGCTTCTCTACCCCTGCAATAGCTTAATGACGTCGTGGTTTAAGGCTTGATCTCAAGGGGCACTAGGCGTATGATCGCGCTTCTTTAAATCTTGAGTGGTGTTTGGCGCAGTAATAGGACTGTTGCCCGAATGGCGACTCGTAACAAGAGAGTTCTGTTATGAAACAAGGTATTCACCCAAATTATAAAACGGTTACTGCAACTTGTAGCTGCGGTAACGTAATCGAAGTTGGCTCAACAGGTTCTGATGTCAACCTAGATGTTTGTTCAGCTTGTCACCCGTTCTATACTGGTAAGCAGAAAATTGTTGATTCAGGCGGCCGTGTTGATCGCTTCCGTAAGCGTTTCGGTAGCCGTAAATTAAAGTAAGTAATTGCTGCTTTAATTAGAAACACCAAAAAGGCACTGTACAGTGCCTTTTTTTATGTGTCTCGGATATTAGTTTGGATTAAAATATTGAGTCAGGATCAGTTGCTTCTTCTTCCTCGTTATCTTTATTGTCCAGCAATTGATTGAACTCCTCATCTAATTGGTTCTCAAGCGGCTTTTCAGGAGTTTCAGTCGTAGAGTTGCCATCTGTTGTATCTTGCTCTGATGTCTCATCTAACAGTCGCATCAGTTCATCATCAAATAACTCATCAGGAAGTACTTCTTGCTGGCGCGTATTGTAGATGGTGTTGAAATCCTCTTGTTCAGGCTCGGCAACTTCTGTGGGGACGGTATCGTCACGGAAAAACTCAAAGATGCCGTTGGTTTGGCCAAGAGCCGCTAGCTTTCCAGTTTCAGGATCGATTCTTGTTGATACGACACCAGGCGGTTGGATCATTTCTTTCGATGGAGTGCCGTCTAATACTTGCTCCATAAAGGTTGCCCAGATTGGTAATGCTGCACGACCACCATATTCGTACTGGCCTAGACTGCGTCGGTGGTCTGAGAAACCGACCCAAGCACTAGCAACGGTCTCACGATTAAAGCCAGAGAACCAGGCATCCTTGTAGTCATTGGCAGTTCCTGTTTTACCCGCAAGGT
>Ga0209692_10005062_pt1 | contig 11545 bp, 8 predicted proteins | sample tdDd472_FD_187129 | JGI IMG/M metagenome (GOLD analysis project Ga0209692, IMG submission 187129) | Marine sediment microbial communities from the Atlantic coast under amendment with organic carbon and nitrate - tdDd47.2 (SPAdes)... | ecosystem: Environmental > Aquatic > Marine > Coastal >...
GAACGACCTGGAAACGGATCCGGTTGATGCTCAGGTCATTCCGACTCGGCCCGTTGTAACTATGTTCAAAGTAGATACCCTCGCGGTGGATCTTGCTGGTGATGGCAACGCCTCACCCGGAGATACACTGGGCTACGTAATTACGGTGGAGAATTCCGGAAATGCGCCTGCGACCAATGTTGTAATTTCCGATATGCCCGACGTGAACACGACGATCGTGGCTGGCAGCATCACCACAACTCAGGGTAGTGTCACTGGCGGACAGGCGGGTACACCTCCTGTCGTGGTTGATCTGGGCACTTTGGCCGCCGCGACGATCGTAACCGTAGAGTTCCAGGTTCACATCAATGATCCGCTCGATCCAGCCGTCACCTCTATCGGAAACCAGGCAGTCATGAGCAGTGATGAACTGCCCGATCTGCCATCCGATGATCCGGACGATCCGACAGGCGATGACGATCCGACCGACACGCCCATTGTGCAGGTTGATCTGGGGGTTACCAAGACAGATGATCCCGATCCCATTGCGCTTGGGGGCGGAGACATCACCTACACAATCCTGATCGATAACTTCGGTCCTTCCGATGCGACCCAGGTGGTTGCCATCGATCAATTACCCACTGAGTTCAATTACGTCACTTCGACAACTACTTCCGGCACTACGAGTTATGACGGTGGAACCCACTCGGTCACCATCGATGTGGGAGCCTTGGCTGCCTTGACCCAGGTGACCGCCACCATCACCGTGACACCTACTGTTGAGGGCGTGTTCACGAACGGAGTTTCCGTCAGTGCACTCGAACACGATTTCAACCCGGATAACGACTCCGATTCCGAAGACACGACCGTTGTAGAAGGTGTCGACCTATGGCTCACTAAAACGGTTAACAATCCCAATCCTGACTATCAGGAGGTCATCACGTTTACCGTTCGGATCACCAATGATGGTCCCAGCATCGCTACTGGAATCGTGGTTTCTGATTCTTGGCCCGCCGACCTTGTGTATGTCACTCATACTACGACTTCCGGCAGCTATGATCATGGAACTCGTGACTGGAACATTGCCAGCATGGCACCCAATACCTTCGAAGAGCTCGAGATACAAGCTCGTGTCGATGGTCTTGGAACCATGACCAACCTGGCGGAGATTACAGCCCATAATGAAGTTGATCTCGATTCGACTCCAGGAAATGGCGATCCCGCTGAAGATGATATCGACAGTGTGGATATCCAGGTTAACGATGCGCTTGACCTTGTACTGGTTAAACGCGTCATCGCTGAGAATCCGTATCCGGGTTCAAGGGTAATCTACACGATTGAAGTCCAGAACCTTGGACCGGCGCCCTCGATAGGGACCGTGGTCACCGACCATCTTCCCGCCGAGATTGAATACGAAGATTCAACTGCTACGCAAGGCGCCTATAATCCGGTGAGTGGCATCTGGGATATTGGTTACATGGATCCAGACGATATCCATATGTTGACCATTTACGTCCGGATCAGTCGCGATGCACCTATCGGCGTTGAAATTGTCAACGCGGCAACCGTCACCTCCGAACTGATCGATATCGATATCACCAATAACGACGACGAAGTGCCAATTGTCACCGTCGCTGGAGTGCCGACCCTTGGTGAATGGATGTTGATCGCCTTCGTCGGAATCATGATGGTGGCCGCGCTGCGGTTCATGAGACGACACCCATAAAGAAAGCCAGAAAGGCCCGCTTCGGCGGGTCTTTTTTGTAGGTTATCGGGTTTTCAGCGCTTCGCCAATAGCGGCCATTTTAAAAGGACAGAGGACGGGGTTGAGCCAAATTGTTTTAGCCCTGATGGTCCACAATCGATCGAACCATTCTACCTATCCAAGAGATAGAAATCTCTGTAACGGACAATTTTTCAAAAAAACTAATGTATTCCCAGGGCTCGACGAAAAGAACTCTATAGAGCAATACCAAGATTCATTAAGCCTAAGCCTAAATTTTGACCATGACATGATCCATTACCGGGAGGGCCCATGTTTAAGAATCTCAATATTAAACCCAAGTTGATTTTAGCCTTTTTTCTGTCTGCCCTAATCACGCTGATTGTAGGGGCGATTGGATACAGAGGGGTGGGAACCGTTGACGAACACCTTGTGGAGATTGCCGAGGAAGAATTTCCGACCATGCAAAACCTCCTTGTCATAAAAGAGCAATTAAATGCCTTAGTCTATTCGCAGCGGACCCTTCTTTCTCCCAATCTCAACTTGAACCAACGTGAAGAACAATACCGAAATGTGGCCGAATCAAGAGCAGCTTATCGAAAGGCTAATGATGACTTCGAAGCCATAGGCCATAGCCAGGAGGAGCTCCAGGAATGGAATAGGGTGGTTGCCAAAATAAAGGACTGGGCAGCTGAGAATGATGAGTTCTTTGAGCTTTCCAAGGAACTCGATCGGGGCGGGATTACCAATCCTGTCGATTTAATGCGCGAATTTCAGGTTTTCAGGGGCGATCATTACAAACTCCTCAATGCCCTTGGCGATTATTTGCTCATCAACGAATCCTTTGACGGTGGGACCGACCCAAGCAAATGTAATTTCGGTAAATGGCTTGATGGTGATGGGGGCAAACTGCAAAACCGAGCCATTCAACAAACCCTCAGTGAAATCAGGCCCATACACAACGAGTTTCACAGCAGCCTGGCTGAAGTGAAGCAATTGGTAAGAGCTGGGAATCGTCAGCGGGCTATATCCGTATATGAAACCGTGACGATGCCTGCGGTTGATCAGACTTTCGAAAAATTCCGTAATATGCGAGCAGAAGCACAAAAGGCCGTAGATCTCTATGCGAATATGGGTGTCCAGGCACTTGACCATGCGGCAAAAAAACAGGACGAAGCCTATGACCTTTTAGATGGAGTTATTTCATCCAGCCTGGAAAAAAGCCAACTTGCAAAAAAGGATGCCCAAAGCGGCGTTGCGACCACACGCACGACGGTCCTTGCGGGAATGGTCTTTGGCGTGTTGCTTTCTATTGGTATGGGAATCATTTTGGCCGGGTTTATTACGCGACCCATTCTCCAAAGCGTGGAGGTCGCCAAATTGCTTGGAGATGGAGACTTAAACCATAGCATTGACCTGGATCAGAACGATGAAATTGGACAATTGGCTAACGCGTTGAAGGTGATGGTACAGAAAATTCGTGAAGTGGTCGGCGATGTCCAAGGGGCTGCGCAGAATGTGGCCTCTGGTAGCCAGCAACTGAGTTCAACCTCTCAGCAAATGTCGCAAGGAGCCACCAACCAGGCAGCCTCTGCCGAACAGGCTTCTGCTTCAATGGAAGAAATGACGGCAAACATTAAACAAAATGCGGATAATTCAATGCAAACGGAACAAATCTCCCAAGCGGCGGCCGAAAAAGCGCAAGAGAGTGGCACTGCCGTTGAGGAAACCGTAAAGGCAATGAAGGATATTGCCGACAAAATTTCCATTATCGAGGAAATTTCACGGCAGACAAACCTACTTGCGCTCAATGCGGCGATTGAAGCGGCCAGAGCGGGTGAAGCAGGCAAGGGCTTTGCCGTTGTTGCGTCTGAAGTTCGAAAACTTGCCGAACGCAGCCAATCTGCTGCAGGGGAAATAGGACAACTCTCCCACAGTAGCGTTGAAGTGGCGAATCGCGCAGGAGACATGCTCAAAGAATTGGTTCCTGAGATCCAAAAGACTGCCGAACTGGTGCAGGAGATCAGCGCCTCATCTGCTGAACAATCAACCGGTGCAGCACAAATTAACCGTGCCCTTCAGGAACTGGATAAGGTCATCCAACAGAACGCTTCGGCTTCTGAAGAGATGGCCTCCACCTCGGAAGAACTTTCCAGCCAGGCCAGATTATTGACCGATGCAATCGGTTTCTTCAAAATCGATTCCTATCGATCCGGTCACAGGCCAAGAGCGATTTCCAGGCCCAGGTCTGGCAGTGCGAATACCGTGGCCAGGTTGAAGGGGCCTTCCCAGGAAAAAGTCGCAAACAAAGAATCACATGTTCCCGCCCGTCAAGGGGGACTGAACCTGGACTTAGGGTCGGAGGATGACTTAGATAGTGATTTTCAACGCTTTTAGCGAACAGCCCGATCGTGCTCAATACAGGAATGGCTCTTGAAGGCTTTGGGTGAAAGCGATTCGGAAAAGACTCAGCCAAGGATCAAGGTGGCGAAATTCTCTTAGTTTCGCCTGGCTTGAGACGAGTAAATGTATTCTGAAGGCTGCCTGTTGGTGGCTAAGGTGCCGTATTGGTTGGCGAATTCACAGACCATACACCTATTAATGCTCACGTTGCCGAGGTGGGGGAGGAGGGCCCACTCTTTTGTCGCCACCTCCTGGCCTGCCCATTTGCAGGAGTTCGCCTAAAAATGCTCTCAATTTTGGGCGTTGCTGGGGTTCACACATCGCATTTAAGCTCATGATGTGCTGAACGGTGATGGTTTCAAGTTGAGCATGCAGTTGGGCAATGGCCAGAGTCTGGCTTTCCAGTTCCTTGGCTTCGTTTGTTTCATCCAGTGCCATCTCAAATAATGTCTTTTTTGCCTGGTGCAATTCATGAACAATCGGTTGGGTCCGTTGTTTTAACGCCCTGCGTTCGATATGGAATTGCTCAATCTGGGCTTGGTTCCATTCCAGCTCATCCCTAAGCAAGTTATCGATTTGGTGTCTGGGTGGATGAATGGCCCCCTTATTCTGCAGCCAGAGCGATGCCAGGGCGATGATGTTGATCAGAATCAGGATAAAAATGGAGCTTATTAGAAACCGTTTGGTTGTCATGACTCCTCCTCAAGGGTTTGTGCTGAAAGAAAGATCGGTCTGAATGCGGTATTCCTGCACCAGAGTCTCCATGACCTCAGTGCGTGAAGCCGATTCCATTTGATCTTTGTTGAGGACCGTTGAAAACATCAGGACATTCGCGACCAAGAGGGCTGTAAGGGCTCCGGACAGAAATGCGAGTTGGAACGTAGACGGTTTTTCAACCGTTCGCTGCTCTCTCAATTTCTGTTCGACTTTCTGAAAAAAATAATCGGAAACTTCTACCGGTTCCAAGTTCTCATATTGTTCGATTGCCTTTTCTGCGTGGTGTGATTCCATTTGGTCATTCCTCTTTTGGTTAGACGGTGTAGCGTCAATTTTCCTGCGCTATTTTTTTAAAAGGTGCGTCAGTTTTTTTCGTAACTGCTGTCGTGCCCGGGTCATTAGCGATTCGACGGCAGATTCGGTCACACCGAGAATGCCTGCAATTTCCTTCTGACTGAACCCTTCAACCTGCTTAAGGACAAAAGCCTTCTGTTGTTTCTCTGGTAATTGCCTCAACGCTTTTTGGACCAGACCCAAGTTTTCTTTGACAGATAATATTTGGTCCGGATTGTGATGCTCTGGGGCTTTGAAATGAGCTTCCTCATCATTGGAGTCCATACCCGAGATTCGTTTCCAAAGCCCACCTCTCTTTTGTCGGCCCTGTTTTCTAAGGGCGTCCATGCTTCGATTCACCGCGATTCGATATACCCAGGTCGATAAGCGGCTCTTCTCACGAAATGTTTGAATGGACTGAAACACATCACAGAATACATCCTGGGCCACCTCTTCGGCATCATGATGGTCCAGCAAAAATCGATAGCACGTATTGACGACCTGAACCTGGTGGGCCAGAACCAGTTGCCTGAATGCTTCGCGATCTCCTTGTTTTAGTTTTTCAAGGAAAATGGGTGAATCGATATCAATGTGTTGTGTCATGCCAGTTCCGTACTTGATTCTAGCAATGTGATGCTGCACACACAATCATCAGGTTGTTTAGGTGCAATAGTGGCGAGTAGTGCAACCAAGCTTCTTCGATCCCGTGTCTGTTTCTGTTTTATATAAATTTAACTTATTAAAGATTTTAAAGGGCTATGTTTCGAATTTTGAAATCCTTTGCCTAGCTATCAAATGAGAGCCAATAGTTTATCGAGTCAAAAATTCCTGGATATTTTTTGCGCAGGATTCCTGGCAACCAAGCGACTAACTCCATGAACTGAAAAGGAGGCATCATGATACGATTAAGCACATTTCTTATTATCCTGGTCGGCACCATGTCGTGGTCTGGAGAGATCACGTATTTTGGTCCCCATTTAACTTCTACCACTCCTTGGGTGAACAAGATAACGATTTTTAATAGCGACAGTGAACCCCAGAATGCCCAACTGCTCATTTGGGATACCAATGGTCAAGTCGCCTATGAGAATACGATTCAACTGGACAGTAATGATAGTGAAACCTTCGTATTAACCTCATTTTACTCATACCAAACAAAGGAAGGAGAGATGCTTCTGGACCCAGTCCAGGGCGCTTTTTCCGTAACCGTGACGGATGAGAAAGTCGTTTCAACGCTCTCATTCCAATATGGTAATCAGCCCTCGGTCAGCTCTTTCTTTCTCAGTGAAAGGACAGGCTATGGGTTTTTGTTGCCCAATATGCAATTGGAGCACTTTGATTGGGCTGGAGCGGCCATTTCGAATCCTTATGAAAACACCCTAACTATTGAATTAAAGGCCTTTCATGGTGGAACCTTGAAAGCTCAAACGACCAAAGCCATACCAGGCTATTCAAAACTTGTAGCGACCGCGGACACCATCTGGCCTGGCCTGGACATGGACGGTTTCGATCAAATGACGATCACGTCTTCGACGGAATTCCCCGCGCCCATCCTCATTTCAGGGAATGCAACCCAGGACCGTCATCTCTTTTTTATGGGTACCTGTATCCAATCGGAGGCGTCTGATGAATCCAAGTTGAGCTATCCCATTGTTGGTACGAACCAATCCGATTTCTATGATGCGAATCGAGAAATGTCGGCTCCCAGTGAAGGGCAACCTTTTTATGGTCAGGATGCTCAATATTCAAGCAATTCCCCAAATTACACCGACAACGGAGATGGCACCATCACGGACCAAATGACTGGATTGATGTGGCAAAAGGATCCGGGCTCGAAGAAAACCTATGCCCAGGCCGTTGAGGATGCTGGATCGTTGACGCTTGCAGGCTATGATGATTGGCGATTACCCAGTATAAAGGAGTTATATTCGCTCATTCTCTTTTCGGGTATCGATCCAAGTGGATATTCTGGCCAGGACACATCTGGATTGACTCCATTTATCGATTCCGTTTTCGATTTCGAGTATGGAGATCCATCGGTGGGTGAACGCATCATCGATTCACAGTTTGCGACCTCAACGCTTTATGTGGACACCACGATGAATGGCGATGAAACCATGTTTGGGGTGAATTTTGCCGACGGGCGAATAAAAGGCTATGGCACGGGTCCGATGCCCGGATCGAATTCCGGAAAAACCTTTTTTACACTGTACGTGCGGGGAAATCCCGATTACGGAACGAACCGCTTTGTTGACAATGGAAATGGAACCGTTTCGGATACCTCGACAGGCCTGATGTGGCTTCAGCAGGACAGTGGCTTTTTTGCCGTTGGAGATCGAGGTGATGGCGCACTCAGCTGGGAACAGGCGTTGGCATTTTCAGAAAACCTCGAATATGAGGGCTACTCGGATTGGCGCCTGCCAACGGCCAAGGAATTGCAGAGTATCGTGGATTATTCTCGTGCTCCTGGAATCACTGGAACCGCCGCCATCGATCCGATGTTCGATTGCAGCTCCATTAACAATGAGTTGGGCCAAGCCGACTATCCTTGTTATTGGAGTTCGACAACTCACGCAAGCTGGGCATCAGATCGCAGAGGAAGCAATGCGGCCTATGTAGCCTTTGGCCGTGGCATGGGATACATGAACGGAACCTGGATGGATGTTCACGGTGCAGGGTGCCAACGCAGTGACCCAAAAGAAGGAGATCCATCAGATTATCCAACAGGGCATGGTCCTCAAGGAGATGCCATACGAATTTTCAATTTTGTTCGATGTGTTCGAACCATCAACTAAGGAGGTGCCTCATGTTCACCATGTCTGTTTTCTTTCTCGCACTTTTCACCTTTCAATCCCAGCACTACCCGATTGTTGATACAAATCAAACGTATTGTTACGACGAATTTGGAGCTGTAATCCACCCATCGGTTGGAGATTCCTTATTCGGACAGGACGCCAACCACACGGGCAATCAGCCCCAGTACCGAGACCATGCTGATGGAACCGTTTCTGATTTGGTGACGGGGCTGATGTGGCAGAAAACACCCGGTGAGAAGATGACGTTTGACGAAGCTCAACGGTCTGCATCAACATGCCGGGTAGGGGGTTACAAAGATTGGCGTCTTCCAACCATAAAGGAACTATACTCCCTCATCCTGTTTGATGGCGTCACGACTCGATCTGCCTCCACGTCGAAGCCCTATATCGATACGGCGGTTTTTGATTTCAGCTATGGAGATGAGTCGTCTGGTGAGCGGTTTATCGATGCACAGTACGCGACCTCTACGCTTTATACGTCAACCACCATGGGCAGAAACAAAACCATGTTTGGTGTCAATTTCGCGGATGGTCGCATCAAGGGTTATCCGATTGATGCCACGCCAAGGGGCACCAAAACGTTCTATGTACGTTACGTTCGAGGTCAAATGGGCTACGGGCAGAACCATTTTGTTGACCATGGTGATGGCACCATATCAGACGAGGCGACCGGGTTGATGTGGATGAAATCCGACTCGGCCGAAGGCATGAATTGGAAAGATGCATTAGTCTATGCGCAAAAGGCCGATGTGGCTGGCCACACCGATTGGCGTCTTCCCAATGCAAAAGAGCTTCAAAGTCTCGTCGATTACAGTCGGTCCATGAAAGCGACACGTTCCGCTGCCATTGATCCCATCTTCTTATGCACCGAAATAACAGATGAAGGGGGAAATCCAAATTACGCTTTTTATTGGACAAGTACCACCCATCTCGATGGACCGAAGGGAGGTAATTCTGCCGTCTACATCGCCTTCGGCGAGGCTTTGGGCTTTATGGGATCGCCCAGGCACCAGCAACACAGCCGAGGATGGATACAAGCTACGGCCCATTCATCCAAACGCCTCCTGGATGTTCATGGTGCGGGCGCACAGCGCAGTGATCCCAAAACTGGATCCAGCGAGGACTATCCTGAAGGCCACGGACCACAGGGCGATGTGCGCCGCATTGAGAACTTTGTGCGGCTGGTAAGAGACATTGATTAAGTCATTTGGCCCGAAGCATTCGATTTTCTGGAACCACACCGCACTTAGTGATTTAGCGAAATTCATGAAACGGTCAAAAAGCCAGGTTTCGCATGGAAACCTGGCTGTATCGATATGGGCGCTGATAAACAGGATTCTCTCTATCCATATATGCCCTAACCTCAACTAAATATGTGCTTTGTCATTCGGTTGGCCCCATCGAAAGTGACACCTTCTTGCGGATGATTTAGACCGGGATCACATGAAAAACGAGAGAGGCAATTTTACCTTTGTAGTGAAACATAAGGCAGTAGGTGCCGTCTTGATCCAATGGCACAGAAATTGGCGTTGATGGAGTGACCTCAATGAATCGATGTTTGCCATTGGGAAGAAAAAGGCTACCTTGTGAGGAAACTTGCTCTCCATCCAGGTAGACCTGAAAGCTTGAGGAAGTACCTGAACGGGGTTCAAACATATCAGACGCGGGAACAATTTCCAGGCCCTGTTTCCTGAGCAAGAAGCTTTGTGCAATGGGTCCAGACCCGATTAGTAAACGACCGCGGTATTTGGGTTTGGCTTCTGCTGGCCAACCGATGGCGCATTCAAACAAATGCGGTTCATTGGCTTCGAAAACAAAGGCACCCGACCGAAAATGTTCTTGTTTCTCTGTTGAAAAGGTGAGCCCTTCAGGTGAAGACGGCGTGAAAACCTTCTGAAACTTAATGACAGCATCGCCAAGGCCCAATTCGCTGTCAGGGAAATGATGTCCACTGCCAATCTCAATCGTCAAGGGTTGACCGGCGATGGGTCGAGCTGGATGTGATGTCACCCAATGCTCATGGGCGTTTATTGCGTTTGCGACAAGTAGGAAAAAAAACAGACGAATCACAGTTGCCTCCTAAAAGCGATACATGAGGGTCACGTTCACTCTGGAACGCTCGCCACCGGACCCCAATTCCAGACCTGTTTTGAGAACCATTCTTTGATTCATCAAGGGAATATAAAGGCCTGCCAGTGTGGAGAATTCGTCTTCGAAATCACCTCGAAACTCCAATCCGCCGGATATGCCATGCGGGTCCTCGGTGAATGGCGATTTGATTCCAAATGCCCATTCTTCAAAGGTCTCATTGCCCTCTCGTTCCACTGTTAAGTTGAGGCATGCCAATTTGTGGTTGCCGAATTCGTGGCTGATAATGGCTGTACCGCCCCAGACCTCTTCGCCCCCAAGCAATTCCTCACTGCGAGAAAATGGCATTTCGTAATGGCAAGCCAGCGCAACCTGAACGGGGCTTGATGTGGTTACCCTGTATTGCAGGGATCCAGCGATAGCTTCCATGAAAGGAGAAGGCCCATCTGGCTCGAATGAACTGTCGGTGCTGTCAACAAGATGGTCCATTCCGAACTTGGCATAGTGAGTGTGAACATCGAACATCAAGCGATTGTTGATGCCATAAGACATTCCCGGTGTATATTCCCAATGATCCAGGCGAGGATTGTCGGCATCCTCGACCATGTAATCGTAATGGAAATGGATAATCCACTCACCCTTGTGAGCGGTGCTATAGCCTTCAAGGTCAATAAATTCCATCGCATGGTGTGCTTTTAAATAGGGCGAAAAAAGGATCCAGGTAAAAAGGATAGTTAAGATTGGGATTTGTTTCATGCGTCCCCCTGTCAATTCGAAAAATATATGGAATCATTCTTTTACTGTTACAGCTCAATATTGCCGTAACACGAATCGGCAAAAAGGTAACACCTTTAAAGCAGAGTGTCAACTCTGTTTTTCTTTTTTTATGTTTGGCGGGAAAAGGTTAGCAAACGGTTCGGACACAGTTTTTTCCTGCATCCTTGGCTGCATACACGCCTTGGTCGGCCTGTTTAATCAGTTCCTCAAAGTCGCTCATTTCAGGCTTTCGACAGGCTACTCCAACGCTGATGCTGCCATGCCATGGGTCACCACCGGTCGGCACACGAAGTTTTGAGACATTCGTGCGAATCATTTCTGCCAGATGCATTCCGCCTTTAAGGTCGGTTTTAGGGCAGATGATGAAAAATTCATCGCCACCGAGCCGACAGACGAAATCGTCACTACGAATGGCATATTGAAGTGTTTTTGCCAATTCAATCAAGACTCGGTCGCCTGCGTCGTGACCGTAAGAGTCATTGATCTCTTTAAAATGATCCGCGTCAAGCATCATACACACCAGCGGCGTTTTCTCCCTGCTGGATTCCTCCCAAACGGCCGAGAATTGCCGCATTCCGTGGCGTCGATTCGGAAGCTTTGTCAGGACGTCGGTCAGAGAGAGTTCTTCCAGGCTTTGGTTGGCCTTGGAGAGTTCCTGGGTCCGAAGAGCAATCTTCTCTTCAAGTGATTCATTGAATTCCTTGAGTTC
>Ga0209692_10005065_pt1 | contig 11537 bp, 26 predicted proteins | sample tdDd472_FD_187129 | JGI IMG/M metagenome (GOLD analysis project Ga0209692, IMG submission 187129) | Marine sediment microbial communities from the Atlantic coast under amendment with organic carbon and nitrate - tdDd47.2 (SPAdes)... | ecosystem: Environmental > Aquatic > Marine > Coastal >...
AGCGAGGGCTGACCTTCGGTGCGGCGTGGCACATCGCACGACGCGAGGCGGAAAAGCAGGGGATGAAATTCAGGGTGCCAGCACGGTTTGAGGTGGCTGGCCGAGAGTACAGACCGATACCGTTCGGCCATCCAGACGCGAAACTGCGAGTGCGTGACACCTACGGATTCACCGTGGGGCGATATTCAGAGGCCGACAATCCATACAGGGTGAGGTGATGAAGCTGTACAAACTGATTCGCGAGGATGACTGGGAGTACGACGAGCATGACGGGGCAGTCATCCGTGCTTCGAACGAAGATGAGGCACGGCAGATGGCTGAGCGGAAGTTGTGCCCGACAGGTAAAGGGCTATGGCTGGACCAGTCACGGGTGACGTGCGAGGAGTTGAGTTGCTCAGGTCCGAGTGAGATTGTGCTTGATTCGTTTATGGCGGAATGATGAAAAAAACGCTCTCAGAACAATTCGCCCGCCTGCAAGAAAACAAACAGGTGCTCGACTGGTGGCACGGCCAGCTTCGGGAGCTACGCCAGAGCGTGGACGGTGCGTTGTCGATGATGTCCAGATGCTTTGACCTGTTTCAGCGTGAGCATCACGCACAGCACGAGCGGCTGAAGGAACTGGAAGCGGCGGTTGAAACCCTCACAGCGGAATTGCAGGCTGTTTCCGCAGCGAACGGTAAGGCTCAAACGGATATCGTCGGCATCAATGAGCGGGTAGAAAACATGGCGGAATGGGCGAAAACGCAGGGGAAACGGTAATCCGCCAAAAACTTTCCAAAAACTGTGTGCAGTGTTGTTGACTCTGCCGATAGGGTGTGTACACTTCGGTCAGTTGAGGGACACAAACACAGGGGAACAGACATGCGATACATCACAAGCCAACTGGAACGAATCGAGTCAATCGTCGCTGACAAGCGAGCCGACCAAGATTACGAAGTCAGCTTCGTGGAAGTCACGATGGACGACGGCGAAACAATCCGGCTGGTCATCGACGGGCACCACAGCCACGAGGCTGCCAAGCGTGACGGTGCTGATGTCGAGTGGGTGGATGTGACGGACGAGTATCAGGGTGAGATTGACCATCTCGGCGGCAACGGATTCTGCGATGCACACAACTGCGGCGAGGGGTGGTGGGATATCAACACCGGGCATGCAGCGTGGTGAGGGACACAAACACAAGCGAAAGGGTGAACCGATGACGATGACAGCAAACAATGTTGACATGTGCCAGGGACAGGACGAACAGGGCCGCGACTTCGGATACGTCGCAGGCGATGACGGCGGGTATTTTTTCACGTGGATGCCGACGCTGAGCGAAACGCTCGACTCAATCGAAGAGGACGAGCAGGACGGCAGCGGTGGACTGGATGAGTACGAGGTCCGTGAGTTCCTGGCTGATTACCTGCCAGAGACTGGACGTGGTTTGACGATGTGGGGATGAGCATGACGAGCGAACGGAAAAACATTTCGAACCCACGTGACTGGTGGGCGGCATTCGAAACACAAGCGAGGGCGGACGGGATGTCGCTGTCCGAATGGGTTGGCGAGTGCTGCAAGGCGAATTTGCCGAAGGGCACCAAGCTCAGTGAGCGGCCAGCGGCACACAGACCGCGGAAGGAGTGATGCCATGTTCTGCGAAGTGGTGTTGACACATTCGCGCCTAGGTGCGGAGTATTTCCGAATCATCTACGTCTGCAACGTCACGCAGCACACGGGCCACATGAGGGGCCAGACAACTCACCTTGAGGACTTAGAGCGCACGGTAGAAACCATCCACCGCGAGGGTTACATCTGCGAGGGGTGCAAGTCAGAAATCGTGGCTGAGGCGTATCAGTTTGCGGATTTGCGTGAGGCGGTGTTTGAGGCGAGGGAGCGATAACGCTGGCGATCAGTCGGCACGAACGAAAGGTGATCCAATGTCAGAAGACTCTGCTGAGTGCTCGACTGCATCGGCTTGTTCTACGGCCGTTGACGCTTATGAGATGCGGCGGCGTAGAACAATGTTGGCGGAGTTCCCGACGTTGCGGCAGCAGGCGATCGCCGATTTTGTGCTATCTACTGCAAGTGCGGCGAATGATTTGCGTGAGTTGGTGAAACTGAGACAGCGGGGCGTCAAGCCATCGCCGGCAGCTGTAGAAGCGGCACGATACATCGAAGACATGATTCGTGGCAGGTATCGTGAATGTTTCGGGTGTGAGCTTGGGCAGTAGAACAAATACTATCCTGCACGCAGCATATTTCCGGACACAAGGGAGACGACATGAGCAAGTACCCCAACAGCGGCATCTTGAGCCGAAACAAGAACCGTAAGACCGACCGGCATCCTGAGTTCACCGGCTCAGCGGAAGTCGAGGGCCAGGAATTTTGGCTGTCGGCATGGATAAAGGAAGGCCAGCACGGGAAGTTCTTCAGCCTGTCATTCCAGCCGAAGGACGCACAGAAGTCAGCGGGTGAGGAGTCACAGGTTCCGACCGGTGAGGGAGATGTTCCGTTTTAAGGATAGGGTGTGCGATGGCTAGAGAAATGAGATTGGTGCGAGAAGATGACGGGTCGTGGCGAAGCTGGGACAACAGCATCGACGATTGCATGGACAAGCGAGAGTCGATCGAGGTGCGGGAAGTCACCAAAGACGACCGCAAGACAATAGCAGTATGCACACGATTTCTGTCTATCGGCGAAAAGGACACGGCATACAGGGCCGTTGATGAATCGACAACGATCGGCGAGATTAACAAGTGGTGCGATCATCTTTGCCAAGGCAAGACGGTTTGCGTCAGATTGGAATTGGTTGATCAATACAGGGGATAGCATCCCACGAACTTGTTTTTAACCGCGGTGATCACGGAATAACCCGGAAGTACCACGTAACTGCGGATAATATTGTGCGTACTGTCACATTGAGATGTTCCGTTTTGAGGTTGACAACCACGAGCCGTGAACGGTAACGTGCCCGAACTGAATCGACCTCAGTGGAAAAGGCTACATCCGGGAAACCGGAAGCACATAGAACCGTCAGCAGGTGGGTCGATCACCGGTTGACGGTTTTTTTTGTTGGATGGAAGCATGAAGGCGTCTGACACGAATGCAGCAATCGGAGCGTTGCTGATAATCAGCGCGTTCTTCGGCGTGTTCGTTGGTGGGCTGTGTGCTGGTATTGCATTGCTCGTCTTGGACAGTGTGCTGAAAGTCGTGGGTGTCTGGCTGCTTTCCACGGCTGCCGGGGCTTTGGCAGGGCCGATTCTGCTGGCGAGGCGAATTCTTCGCACGGTAATCAAAGCCAACAAAGACGTGGCGGATTTCGACAAGGCTGACTGACAACAGGAACTCTGCTGAAATGGCCCGTCTACAGCGGCGGTAAACCGGTTCAGCTTGGCCGTCTTTCGGGGCGGCCTTTTCAAAATCCGCCGCCCGGTTGAGATGCGGCACACAGGTGCGACGCAGCGGCACCTGCGCTGAGGCGAAATGACTGGCGAGGGACTTGAACACGTCCAGGCGTATCCGGTGAGACCGTAATATCGGGGAGACCATCCCGACGCAGACTGTTCCGGCGGCGAACCGTCGTTAGAAATCCCGTGAGCATAGGGGCCGTTCGTTCGGTCGTTTGGACAGCTCGTTAAAAACGCGGAGCGGGAGGGGGGCATTGCGCGGTGGGTGTTGTTAATCGCCGTGTTGTGACTGGAATGATGAGGCAGAACGCACATTGACGCCCTGAGCACGTTTCCGAGAGTCAGGGAACGCAGCGGGGGCTTGGAGGAGAAGGCAGGGTGAGGCGATGACGCCAAAAAAATCGGCCCGATTCAATGTCAACAACCGTGTGCGAGTACGGCTGACAGAAGCCGGACGCAGGTGGCACAGGAAAGAACATGACGAGTTTCTGCTGGCGAATCCCGGAGTCAACCTGACTTATCAGGCTCCTCGCGAAGACGTTGATGGCTGGTCTACGTGGCAACTTCACTCACTGATGAGCACGTTTGGTGATGGCATCCACGTCGGCGGTGAGTTGTTGTTTGAGACAGAGATGGAGATGATCTGGGATTAACCAACCGCCATTGACGCACCGTAGTGGTGCGGGCATACTTTAACCGTGACACGTTGCGGCTTTACTCAAGGGGATGACCTGATGTTTCGAATTGTTCTAGCCGCACTGCTGACGTGTGGCGTTTGTGTCGCTGAGTCGCGACGCATGATTTTGGTAACGCCAAAAGGCGTGTGGGAAGCTGTCGTCACTGACGGCGTGCCTGGACCGTTGCTACCGATCGACGCTGATGTTGTCGTTCAGGGATTCGATGGCGCACCGACACCACCGAAGCCCGAACCACCACCGAGCGACCCGATTGTCCAGCAGGTTGCGACGGTGAGTAAGAGCCTCGGCAACAAAGAGCAGGCGGTGGCGTGTTCGTCGATGGTGGACATGCTGAGCCGCAACGGGCTGACGGGTGCGGACTTCACCCAGGCACTGACGATGGCGGCGAAGATTGCCGACACGAGCCTCAACGCGGGTGGCAAGGTGACAGCGTGGGCGACGAAGGTTGTCGCGATTACCGATGACGCGGCGAAGATTAAAGCAGGGGTTGATTCTGCGTGGAGCCTGTCTGCGTCTGATTTGCTGGCGATTCAGCACGCACTCGAAAACCCTGAGTCAACCCCGACAGGTGCGGCGTTGGACTTTGCCGGCATCATTGCGATTATCAGGATGGTGATTGAGTTGCTGAAAGAGTTGGGGATTATCTGACATGCCACAACGTAAACCCGGCGAAACAATCGAGCAGTTCGCCATCCGGTCGGCTTGGACTTACGGCCATTTCTGGACCGCAGAAAACGTGGCAGGCTGGAACGTGCGGCATGAGGACCTGCCGAACCTTTCCGCCAGCGACCCAGTGGTGATTGCGGCGTTACGGTCGTATTCGCAGTCGGACGTGACGCGGTACGCGAAGGCAGTGTTTGATTTGCACGGACGTTCGCCAGTGTTCGACGGCGAGATGGGACCGGCACTGGAGCACTTCGCAGCCAACAACACGGACCGTTGCAGCGTGCCAGACTTCGCACCGCCTCCCGGCGTGCAGTGCTCGTTTCTCGACCCGTCAGTTCAGGCCGTGGCGGAACGGATGCAGGCTGACCTTGCTATGCCCGCACAGGGTTCAGGCGGCTGGGCGGGGTGTCATGGTATCGGCAATTTCCACTGTGCCATCGCGCGGTGGGATGTGACGCGGAAGCCATCACACCTTCCTGATGACCTGTTTCTGAGCGTGCTGAAATCAGTCCAGCGAGCCTATGCTGAGATTGGCTTACTGTGGCGTTTCGTGGACGCACAGATGCGTGACCTGCTCAACGGCGACGACCTTAGCGGGAACTCGGTCAACACGGATTGCAGCTTCGTGCGGAGTTCAGACGGGTGGATAGGGCTTGCCATCGTCGGGCGAAACGAGACGTGCCAGTCACGCATTTGGGCGAAATTTCTGAACACCTACACCGGTGGCAGTACACCGAGTCAGGTTGCCAACAACTGGTTTTCGCTCATTGCCCATGAACTCGGGCACAACTGCGGCAGAAGTCATACCAACGGCGGCATCATGAACCCGTCACTGGTTCGAGGGCTTCCGCAGACGTGGCAGGGCGACCCATCAGAAGGCTGGATGCGGCAGCAGTTCGGCGGTGAGGCTGTTCCTGTGCCAGGTGATACGGGGCCACCACCGAAGCCACCGACAGACGATGCGAGACTGAGGGCGATCGAGATAAAAAACGCTGTGCAGGATGCGGCGATACAGTTCCTGATTGATGCGGTGAGGCGGCGATAAACGTCAAGGACAACCCGGGCGGGAGGTGTAGACGTGGAAGAACAACAGGCGGCAACGACCGATCCGGTGGTTATGCAGTGCGTCCAATGCCAAACAAAACTGGAATCTGCGTGCGGCGAAGGGGATACGATGCAGCCATACGGCGGATGCGAGGTGCAGATTATTGCTGCCTACGGGTCCACTAAGTTTGACGACTGCTTGCTTGGGCGGAAGTTTCGGGGCGTCATTTGTGACGACTGTGTAGAGAAAATGTTGCCGCGACTTCACACACACAACGGAGATTCGCCGTTGTTAATTGACAACGATTACGATTGGGAGCCTCGCGGCGCAATTTGCTGCGATACGAGTTACGACGACGCGGAAGACTTCCGCAATCATTTGAAGAGCGCCCACAGTGGCAGATAACGCCAAAGCGTAACCCGGTACGAAAGGGAGACGATGAATTCAGAAACATGTAAGTTGAGTACTCGGGGTCACGCCATTGTTACGCGGCGACTGAGCGAGGTGGCACAGGTGTTTGAGGCGATCGGCTCGACGTTCATCAGCGCCGAAATGGCGGAGGACATCAAGTATCTGTCGTGGTGGTTGCTGCTCACTTTCGCTTTCAGCGCGGTGGCGACAATGGGCGTGCTTGTTGTTGTAGGAATGTTTCTTCGATTAGCAGCGTAACGCTTGTGATCACCGGGCACCCGCCGGTGACGTAACAATCGGAAAACGCGCGGTCGGGTGCTCCGCGTGCATCACATTGTTATGTGGCGATCATGGAAACCAGTGCGATTAGGTGTGAAGAATGCGACGATGGATCAATTGAGATTTTCGTTGATGATGTGAGCCGTGGCCGGTTTGCCGGAGCGAAAGAACTGGCAATGCGCCTTGGGTTGTGCATTGTGCGTATCGACGATCTTGACCGCGCTGTTGATGCTTCGCGGCGATACTTTGAGCATTGCGAGCGGGTGTCACTGTCGGCACGCGGGGCGGGGTGCGACAGCGGAGAAATGGCTGTTCGGCAATCATTGAAGCAAGACGCACGCAACGCAGTCTTTGCCACATAACGGTAAAGATCACTGCGGTGCGAACGGGAGACGATCAAATGTCAGAGAGAAAAATTGAGCACTCCAGTGCATCGGGTGTTATCTGCTGTTTGGGGAGACGTTCGATGAGTGATTCAGGGCGAGAGTGGGGTCAGAACACAGATGAGTCGATTGTGCGGCGAAACTTGATGGCCCGCCGAGGATACATGCCTTACTGTGGAGCGGATAAGTGCAGCCAGGGAATGCCCCGAACCACATTTGATGGTCGGCAGTTTTTCTGCCGTTGTGGTTGGCGGTCAGAGTTCCCGGAAGACTTTATTCGCCAATACGTGAGGCATTGGCGGGAAGTGGAGCGGCGATACGTTGACGGTGCCGACTCCGACTTCCGTCAGCAGTTTGGGCTTAACAGATAACGCTAGTGATCACCGAGGCCGTGACCATCGGTGAACCAATTCAATCCGCACCGTCACGGCTCCGGTGCATCGCTGGGTTATTTGCCATGTTCACCATTGAGTCGGCCAGAGAGCTATTGACCAAGGCTGATATCTTCCTTGGGTGCGACGATCCGAAGGACGCACAGACGATCAACCTGAACGATGCATTTTACTGGGCGTGTGCGGATGCGGAGTACGTCGAGGACAGCGAATTGCCAAGACTCGCGGAACTCTTCTGGTATTACGGAAACGCCGGGGTCAACTACTGGGTATTGGTTGAGAAGCGAGGCGGAGAGAAGCCAGAGTTTTTTGACGTACAAAGGCAAGTCGAATTTGTGACGCAAGAGGAGGCGATCCGCAAAGAGGAGCCGTCATCGTCAAAACGAGCGTACCTGAATCGCCAGTACACGATCGGTCAGTGCAAATAACGCCCGTGATAACCGGGCCGGGAGAAAACGAAAATGAGCGAAGCGAACAAACAGACCGAATCCGGCTCCGGTTCATCACATTGTTCTACTGCAATTCTTCCCGAGAAATCTTTCCAGATTCTTTCTTTGTTGTATTGACAACAAAGAAACAGACGATAATATTGGTGTCAGTGGCGAACGACAACATTCAAACGGGAGTGGAAAGATGACGAACAGCGAAGCAATCGAAAAACTGATCAGCCTCGGGGCAACACACGAGAAAAAAGAGACTGAGCAGGGGGAGACCAAAATCGGGTGGTGGATGGATACTTGCTGGCTGGCACCTTACAGGATGCCGAGACTGGCGCTTGAGGCAATCGAAGGATGAGACGAACAAACGAGCCGGGGAGTGATCCCCGGCTTTTGGTTAATATCTTTGGACAAATCGCGATGACAATGACAGTCAGGTTGAATGGCAGAAAAGCCGCTGAGGTTATCCTGATGGAACTTGCGAGACACAAAGAAGGGCGATTCAGTTTTTGCTGTTCTTTCTCGTACGATGATGATAGCGAGTTCCTGAACAGAGTTGCCGAAAGACTCGATTTGGTGTCAATGGGATGCAATGCGTTTCTGTCGCGCATCCAGCGAGTTTGCCGCAGGCTCGAACAGTATGGGATTCTCACAGGACAACTGCGTTCATGCCATGCTGAATACTACGGAGAACCACGAGTCTTGAAGCGATATGAGTTTGCGGATCATGGGTACGCAATGAGGCTCGCCCCGGACTTGTGGCCAAAATATACGCCGATGGGAATGGCGGAAGTTGAGTTGGATTATTTGCTCCGCAATGCGTACCCGAAGAAAGACAGTGATGACCAATAAACCAAAGCGAGGCCGACCCGCAACGGAACGCGGAGCCTACAACCCGAACCCTCCCAGGCAACTCGGCAGGGTGAGCGATAAAGATTGGGCGCTGCTGAAAGAAGCGGCGGAGGCATCAGGGAAGACGTTCACAGAATGGGCACTGCCAGCGTTGTTGAAGTTGGCGGCGAGGGAAAAGAGAAAGCGTGACAGTCAGTAGAACGCTCCGCATCAGCGGGCCGGAAAGGAAAATTTAACCATGTCAAAAACAGCCGCAAGTCCGGCTCCGTTGCATGCGGTTGTTATCCCGCGTGATTGTTGGTTGCGTCCAATCCTCGTGCATACGATCAATCGTGATGGCGATTGGTCATGGTCGATTGGTTTTCGCATCGGTGACGACATTGCAGCGAAAGCCGACCACATCATGCGATTTGAGGGAACGCGACCAGTTAGGGAGTCGATCGAACATTACGACAAACGGTGTTCGGCTCACTATTGGTTTGAGTTGTCAGAAATCGACCGGGCGGCAAAAGACGTGGCAGACGATTTGCAGCGATGGTGCGGTAGGTCGATCAAGAAATCATGGGACGAAATTATCGAGACGCTAAAAGCGTGGGGAATGGTTTCGTCGGGATAACGATTTGCGTAACCGGGCGGCGTGAGTTGCCGTCGCCCCGTGAACCGGCTGGATACGCCGCTCCGGTTCACGCATTTGTTCTTTTGCATTCTTCGTCCAACTGGCAGGACGCTGGAAGTCGCGACGACAGCCCCAGACGGTTGCAACCGCCATGACTGTGACAGAAACCAGAAACCCCGGTTCGAGTCCGGGAGAATGCACTGCGGGGTCAGGTCGACCGGGCTGGTTTTCATGAGACCAGCCGCCCCGCAACCAACAACTGAGGGAAGCAGGCTTGACGGGATGTCTGGTGCCACCGCAATAGACGCGCGTGAGTTGGTGGAGTGGGATCGTGCCCCACGGCCTGCACTTTGCAAAAGAACGACAGTGTTCACCGGGCGGCGGTGAACGACATTGACATCAGGAGCAGCGCCGCCCGCCGCTCCGTGTGGAACACATTGTTATGTTGCGATTTTGGCGTTGGCTGAGAAACATTGACGAACTGCAACGGGTTGACGAAGAACGACGACTTCGCGAAAGCGAAGCGGTGGACATGACCAACCTCTGGTGGATGGCGTGTGAATGCGTTGGGCTTAACGGGGACGCGAGCGGCGGAAAATTCCGAGACGAGTTGAAGAAATTGAAACGCTCGGCTTGCCGCAAGTTTGATGTCACAGACGGCAACAAGCGAGGCACATGCTACTCGTTTTACGACCACTTCGATGTTTGGTGGACGGACGGAACGACCAATCTCGGAATCGTGGAATTGAGCATCTACGGGATTCGTAAGGTTGAGTCAGAGTTAGCAACATAACGTCCCGGTTCAGCCGGTGCGAGGAGAAGACTATGAACTCAAAAACCGACGTGACCGAGCACTCGGCTGCAACCGATTGTTCTACTGCTTGTGAGTTGACGATGACTCTCGCGGCGATGCGAACGGCTGAAGCGGCCCTGCGTGAGGAACCATACGAGAGGCTGCCGGCATTGGCCGGTACGCTGGCGATGGCGGCGCATCGTGTGGAGTTGATGCGCGAGCGCGGCGAGCGACTTGAATCAGCATTGAAGCGGATCGAACGGTGGTTCGGAGAATTCCCAGACACGGGGAAATTCTGGGACGACGACAAAACGCGACCAGTGACATATGGGGCGTGTTACGGATCGAATGGAGAGCGGGATTTCATGCGGCAGATCGCCCGCGAGGCTTTGCAGTAGAACTTGTTTTTCTTCCGCCCCATCGCGGTCTAATCCAGAAAAACCGCGCTGACTGCGGATAATACTGAGCAATAACGCACGGAGGCACCATGAGAACTCTGATAGTCTTTCTGCTCTGCATTTCATCCGCATCGGCTCAAATTGTCGTCAGCGGTGGAGGGCGTTCGGTTGTTGTATCGGGACACGGGCGGCAGGCTACGCATGATGAGCACCCGCAGCCATCGACACCGCGGAAACCTGACGCCCGGCTTGCTCCTGCTGAGCCAGAGTTTGTCCAACCGTTTGACAAACTGCCGGAGCCGAAAGCGGAGCCAGTCAAGCGTGTTGCCGTCACGCGAACCCGCCGAGTTCAGACAGGCACGCAGCAAGTCAGGGTGCAACGGTGCGTCAATGGGCGGTGCTATTTCCATTGGGAAAGCCGTCCAGTCTACCGCACAGAGACGTACACCGAGTGGGTGGCGCCATCGGAAAAGGTGACTCAGCCGGCAGTTTCGTACCGCTCGCAGTGGCCACCAGTCTGGAGTGTGAACGGCAACCGGAACCCGAGCCGTTCGTATCTGCTGAGCCATCTTCGGACGAATGCGAACCACAGGGGCAAGTTCTGGCAATTGTGGCCACTGGAGTCATGGACACGCGAGCAGCTTGCAGCGTTGCATGATGATGACCACGTTGGGAGAGTGAGGAGGGCGGAGTGATGTCGTTTTGCAGGTGGGGGCCAAATAGCGACCTGTACGTCTATGAGTCTGATGACGACAGGATAGAGGTCCAGATGACTGACGGAGACCATCACGTTTTCGACAGCGCTGATGCCGCAGCAAACTTTGTCGCGTCGATACGTTACACAGGTGCAGCGAAGTGCCCGAAAGGTCTTGAAGCGTCATTGCGGACGTTCGGCGCTGTTTCGGCACTGACACGTGAGGCCTTAACCAGTGACGGGAGGTGATCAAGAGCCTGAAGCGTGGGGAGACGACGAGGACTTGCCCTCCTCCGTCCGTGAGTTCGCGTCGCTCCCCATTGCTCCGATAGAGGATATCGACAGCTACTTTTCCGATGCAGAACTCAGGGTTTTGGCATATAGTGACGAAGACAAAGTCACCACAAGAGACCTGACGCTGGAGATGATTGAGTTGCGGAAGCGGCGGGTATTTCTGGAGTCAGTGCTTGAACGGCAGCAGCGCGGT
>Ga0209692_10005066_pt1 | contig 11536 bp, 8 predicted proteins | sample tdDd472_FD_187129 | JGI IMG/M metagenome (GOLD analysis project Ga0209692, IMG submission 187129) | Marine sediment microbial communities from the Atlantic coast under amendment with organic carbon and nitrate - tdDd47.2 (SPAdes)... | ecosystem: Environmental > Aquatic > Marine > Coastal >...
TGAGCGCAGGATACGATACATATGATGACGATCGCCTTCAAATTGAAGAACAACATCAACCATATGTTCTAAAACTTTTGGGCCAGCAAGACTACCTTCTTTGGTTATATGACCAATTAGAAAGACAGGGATATGTTTCTCTTTGCAAACGCGCAAGATCGTTGCAGTACATTCTCGTATCTGAGATACGCTTCCTGGAGCAGATTCAATGCGTTCTGTTTCTAATGTTTGAACACTGTCGATTACTAAAACATCAGGTTTTTCATTCTCGATGTGTTTAATGATGTGTTCAACCAAAACCTCACTAACTACATGGCAATTATCTGCCGATGCGCTTGAGATACGATCGGCACGTAGTTTGATTTGTTGTGGACTTTCTTCGCCAGAAACGTATAATACCTTTACGTTTGGTAAGTTTAGAGCCGTTTGTAATACTAATGTAGATTTGCCGATGCCAGGTTCTCCGCCAATTAACACCATTGCCCCAGGTACTAATCCGCCTCCTAAAACCCTATCAAGTTCCTCATTGCCTGTGTCTACTCGTGGAAGTTCTTCAACAGATACTTTTGAAACTGGCATTGGCTTTGTTCGCTCGGAGATTACCGTTCCAGGGCGACTGTTTTTTACTTTGCCAGTAATTTTTGTTTCTTCCACAAAGGTGTTCCATTCACTGCATGCGTAACATTTTCCCTCCCATTTTGGAGATTCATTACCACAATTTTGGCAGACGAAGACTGATTTGGTTTTGGCCATCTTACATTGAGGTTTTAATTTTTTCTACAATAGAGCTCGTTGAAAATCCTTCGACAAAATCAATGGTTTCCACTTTACCTCCTTTGGCCATTAGGATGTCGTACCCCACAATTTCTTCTGCATTGTAGTCGCTTCCTTTTACCAAAATATCAGGTTGAAGAGCTTTGATTAATTCGTATGGGGTATCCTCATCAAAGAAAACAACTAAATCGATAAATTGAAGCGCTGCCATTAGAATTGCTCGAGATTGCTCATCTACAACAGGACGTTGTGGGCCTTTTAGGCGTTGAACCGATGCATCGGTATTTAGTCCTAGGATTAGTTTAGTACCCAAATCTTTGGCCTTCGATAAATAGTCGATGTGCCCACGGTGAACAATATCAAAGCAACCGTTGGTAAAAGCCATCTTTTCCCCTTTTGATGCCCAATATTTGGCAATCGCTTCAGCTTCTTTTCTGCTTTTTATTTTATCGGTAATCTTATTTAATTCCGTCATAACGATAGAAATATACTATTTATAGTTCTTAACTAATGAGGTAAAAATAATAAAACCCCGGTGGATGCCGGGGTTCATTGTAATTTTTTCCAGATAAATATTTAAACCAATGCGTTCGTTGCCGTATCAGGAAAAATGAACGTAGGTTTAAATTGTTTTGCTTCTTCAAGTTTCATATAGCAGTATGTGATGATGATTACAACATCTCCGACGGCTACCTTACGTGCCGCTGCTCCATTAAGGCAGATGACACCCGAACCTCTTTCTCCTTTAATTACATAAGTTTCAAGGCGCTCTCCATTATTATTATTAACGACCTGAACTTTTTCATTTTCAATAATGTTGGCGGCATCCATTAAGTCTTCATCAATGGTGATACTTCCAACATAATTCAGGTTTGCCTCTGTTACCGAAACATTGTGCAATTTAGATTTTACAACCTCAACATTCATGATCCGTATTTTTGTATGTTACGTTATCTATCAATCTTATTTCACCCGCAAAAACTGCAATACAACCAACAATGTAATTACTCTCATCCCAGTTGTCAACAGTTTGCAACGTATATCCATCAACAATTTCAAAGTACTCAACTTCTAATCCATCAGCGGTGTTAATTGTTTGTGCCACTTTAGATTTGATCCCTTCTACCGTTGTTGCGGGCACAAAGTTACAAGATTCGGATAAAGATTGAGCAATTACAGGAGCATTTTTTCGCTGCGCTTCAGTTAGTAACATATTGCGTGAGCTCATTGCTAAGCCGTCTGCTTCTCTAACCGTATTGCATGCTACAATTTCAACAGGGAGTTGAAGTTGACTAACCATGGCCCTGATAATAGCCAATTGCTGAAAGTCTTTGAGTCCAAAAAAAGCTTTGTGTGGTTTTACCATATCAAACAAACGACTTACAACTTGAGCAACACCATTGAAATGGCCAGGTCTGAATTTACCCTCCATAACGGTCTCAAGTGTTCCGAAATCAAAAGTGCGTTTATCTTCTTCCGGGTATACTTCTTTTACATTTGGAGCAAACACTATATCGCATTCTACTGTTGCTAAGTTATCCAAATCACTTTGCAAATCACGTGGATAGCGGTTTAAGTCTTTAGTATTGTTAAATTGAGTTGGATTAACAAAAATACTAACAACTACAATGTCTGATCGCTGACTTGCTTGTCTAACAAGATTAAGATGCCCTTTGTGTAAAGCGCCCATAGTTGGCACAAAACCAACTGTTTTATTTTTATGATTTGCCTCTTTCAGATATGTTTGAAGATCGGCAACCGTATTAAATACTTTCATGATAAATGAATTTAATCAGCACATAAACAAGTATTAGCAAGGTTTTAATGGGCCGATAAAATTTTGCTCGGCAAAGTAATAAAAAAGGTATCAGAAAAAGCAATAGATTTTTTAAAAACCTTGTCTAAATTAGCGTATAGCTATCTGTCAATTGGAAATTGGGGGCTTATACTACCACGTATACAAGGGCTTTGTTTGCCGAGTGGTATATTTTTCGTACTTTTGCGTTTGCTAAAAATATTCTACCAGTATAATATAATGGAAAAAGCAAAAGTCTTATTCATCTCCCAAGAAATAACGCCGTATTTACCTGAGACAGAAATGTCGAAAAAAGGTCGTTATCTTCCTCAAGGCATTCAAGAACAAGGTAAAGAAATTAGAACTTTCATGCCTCGTTTTGGTTGCATCAACGAACGTAGAAATCAACTACATGAAGTGATTCGTCTCTCCGGGATGAATCTGATTATTGATGACACAGACCATCCTTTGATTATCAAAGTGGCATCAATTCAGGCAGCACGTATGCAGGTGTATTTTATCGATAACGAAGATTACTTTCAACGCAAGGCTACCTTAGTCGATGCGGATGGTAATGAGTTTGAAGATAATGATGAGCGTACAATTTTCTTTGCTCGTGGAGTATTAGAAACAACAAAAAAATTACGTTGGGCTCCAGATGTGGTTCATTGTAACGGGTGGTTTACCGCTTTAGCGCCTTTGTATATTAAAAAGGCTATGAATGAAGATCCACACTTTGCAAATTCCAAGGTTGTTTACACTGTATATGATAATGACTTTAGTAAGCAGTGGAGTGATAATTTCAAAGAGAAATTAAAGCTTGATGGTGTAGAAGATAGCGACTTAGAGGTGTTGGAAGGTAATGATTATGTGAGTTTGTCTAAGTTGGCAATTTCAATGTCAGATGGTGTTATTCAAGGAAGTGAAACAATTAATGCCGAGTTAAGTGAGTTTATAAAGCAATCGGGTAAACCATTTTTAGGTTATCACGATGAAGAAAGCTATGTTAGTGCTTACAATGGTTTTTACGACTCACTGCTTGATTAATAAGAAGAACTTATGAAGAAATATTCTTTTAAAAATATATTTTTTAATTCGGTAGGCCAATTTTTTCTTATTGGCCTTCTTTCTTTAACAGTATCTTGTAAGGATGAACCTGCACGAATAACTGGAGATGTATTGCCTGATGGTGAAAAGATACAAGGGTTGAACTATGATGCTTATACGCTTGATACCAGAAATACCGCAAGGGAAAGTGTGCGTACAAGTGATGCAACTTATGGGATTATTGGAGCGTTTAATGATCCTGAATTTGGTCAAACAAAAGCCGATTTTTTAACAGATTTTTCGATAGGTAAGCAAGTGTTATTTTCGGTTGAGCATCTGATTATAGAACCGGATACGGTTATCGTTAATGATACAGTACTTTATAAATTCAACAATACAGACATTGAGTTGAATGATGTTTGGAAAGTAGATAGTTTAGTGCTTAACCTTCAGTATCAGTTTAATAATTGGTATGGAGATATGCTTTCTGAGCAAAATGTGAAAATTTACGAATTAATTACTCCACTTGGTTCAACAAGTAAAGAGTATTTTAATGATCATGACGTTAATGGAATGTATAATCCAATGGCATTAGCTGAAAAATTAGTACATCCAAATTATGAGGTGCCTGATACTCTAAGAAATCAAAATAACTGGGCTGACCTATGGCAGCATCCGGATAGTTTACTTAATGCGCCACAGTATTTATGGGATAACGATAAAGTTGAAGCGGATATAGACAGTTCTTTGCTTGATTCAGACTTTAATGGACATAAAACTCAAATTAAGACTTGGGATTTTAATTTAGGTCAGGAATTAGCTGAACGTTTCTTCAATTTTGATGAGGGTACATTGAGATCTACAAGTGCATTAAAATCGGCTTTTAATGGATTATATATAACTGCGGATTTAGGAACGGGTACCGAAGGTTCATTAACTAAAATCAATCTTTTAAGCTCATCAGGATCGATATCGACTAATTTAACCATTCACTTATCTCGCGATCATAAGTATGAGAATAGTGCGGATGAAATAAGGGATACTACTTCATTGTATAACTATACTTTTCCAATTAATGTTGAGAATGTGCGCTTTAACCGTTATGCGCATAGCTTAAGCACGAATATTAAAATTGAAAATCCAGAGGATGTAGAAAAGCCTACGGCAGATCTGTTATATATTCAAGGAATGGCTGGTAGTTATACGCGTATGCAATTACCTGATGAGATTATTAATTGGGTGGATTCAATTGGTGATCCTGGAGTTATTGAACCATTATCTTCAGGAGATTTTCATATGGTAAGTAATATCGAGTTTTTTATGGAGGTTGATACTGTATCCACTGATATTGTACGCTATCCAATACCAAATCAATTAACTGTTAAGTGGTTGAATGATAAAGGGGAGCTTGATGATCCGATTTATACCACTGTGGTTAATGGAAATAAAATATCGTCGCCTATTTTTGGAAGTGATGCCAATTCATCAGGACAAAGAAGTGGAGTAGGAGAGCGTGTTGTTCGCTATTCGGATGAAGGTCGTCCAGAGTATTTGTATCGTTTTATTATGCGTGCTGATTATTTTAATTATGTAATGCGTAACGAAGATGGTGGTGACTTAAATGAGAAGGAATTCTATATAGGACCAACAACTCCTACATCTAATTTCCAAAGGGTTATTTTGTTTAGTGGAGTAAATGAAGAGCGCCCAATGAAGATGAATATCAAGTACTTTAAGTATAGAGCAAGATAATATTATAAGGTTAAAATAAATGCAAGAGGGTGTTTCGTAAGGAGGCACCCTTTTTATTTGTAAAAGAATTGCTTTCTAATCCTTAATAATTAAGTATCTATTTTACGATTTACTTGTAATTGCCTTTCTTTTCGTTCTCTTGTTAACAACGGAGTTAATTCTTTCATACATTCGTCCAATAATTAAAAATGTAGCTGAGAGAATGAACAACTATCGCTCTTTATCCGAAAGAGAAATTCAATTACTTGAAGATCGTAACTGCTATTGTGTCGACTGGAATAATGTTAGTGTTGCATTAGATTTTGATGCCAGCAGTTTGCGTAATGTTTCTTTTTCTGGAGTAATTAAATTAGGTTCATTTACTAAAACATTTTCATTTCCTGGAGGCGTAGAAAAGAAAGCAGGTATTTCTAATGCAACTATTCATAATTGTACGATAGAATCGGACGCCTATATTAATCAAGTTAAAAACCACATCGCCAATTATCATATTCATTCGTCTGTTGTAATTGAAAATGTAGATTCGATAACGACAGAAGGATCGAATTGCTTTGGTAATGGAGTTCAGGTTTCTGCGTTAAATGAGGCTGGTGGTAGAGAGATATCAATCTATAATCGCTTATCAGCACATACGGCATATATTATGGCAATGTATCGCCACCGCCCAAAGGTGATTGAACGATTGCATGCGCTTATAGATGCTTATAAAGCTAATATATGTAGTGATATTGGAACGATAGGATTTGGGGCTAAGTTGATTAATTGTCGTACTATAATCAATACAAATATTGGTTGTTTTGCTACGATCGAAGGAGTTTACCGACTGCATAACGGAAGTATTAACAGTTCAGAAGAAGCACCAAGTTATTTTGGGCCGGGCGTTATTGCTGAGGATTTTATTGCTGCGTCAGGAAGTAAAGTGAGTGATAGTGCTTTAATTTCAAAGTGTTTTGTTGGACAGGGTTGTGAATTAGGCAAGCATTATTCAGCAGAGAATTCTGTGTTTTTTGCCAATTGTCAGGGTTTTCACGGTGAGGCATGTTCAATATTTGCAGGACCATATACGGTAACTCATCATAAATCAACCTTGCTAATTGCCGGTTATTTCTCCTTTATGAATGCAGGCAGTGGTTCTAACCAAAGTAACCACATGTATAAGCTTGGGCCAATTCATCAAGGAGTCCTAGAGCGTGGTTCAAAAACCACCAGTGATTCGTATTTGTTATGGCCAGCTCGGATTGGTGCGTTCTCATTGGTTATGGGACGTCATTATCGTAATCCAGATACTTCACAGCTTCCATTTTCATATTTAATTGAAAATAAAGACGAAAGTATTTTGGCTCCAGGAGTTAATTTGCGGAGTGTCGGTACTATTCGTGATGCTAGAAAATGGCCTAAACGAGATAAAAGAACTGATTCCAAACTATTAGATTATATTAATTTTAATCTATTGAGTCCATTCACCATTCAGAAAATGATTAATGGTACGAAGGTGCTTAAAACGCTGAAAGCTTCGTCTGGCTTTACTTCGGACTATTACATGTATAACAGTGTTAAGATCGCAAATGCATCACTTGAACGTGGAATTAAACTATATAACACCGGGATTATAAAATTTTTGGGCAATGCGCTCATAAAAAAGCTGGAAGACATTATCTTTGACTCTTTAAGTGAATTAAGGAAAAGCCTTGCTCCCACCTCTGAGTTTGGAACTGGAGAGTGGATTGATATGGCTGGTTTGTTAGTTCCCAATGAAAGGGTAATGACCCTGCTTAATGATTTAGAAAACGGTGCCATATCGAATCTTGATGAACTCAATGATCGGTATGAATTGTTGCATGATAACTATTTTGATTATACATGGACTTGGTGTCTGAAAGTATTTAAGGATGAGTTTGGTCTTGATTTCAAAAATATTGAAATTGATCAACTTCTATCTTTTATTGATGATTGGAAGAAGAGTGTAATTGATTTGGATAACATGGTGTATGCCGATGCTCATAAGGAGTTCACATTGAACAACCAAACGGGCTTCGGAATTGATGGATCAGAAGAAACCCGTCATCTGGATTTTGAACAGGTGCGAGGTGAATTTGAAAAGCATCCATCGGTACAGGATATAAGTAATCATATCAGGGAAAAAAGCAGACTGGCTGAAGAGCTGAAAGAAAGGCTTATCCTCTTAAAGTAGAGAATAAACCTTAATATAGATTACTATGCGTTTAATTATTGAACCAGACTATCAGTCTGCGTCTGCGTGGATGGCGAGCTACATAGCTCAGCGAATTAATAAACATGAAGGTGATAAGCCTTTTGTACTTGGATTGCCAACAGGATCGTCTCCTTTAGGTACGTACAAAGAGTTGATACGTTTGAATAAGGAAGGAAAAGTATCTTTTCAGAATGTAGTTACCTTTAATATGGATGAGTATAGGGAGATTCCTCGTGAACACCCTCAGAGTTATTACACATTCATGTGGGAGAATTTTTTCAGTCACATAGACATTAAGGCTGAAAATACAAACCTGTTAAACGGACAGGCTGATGACGCTGAGGCAGAATGCCAGCGTTACGAAGATAAAATTAAGGAGATGGGAGGTATCGATCTATTTTTAGGAGGTATTGGCCCCGATGGTCACTTGGCTTTTAATGAGCCAGCATCATCGTTAAGCTCCAGAACAAGGGTTAAAACGTTAACCTATGATACCATTTTAGCAAATTCGCGTTTTTTTGATAATGATCCTAATAAGGTTCCTAAAACAGCTTTGACTGTTGGTGTGGGAACAGTTTTAGATTCAAAAGAAGTGTTGATTATTGTAAATGGCCATAATAAAGCGAGAGCTTTACAACATGCTGTTGAAGAAGGAATCAATCATATGTGGACCATCAGCGCTTTGCAGATGCATCCTAAGGGCGTAATTGTTTGTGATGAAGCCGCTACTTACGAACTAAAAGTAGGGACTTACAACTATTTCAAAGATATTGAAAAAGACAATTTAAAGCCGGAAAGTTTATGGAAGTAATCATAAAGGTATAAGCCTTTATCGCTTTCTACACACATTTGTTTGAAGAGGATTTCCTAACTGGTTATCCTCTTTTTTCGTATTCAAAGTATAAGTGAATTGAAGTACAAAAGCATCAAGATACTAAAGTGTAAAATATGTGTGGAATTGTAGCATACGTTGGAGGTAGAACAGCTTATCCTATTATTGTAAAGGGTTTGCAACGATTAGAGTATAGAGGATATGACTCGGCAGGTATTGCTCTAATTAATAGCGAGATAAACGTATATAAATGCAAAGGTAAGGTAAAAGACCTTGAGAATCATGCGAAAGGGAAATCCATATCAGGATCTATTGGTATGGGACATACCCGTTGGGCAACGCATGGTGAGCCTAGCGATAATAATGCACACCCACATGTTTCGCAAAATGGGAAATTTATTGTTGTACACAATGGCATTATCGAAAATTATGCACACTTAAAAAATGAGTTGATCAGTCGTGGTTATGTATTTCAGAGCGAAACAGATACTGAGGTATTGGCTAATCTGATAGAAAACATTTACATAAACCAAGAAGTGGATGCTGAGATGGCTGTGCGTTTAGCTTTGACAAAGGTGGTGGGTGCCTATGGTTTGGTGATTACTTGTACAGACGAGAAAGATCAACTAATTGCAGCTCGAAAAGGTAGTCCACTTGTTATTGGAGTAGGCGAAAAGGAATATTTCCTGGCATCAGATGCAACCCCAATTATTGAGTATACAGATCAAGTTATTTATATGAATGATGAAGAAGTGGCTATCATCAAAAAAGATGACTTGACGCTAAAGAGCATTCAGAATGATGCCAAAAAGCCAAAGATTCAAAAGATAAATTTAACGATTGATGAAATAGATAAAGGTGCATATGAGCACTTTATGTTGAAGGAGATATATGAGCAGCCCATATCCATTGAAGATACTTTTCGAGGACGAGTGTCGATGGATCACTCAAAAATATTTTTAGGAGGAATTATTGATGTTCTTCCACAACTATCAAAAGCTCGTCGAATAATTATTGCAGCTTGTGGTACATCATGGCATGCCGGTATTGTTGGTGAATATTTGTTTGAAGAATTTGCCCGTACGCCAGTTGAAGTAGAATATGCCAGTGAGTTCCGTTACCGTAACCCGGTCATTAATGAAGATGATGTGATTATTGCTATTTCGCAGAGTGGGGAAACGGCAGATACTTTAGCGGCTATTAAAATGGCGAAAGAGCAAGGAGCAACTATACTTGGTATTTGTAATGTTGCCGGATCATCAATTCCGAGAGAAACGCATGCCGGTGTTTATACGCATGCCGGTGTTGAAATAGGAGTTGCATCAACCAAAGCTTTTACATCGCAAGTGACTGTTTTAACCATGATGGCATTGTTATTAGGTAAAACGAAAGGTCATTTAACTGATAAGGATTATAAAGAGTTGATTAATGAACTAACTCAAGTGCCTGATAAGATTAGAACCATTCTGCAAGCAGAAGGGGAGATAAAGAAAATTGCCGAAACGTATAAAGATGCGAATAATGCACTTTACTTGGGACGTGGCTACTTATTTCCTGTGGCTTTAGAAGGCGCGCTCAAATTAAAGGAGATTTCATACATTCATGCAGAAGGATATCCTGCAGCTGAAATGAAGCATGGGCCTATTGCACTTATCGATGAAAACATGCCAGTTTTTGTTTTGGCAACAAAGGATAAGTCGTATGAAAAGATTGTAAGTAATATACAAGAAGTAAAAGCGCGAAATGGGAAGGTTATTGCAATTGTTACCAAAGGTGATGATGTCATTAAAGGAATGGCCGACCATGTAATTGAAGTGCCGAACTGCCATGAGGCTATTGCGCCTTTGTTAACCTGTATTCCGCTTCAGTTTATTTCTTACCATATTGCAGTTATGCGTGGCTGTAATGTTGATCAACCCCGTAATCTGGCTAAGTCAGTAACGGTGGAATAGTTTGATTACTTCATGCTGCTTTTTGGAGCAGTATCATTGTAATATTTTAAGGTTTATCTCTCAGTAAAAGCCCGTTTGAAACGTCATCCGGGCTTTACTTTTGCTATTGATCAACATTTTTTCTCATAAAAAAACGGAGATCAAACATATAAGATTGTGTCTCCGAGTCTTTGTATTTACTATCGAGCACCTTTAACGTTTGGTGTATTGTTCTTTGTAATAATTTTCGTAGTCACCAGATATAATATTACTCAACCACTCGTCGTTGGCTAAATACCATTCCACTGTTTTTTCAATGCCTTCTTCAAACTGAAGTGAAGGTTCCCAATCCAGTTCTTTCATTAATTTGCTCGAGTCAATAGCATAACGCATATCGTGACCTGCGCGATCTTTTACGAAAATGATGAGTTTCGCAGATTCGCCCTTTTCTCGCCCTAACTTATCATCCATCACGTCGCAAAGTTTATGGATAAGGTCAATATTAGTCCACTCATTAATGCCGCCAATGTTGTAGGTTTCGCCATTTGTGCCTTTATGAAAGATTAAATCAATTGCTCTGGCATGATCATGTACGTACAACCAGTCGCGTATGTTTTCACCTTTGCCATAAATGGGAATTGGCTTGCTATTTTTGATGTTATTAATCGAAAGTGGTATCAACTTCTCTGGAAACTGATTAGGGCCGTAGTTGTTTGAGCAATTAGAGATGACAATTGGCATGCCGTAAGTATGATGATAGGCTCGCACTAAATGATCAGAGCTGGCTTTTGATGATGAATACGGACTGCGCGGATCATATGCTGTTGTTTCGGTGAATAACCCTGTATCTCCTAATGAGCCATATACTTCATCTGTTGAAATGTGATAAAACAATTTATCACTCATCTGATCTTTCCAGGTATCCTTGGCTGCATTTAGTAAGTTAACGGTACCTAATATGTTGGTTTTGATAAAGGCTAATGGATCAGAAATAGAACGATCTACATGAGATTCTGCAGCCAAATGAATTACACCATCAAACTGGTGCTCAGTAAAGAGTTCATTCATCCTATCGGCATCGGTAATGTCTGCTTTGATGAATGTATAATTTGGTTTGCTTTCAATGTCTTTCAGGTTTTCAAGGTTGCCAGCATAAGTCAGTACATCCAAATTATAAATGTGGTAATCAGGAT
>Ga0209692_10005067_pt1 | contig 11534 bp, 8 predicted proteins | sample tdDd472_FD_187129 | JGI IMG/M metagenome (GOLD analysis project Ga0209692, IMG submission 187129) | Marine sediment microbial communities from the Atlantic coast under amendment with organic carbon and nitrate - tdDd47.2 (SPAdes)... | ecosystem: Environmental > Aquatic > Marine > Coastal >...
CATTGCCGCAGTCCCCGCAGCTGTTCAAGCAGATGCTCATGGTCTCCGGCATGGATCGCTATTTCCAGATCGTCAAATGTTTCCGTGACGAGGACCTGCGCGCCGACCGCCAGCCCGAGTTCACCCAGATCGATATCGAAATGAGTTTTGTCGATGAGAAGCTGGTTCAGGACATGGCCGAGAAAATGGTCAAGACCCTGTTCAAGGAAACCATCGACGTTGAACTGCCCGGGACTTTCCCGCACATGACCTACTCTGACGCCGTTCGCGATTATGGTCTGGATAAACCCGACCTTCGTTTCGGTCTCAAGCATATCGACATCACTGACATTTTCGAAGGCTCCGGCTTCAAGGTTTTCGCCTCCTCCGAACTGGTCAAGGTAATGGTTGTGCCCGGTGGAGCATCCCTGTCCCGCAAGGAGATCGACGAGTACACCAAGTACGTCGAGATCTACGGTTCCAAGGGACTTGCCTGGATCAAGGTCAAGGAAGATGGTGAATGGCAATCACCCATCGTTAAATTCTTTTCCGACGAAGAAGTGGCCACACTTCGCGAGCGTGCCAATGCGCAGCCCGGCGATATTCTCTTCTTCCAGGCTGGCAATGCAGACATCGCCAACGCCGCGCTGGGCAACCTGCGTTGCGAGCTGGCCGAAAAGCTCGACCTCATCGAGGAAGGCACATACGAAGCGGTCTGGATCACAGACTTCCCGCTGCTTGAGTACGATGCAGACGAAAAACGTTACGTGGCTCGCCATCATCCCTTCACCTCGGCACAGCCAGAGCAGATGGATACCCTGGCATCCGATCCTGGCAACGCTTTGGCCCGCGCCTACGACTTGGTCATCAACGGCCACGAAGTCGGCGGCGGTTCCATTCGTATCCATACCCCGGAGCAGCAGGAGATCATGTTCGGCGCCCTCGGTATCGGTGAAGAAGAAGCCCGCGAGAAGTTTGGTTTCCTCATGGACGCCCTCAAGTTCGGTGCACCGCCCCACGGCGGCATCGCCTTTGGTCTGGATCGCCTGATCATGATCCTGACAGGCTCCAAGTCCATCCGCGACGTCATCGCCTTCCCCAAGACTCAGAAAGCCACCTGCCTCATGACCGAAGCACCGTCTGCTGTGCCCACCAAGCAGTTGCGCGATCTTGGTGTGAAGCTGAGAGAGAAGAAAAAAGAAGACTAGATTTGAACATACGGGAGGAAGGCCTTTGGATTAAGGTTTTCCTCCCGTGTTTTTTTGAATTATACGGGGTGTGTCGGTGGTGACAGGCGCACTTTGAATCCTTAATTATTTAAGATAGAGTTTGCACCAACGACGAAGCTCAGGCTTGAGAAGCCCGGGTTATCGGAGATAAATATTATGAAGTTAGAAATATGCACATGGCCTGATGAGGTCCTTGCGAAGAAGGCGGAGCCGATTACCGAGGTCACGCCTGAGATCAAGGAACTCATCGAGAACATGATAGAGACAATGTACGCCGATGACGGCGTCGGGCTGGCCGCACCGCAGATTGGAGAATCCATTCGTCTGATCTGCGTGGACCAGACCGGGCCTAAGATGCGGGAAGACCTGCGGGTGCTCATCAACCCCGAGATCGTCGAGTGCGAAGGTGAAGTCGATTCCGAAGAAGGCTGCCTGAGCTGCCCGGAATTCACCGGCACGATCAAGCGCAAGGAACGCGTGAAGGTCAAGGCTCTCAACGAAGACGGCGAGGAAATCTGCATCGAGAACGACGGCTTCCTGTCAATCATTCTCCAGCATGAGATTGACCACCTGAACGGCATAACCATTGCCGACCGTGCGGGCCGTTTGAAGAAGACCCTGTACAAGAAAAAAGCAATGAAGTGGAAGTCGTAACATGGAAGAGCTAGAAGTGAACCAGCCGTTGGGTAGTCCCAAGGAAAATGTCGAGCTGAAGAAGCTGCGCACCGTTTTTATGGGCACGCCGGATTTCGCTGCCGAGGCATTGCGCATACTGCTCGCCTTCGACGGTGCGGAAGTGGTGGGAGTCTATTCCCAGCCCGACCGTCCGTGCGGACGCGGCAGGCAGTGCAAGCCATCTGCGGTCAAGGTCGTGGCTCTTGAGAACGATATTGATATTTATCAGCCCCTGAATTTCAAGGAACAGAGTGACATCGATGCACTGGCCGCGCTCAAGCCGGACGTGCTTGTGGTCGCTGCCTACGGGCTGATCCTGCCCCAGGCAGTGCTCGATATCCCGACCATTCATCCGCTCAATATTCATGCTTCCCTGCTACCCCAATGGCGCGGCGCGGCACCCATCCAGCGGGCTATCGAGAACGGTGATGTTGTCACCGGCATTTCGATCATGAAGATGGAAGCCGGTCTCGATACCGGTCCGGTCATGGTCCAGCGCGCTCTGCGCATTGGTCATAACGACCATGCCGGGACCATTCACGACGAGCTGGCCAAGCTCGGCGGCATCTGCATCTGCGAGGCCATGGCCAGGTTGCAGACCGGCGCGTACGGCCTTAAACCGCAGGACGATGCTATCGCCACCTACGCCAGGAAGCTGGAAAAGAAGGAAGGCGAGATCGACTGGAATCGCCCGGCCAAGGCGATCCACAACCAGATCCGCGCCATGTATCCGTGGCCCGGCGCATTTTTCGACTGGGAAAATCCGGACGGCAAAGTCATCCGTCTGAACGTCACGCCCGGTGAGCTCAGCGAGGAAGAGACCCCGAAGATCGCACCCGGCACCGTGCTCGGCGAGATCGACGGCAAGCTCGCCATCACCACGGCGGATAAGATGTACCTGACAAACGAAGTGAAACCTCAGGGCAAGAAGGCCATGGACGCCACGGCCTTCACCTGCGGATACATGAAAGCCTGTAAATAGCGGAAGTTTCTTGAATCAAACCAGAGTCATACGCAAGGCGCGCAAACGCCTCTTCGTGGGCCTGATCACAGGCACCTGCTTTGTGGTGTGCTTGTTTCTGGCCGCGCTGTGGATCATCCCGTTCATCGGTCTGGAGAATATCCATCCCACGGCCAAGTGGGTGTTGGGTGGACTGGTTCTCGCATCGGTCAGCTTTGTCAGTATAGCCTATTGGGGTCTGTTCCTGAACATCATCACCAAGAAGCCGCTGCCCGGTTCGCGCCGGTTCCGTGGGCTGACGGTCAAGTTGTTCCTGCCGGTCATGGTCCTGCTGGGCAAGGCCATGGGCATCAAGAAGCAGAACATCATGCTCTCGTTCATCTCCGTGAATAACGAGCTGGTCCAGGCCGAGGCCGGACGCTACAAGCCGGAACAGGTGCTCTTGCTCATGCCGCACTGTCTGCAGAATTCAAAGTGCGACAAGCGGCTGACCTACGACATCAACAACTGCATCCGGTGCGGTAAATGCCCCATCGCCGGGTTGCTTGAACTGCACGACAAGTACGGCGTCAATCTCGCCATCGCCACCGGCGGTACTATCGCCCGCCGCATCGTGGTCCAGATGCGCCCCAAGATGATCATTGCCGTGGCCTGTCATCGCGATCTTTCCAGCGGCATTCAGGATACCTATCCCCTGCCGGTTTTCGGAGTGCTCAACGAGCGCCCCCACGGCCCGTGCATCGACACCACCGTGGCTCACTACCTGCTTGAAGAAGCATTGCAACGTTTCCTTCAGCCCGAATATCTTGAAGGCAAGACACCCGGTATCGGGCTGACCATCTCGACTGCACAGGCTACCAAGCTGTAGCAAGCAGTTTTTCTTCCCTCTCTCTTTCTCAATCAATAAAAAAGCCCCCGCACCGAAGTGCGGGGGCTTTGTCTTTCAATCTTGGTCAGCGACTAGGTAGTGAGGTCCTTGTTGCCCTCGACCAGATCGGTGACAACACCGGGATCGGCCAGGGTGGATGTATCACCGAACTCGTCGGAACCCTCGACGATCTTGCGCAGTACGCGGCGCATGATCTTGCCGGAGCGTGTCTTGGGCAGGCCGTCTGCGAACTGGATGAACTCGGGAGTGGCGATGGGGCCAATTTCCTTACGAACCCAGATTTTGAGCTCTTTCATCATGTCGTCAGTGGCTTCGATGCCGGACTTCAGGGTGACGTATGCGTAGATGGTCTCGCCCTTGATGTTGTGCGGCATGCCGACAACAGCAGCTTCGGCTACGTCTGTATGGCCCACGAGAGCGGATTCGATTTCTGCTGTACCCATGCGGTGACCGGAGACGTTGATAACGTCATCCAGGCGACCCATGATCCAGAAGTAACCGTCGTCATCGGTACGTGCGCCGTCACCAGCTTCGTATGCTCCGGGGAAACCGGCGAAGTAGGTGGATTTGTAACGCTCGGAGTCACCCCATACGTTGCGGAGCATTCCGGGCCAGGGTTTGTCGATGATCAGGTGACCACCTTCATTGGGACCGACCGGAGTACCGTCCTTCTGAACGATCTTGGCGGAGATACCGGGCAAGGGCAGGGTTGCGGAACCAGGCTTGAGCGGTGTTGCGTAAGGCATGGCGGAGATCATGATGCCGCCGGTCTCTGTCTGCCACCAGGTATCAACGATGGGCAGGGTGCCGCCACCGATGTTGTTGTGGTACCAGAGCCATGCTTCCGGGTTGATGGGCTCACCAACCGAACCGAGCAGACGCAGGGAAGTGAGGTCGTGCTTGGCAGGCCAGTCTTCGCCGTCTTTCATGAGGGCGCGGATGGCTGTGGGAGCTGTGTAGAAGATATTGACCTTGAATTTGTCGACCATGTGCCAGAAACGATCCGGGTTGGGGTAGGTCGGTACGCCTTCGAACATGACAGTGGTAGCACCCAGAGCCAGCGGTCCGTATACGATGTAGGAGTGGCCGGTGACCCAACCGATATCAGCAGTACACCAGTAAACATCGTCGTCTTTCATGTCGAAGACATACTGGCAGGTGTGTGCAGCGTAGGTCAGGTAACCGCCGGTGGTGTGCAGCACGCCCTTGGGCTTGCCGGTGGAACCGGAGGTGTAGAGGATGAACAGCGGATCTTCAGCTTCCATCTCTTCGTGCGGACAATCAGAGGTGATGTCGGCAGCGGATACTTCGTCATGCCACCAGGAGTCACGGCCTTCGACCATGTCTACGTCGTTGCCGCCGCGCTTTACTACGATGCACTGTTCAACAGTGGGGCAGTCTTTCAGGGATTCGTCGGCATTGGGCTTCAAGGGGATGGTCTTGCCAGCGCGCAGAACGGCGTCGGCGGTGACCAGTACTTTGGCCTGGCAGTCATCGATGCGGGACTGGAGAGCTACTGCGGAGAAACCAGCGAAAACGATGGAGTGCAGAGCGCCGAGGCGGGTACAGGCGAGCATGGCAATGGCCAGCTCGGGAATCATCGGCATGTACAGGGCAACACGGTCGCCGCGCTTTACGCCTTTCTTCTTCAGGACGTTGGCGAAGCGGCAGACCTCGGTGTGCAGCATCTGGTATGTATATACCTTAACGTCTTCTTCGGGCTCGCCCTGCCAGATGATGGCAGCTTTGTTGCGGCGTCCGTCGGTCAGGTGACGATCCAGGCAGTTGTAGGAGACGTTGGTCCTACCACCGTTGAACCATTTGAAATCGGGTTTGTCGTAGTCGGCTTCGAGAACGGTGTCGAAATCGGAGAACCATGTGATCAGCTCTTTGGCGCGGTCGCCCCAGTAACCTTCTGGATCATCAAGAGCCTTCTTGTTGGTGGCCTCGTAGTCTTCCATGTTCTTGATCCAGGCCTGAGCCTGCATGGAAGTGTCCGGCTGAAAAATTTCGCCGTCCTTCTGCAAACTTTGGATTTTCTTGTCTTCGCTCATGTGATTCTCCTAAAAATAATCGTTAATCTCTCTCAGGAATCCGCCAGAGGCGGACCGCAACCCTCTCAAATTTTTATTGTCCGTCGCGAACAGGGTCGGGACAGACTCGATATCATTTATAGAAAGGAGAGCGCAACCGCGTTCTTTTTTAGGTGAACGGTCCGATTTCGCACGGTGAACGGTAAAGGATTTCGTGAGCACCCCATATTTCACGATAAGTGGCGGGAAATACCTATGAACGGGGTGGGGGTTGCGAATGGAACTCTTCATAAAAAAACGCGGCGAACTTCCGTCCGCCGCGCCGTTATCATTATTAATAATCCAATCTAGAAATCGACCGCATCCTTGCCGAAACCATTGGCTCGGGTGCCACCGCCGGAGGCCTGGCCTTCATCGGTGAGTTTGGCCTCTTCGGCCTTGACCAGTTGCTCGCGCAGTTCCATGAGCTGAACCTGTTTGGGCTGGATCTTTTCCAGCTTTTCCTTTTCGGGCAGGTTGCTGTCCTCCACTTCCTTGACCTCTTCCTCAAGGGTCTCGATGCGATCCTTGAGCAGCTTTATGGTCTGGTCTTCGTTTTTTTCTTCCTTGGCCTGTGAGGAGTCATCGGGCTTTTCTGCCGCAACCAGGGCGCGGGCTTCCTGGGAGATGGTCACGACGTCGCCCTGTTCCGGGAGCTTCATCTCCTGCCCTGTTTCATCCGCAGTCTTTTCAACTGCCGGCGGCGGTTTGACATTCAGTGACTCGGTAAACATGGACGCCTGTTGGGCGAGGCCGGATTCTATAGCCATGATGAAACACTCCTTTGAGGGATACGTTTATCCCCTCAAGGGGTCTTATCGGCAGGAGGTCGGGAAATCTTTAGGGTTAAAATGCTAAATTGTCCACATGGTCCAACAGGACGCATGCCCGGCTGAAAACGGTGACGAGCAGGAAGATGGATTTTTTTATACTCACTGAATATTTGTCCTGTGATGACCGAAGTATTATTATCTATCTTAACCCAATCCCCTGTTGCATCTCGCAGGCAAAAAAAGGTAACGTTACTGATCACTCAGCGCACCACAGTCACGCGAGGCAACATATGAGCGTCACCAATCTCGAATTTCTCTTTAAGCCCAAATCCGTAGCGGTTATCGGGGCCACCAACGACCCGCAGAACGCAGGCAACATCGTCATGCGAAATATCATGGCGGGCGGCTTCATGGGGCCGGTCATGCCGGTGTCCAATGCTGCCGAGGCCATATCAGGTGTGCTCACCTACAGTTCGGTCAAGCATCTGCCCAAGGTGCCGGACCTGGCCGTGGTCTGTTCCCCGCTGGATGAGGTGCCCGAGATCATCCACTCCCTCAAGGCGCGGGGTACGCGCGGCGCGGTGCTCATGGGGTCCGGTTTTTCCTCCATGACGCCGGATGAACGGCTCGACATCAAGTCCACCATTCTCAAGATCGCCAACACGCCGGACATTCGGCTCATCGGCCCCAAGTCGCTGGGCTTCATGGTTCCATCTCTAAATCTCAACGCCTCGCTGGCCCACGCTGATGTGGCCCCCGGCAAGGTAGCCTTCATTTCGCAATCCGACTCCTTGTTCGCCACGGTCCTTGATTGGGCCATCGCCAAGGGCGTCGGCTTCTCGCACATGATCGCGCTGGGTAGTCGTATCGACGTCACCTTTGCGGACATCCTCGATTATCTCGGTTCGGACCCCCTGACCCGGTCCATCATGCTCTACGTGGAGTCCATCAAGGATGCCCGCGAATTCATGTCTGCGGCCCGGGCCGCATCGCGTAACAAACCGGTGCTGGTCATTCGGCCAGGCCAGGCTCTCGACACAGTTCTTGGTGACCTCAAGCTGCGGGAGACCGGCGATCACCGGCTCATGGACGCGGTTTATGACGTGGCCTTCAGGCGCGCGGGTATGTTGCGTGTGGAGAACATCGACGGACTGTTCGATGCGGCCCAGACGCTTGGAACCCCCAAGCACGTTTACGGCAAAAAACTCGCCATCCTGACCAACGGCACCTCTGCTGGCATCCTGGCCGCAGACCGTCTGCTGGCGGGCGGCGGAGAGTTGGCAAAATTGGATGACGAAACCATAACGGCCATCGACGAATTGCTGGGTCGGGAGAACTGGTCTCGCCACAATCCGGTGGATATTCCGTTCAACGCCGACGGTAAGGCGTACACCGAAGTCGTCAAATTGCTCCTTAAAGACAAGAATTCCAATGGCATACTGGTTATGCATGTGCCGTGGACGTCCCAGCCTGACGTGGAGGTGGCAGAAGCCCTGCGCGATGCCCTGAAACGGGTCAAACGCATGGTCCTCACCGCCTGGCTCGGCTCCGGTGCAGCAGAAGAAGCCCGCGAGGTCTTTCGCAAGGCGGATATTCCGACTTACGATACGCCGACTCACGCGGTGCGCGCCTTCCTGTACATGGCCGAGTACCTGCAAAACCAGGAAATGCTCATCGAGACGCCGGATTCGCTGCCCACAGATTTTTTCCCGGACACGACAGGCGCAAGGGAAGTCGTGCAAAAGGCTCTGGACGACGGTCGCGAATCTCTGACCGAGCCCGAGGCCAAGGCCATTCTGGCCGCCTACGGCATCCCGGTGGTCGAGACCCTTATCGCCGTGTCCGCCAAGGAAGCGGTCATCGCTGCCGACAAGCTGGGTTATCCCGTGGCCCTGAAACTCAGAAGCCCGCAGATTCCACAGCCGTTCGATGTCGGTGGAGTGCTGCTCGATCTGGAGACCCCGGAGCGCGTCTGGGAAGGCGCGGCCTCCATCCTGGCCCGTTGTACCCGCGAGAGACCCGATGCCTATATCGAAGGATTCACGGTCCAGAAGATGGGCCGCAGGCCCGGTGCACACGAACTTTCCATTTCGGCCAAAGTGGACTCGGTCTTTGGCCCTGTCCTTCATTTCGGCCACGGCGGCATGGCTCGAGAGATGATTCAGGATACCGCCCTGACCCTGCCTCCGCTTTCCATGAGTCTGGCCAAGGAGCTGGTCAACCGCACCAGAATTTCCACCCTGTTCAAAGGGACGCCGTCGCAATTACCAGTGGATATCGACGATGTCTGTCTGACCCTGATCCAGATTTCACAGCTCATCGTTGATGTGCCGCAGATCATGTCCATCGACATCAACCCGCTCTATGCCGACTCCGAAGGTGTCCTGGCGCTGGGCGGAGAGGTCGAGATTGCTCCGTTTGAAGGTGAAGGTGAGCAACGGCTGGCCATTCGGCCCTACCCGCGTGAGCTGGAGGAATGTGTCACTCTCAAGTCCGGGCGACACGTTACCCTTCGTCCCATCCGACCCGAGGACGAAGATACCCACCGGGAATTCCTCGGCAGCCTTACGGATGAGGACCTGCGATTGCGCTTTTTCGGTGTGGTCCAGCGCGACTTCGATCACAAGGACATCGCCCGCTTCACCCAGATCGACTATGATCGTGAGATGGCATTTATCGCCACGGCCCCTGACGACAAGGGCGAACCGGAAACTCTGGGTGTCATGCGTACCAATACCAAACCAGACAACAGCTCGGCGGAGTTCGCCATCATCGTCCGGTCCGATCAGAAGGGTGAAAAGCTCGGCAGCATGCTCTTTCACAAGGGCATCCGCTACACCAAGGATCGGGGTACCAGTATTCTGGAAGGCCAGACCATGAGCGAGAACAAGGCCATGCAGGGGTTGTCCAAGAAGTTCGGCTTTGTGGTCACGCCCGATCCGCATGATGAGGATCTGGTGGACATGACTTTGGATATGGAAAAGATCGAGGGATAGTTCGTGAATCTGCCACCCATCTTTCATCATACCGGCCTTGAAACGACCGGCGGTGCGACCCGCGTCGCTCGGCTCCTTATGGATGGCCTGACAGGCAAGAGTATCGAGACCAACCTGAGTTTCGAGCTGGCCGAGGGAGCAGATGCGGCCGCCATCCTGCCGGAGGATTTCGGGCGGTACATTTCAAAGGACGCGTTGCCCCATGTGCATTGCACAGGCAATTGGCCCTCTTTGCTCGATTCCATTCCTCCAGGTCGAAAGACGGTCATCACCCTTCACGACTGCGAGCTGTTTACGGGCGGTTGTCCGTATCCGCTGGGCTGCGCGGATATCGACGGAGATTGTGCCAATCCCTGTCCCAGGAATTTTCCGGATTCGGAAGGGTTGCGGAAGGTCAAGAGCAAGCTGCTGAAACGGATTTCCCCGATATTTGTGGCCCCGTCACGCTGGTTGGCCAAACTCGCTAAAACTCACCTGCTCCAGTCGGTGGCTATCATTCCCAATGGTATTCCCTGGCCTGACCGGCCTACGATCAAAGCCCTGGCACGTCAGGAACTGGGCATCAATCCTGCTGCCCGCGTCGCGCTTTTCGCTGCCCATGGCGGCATGAGTGCGGCCTACAAATCCGGTAGTGCGTGGAAGGAAATATGGGATGGGATCAAGGCCAAATTGCCCGACGCCCTCTGCTTTGCGGTGGGTGGAGACAAGGCCGGGCGTCATGGCGATCTCGTCATCTGGCCGTATGTTGAACGGGACCGCCTTTCCCTGCTCATGGCCGCTGCCGATGTCATGCTTTATCCTACTAAGGCGGACAATCATTCCATGGTAATCCTCGAAGCCATGGCCCAGGCTCTTCCCGTGGTCGCTTATTCCGTGGGTGGTGTCCCGGAACAGATCTCGGACCAATCCACCGGCCTGCTGGTCACTCCCGGCGAACAGGCGAAATTTACAGCTGCAGCCACTTCGCTTCTTGCCGACCCGACGCTCTGCCGAGACCTCGGTCAGGCCGCATTCTCTGCCGGGCAGAAACGATTCTCCGCCGAGCGGATGGTCAGCGATTATATCAAGCTCTACACCTCCATTGCCACTGAATAGGAGACAAGGTCATGAGAAAGACGAACATCCTGATTCTTGCCTATCTTCCCTATTTTCTGAACGATTTTGCTAATATTTATATCACCGATTATCCCACATGGGCGATTCTCGACTACGTTGTTCGGCTTGCAATCATCGTCTTCCTTTTCATCATGCTCAATCGGAAGGATCTCACTAATGCAGACCTCGGGTTGAAACTCCCGGCCACCACGGATTTTGTTCTCTGGACCGTCGGAACAGTGGCCGTTTCCATGGCTTTTCTTTATCTCACTGAATTCGTCCTTGCCCCCTATTATCCAAAGGGCTCGATTGGCTCTGTTCCCATCGACGTCAACTCCCCGATCTTTCTTTTTGATTCGACAGTAGGACTTGTGCTGGTCGGATTCAGTGAAGAACTGGTCTGCCGAGGTCTGACTTTGTCCACGCTCAAGGACAAGCTTTCCATTCCGGCCCTGTATATCGTGTCCGCGCTTCTCTTTTCCCTGATGCACTGGTCGCTTTCCACGCACACTTTGTTCGACGCATTCATCTACGGCTTGATTTTCGTACCGGCCACTCTTGCCACCGGCTCCATCTGGCCCGCGACCATCACCCATTTTCTGGTCAACTTCGTCTTATATAATATGTGAGTGGACACTTGCGCCTGTGTCTAACAGGGCGTATGCATACTGACATGAAAGCACGTTCCCCTAAGCCCCTTCCTCCGGCGAGGCGGGTGGCGCTCGAAGCACTTTTCCGCTGCCTCATGAACAAGCAGGACATCCAGGCTGCTCTTGATGTAGCGCTCTCCTCCGGCGAAATAGACTCCCGCGATGCGGGCCTCGCCACTGAACTTTCTTACGGCTATCTGCGTCTCAAAGGCCGC
>Ga0209692_10005070_pt1 | contig 11532 bp, 11 predicted proteins | sample tdDd472_FD_187129 | JGI IMG/M metagenome (GOLD analysis project Ga0209692, IMG submission 187129) | Marine sediment microbial communities from the Atlantic coast under amendment with organic carbon and nitrate - tdDd47.2 (SPAdes)... | ecosystem: Environmental > Aquatic > Marine > Coastal >...
CGCCGATGCTGGTGGCGGCGCGGCCGAAGTGTTGTTCCTTGGCCAGTGCGATGAGCATTTCAAGTTTTCCGATCATGAAACGACATTGGCACGGCGAAAACCGATAGGAAATATCTTTCAACCGGCGCTCCGGGACTGCCGCGATCACACCCCGGTGCGCAACAGCAGCCGGGCCGCCATCCCGGCACAGGCGCCGAAAAGGCGCAGATGCACGATTGCGGGCCATGGTCACCCCCCCGTCATCCCGGCACCCCACCCTGCGACGACGCGCGGGAGCCTTGTCAAAGCGCCGGTTTCAGCCTTGTTGACTCCATCTATTTTATTTATTCATGAAATATGGAAAAAGAATCGCTCGACCAGCTTGCCACCCTCAGCCACCCGCAGCGGATGGCGGTGTTCCGCCTGCTCATGCGGCGTTATCCCGATGCGGTTCCCGCCGGGGAGATCGCCGCCGCGCTAGGGCTGAAGGCCAGCACCAATTCGGTCTACCTGTCGGCGCTGCTGGAGGCCGGGCTGGCCGAACAGCATCGGCAGGGTACATCCCTGCGCTACCGGGCCAACGTCCCCGAGGTGCAAAACCTGATCGGTTTTCTTTTCCTCGACTGTTGTCGCGGGCGGCCCGATCTGTGCCCGCCGCACCCCCTTCCCACCTCTGACGGAGCCGTTCCCATGGCCGACCGGAAATACAACGTGTTGTTCATCTGCACCGGCAATTCCGCCCGCTCGATCTTTGCCGAGGCGCTGCTGCGGACCGAGGCCGGCGACCGCTTCAACGTCTATTCGGCGGGTACCCACCCCTATTCCGAACTGAACCCCTTTGCCGTCGAGATGCTTGCCTCCAAGGGGCATGACATCACGAAGCTGCGCGCCAAGACCATCGCCGAATTCCGGGAGCCGGATGCGCCGGTGATGGATTTCGTCTTTACCGTCTGCAACCAGGCCGCCAACGAGGATTGTCCGGCCTGGGACGGCCAGCCGGTCAGCGCCCATTGGGGCATGCCCGACCCGGTCAAGGCGACCGGCACCGACGCCGAGAAACGGCTGGCGTTCCAGCAGACCTATGGCGCGTTGCGCAACCGCATCCGTGCCTTCGCCGCCCTGCCCCTCGACACGCTCGACCGCATCTCGCTTCAGGCCGCGGTCGACGGGATCGGGGAAACCGCACCGGAAGGAACCACCAAATGACCACTTACGCACTCAACGGGCTTGGCCGCATGGGCAAGCTGGCGCTGCGCCCGCTGCTGGAGCGCGGCGCGCGGGTGGCCTGGATCAACGACGCGGTGGGCGATGCGGAAATGCACGCCCACCTGCTGGAATTCGATTCCGTGCATGGCCGCTGGTCTGCCGGTTTTTCCCATGACGCGGACAGCCTCACCATCGACGGCACCCGCCTGCCGGTGCACCAGGCCGGGCGGCTGGAAGAGTTGCCGCTGGAGGGGGTCGACGTGGTGATCGACTGCACCGGCGCCTTCAAGACGCAAGCAAAACTCGCCCCCTATTTCGCGGCGGGGGTGAAGAAGGTTGTCGTTTCGGCCCCGGTCAAGGACGGACCGACCGCCAATATCGTCTATGGCGTTAACAACCACGATTACGATCCGGCCGCGCACAGCATCGTCACTGCCGCAAGCTGCACCACAAACTGCCTCGCGCCGGTGGTCAAGGTGATCCACGAGAATCTGGGCATTCGGCACGGCTCGATCACCACGATCCATGATGTGACCAACACCCAGACCATGGTGGACCGCCCGGCCAAGGATCTGCGCCGCGCCCGCTCGGCCCTGAATTCGCTGATCCCCACCACCACCGGCAGCGCCACCGCGATCACGCTGATCTATCCCGAACTGACCGGCAAGCTGAACGGCCACGCGGTGCGGGTGCCGCTGCTGAATGCCTCGCTCACCGATTGCGTGTTCGAGGTGGAACGGGAAACCACCGTTGAAGAGGTCAACGCCCTGTTCAAGACCGCCGCCGAGGGCGCGCTTGCCGGCATCCTCGGGTTCGAGACCCGCCCGCTGGTCAGCGCCGATTACACCAACGATCCGCGCTCCTGCATCATCGACGCCCCGTCGACCATGGTCATCAACGGCACCCAGGTGAAAATCTATGCCTGGTACGACAACGAATGGGGCTATGCCAACCGGCTGGTGGATGTGGCGCTGATGGTCGGGGCCAGCCTGTGAGCGCAGAACCGACGATGAACCGCGAGCGGGGGCTGACGGCCTATGTGGCGGTCACCGCCGCCTACTGGGCCTTCATGCTCACCGACGGGGCGCTCCGGATGCTGGTGCTGCTGCACTTTCATACGCTGGGTTTCTCGCCGGTGCAGCTGGCCTATCTCTTTGTCCTTTATGAGTTCGCCGGCTGCGTCACCAACCTTTCGGCGGGATGGATCGCCGCGCGCTTCGGGCTGACCCGCACGCTTTATGCCGGGCTGGGGCTGCAGGTGGCCGCATTGCTGGCGTTGGCCCGGCTCGATCCCGGTTGGTCGGTCACGCTTTCGGTGGTCTATGTGATGCTGGTGCAGGGCGCCTCGGGGGTGGCCAAGGATCTGGCCAAGATGAGCTCCAAATCGGCGGTAAAACTGCTGGCGCCCAAGGGCGAGGGTGTGCTGTTCCGCTGGGTCGCATTGCTGACCGGGTCGAAGAACGCGGTCAAGGGGCTGGGCTTTCTGCTGGGCGCGGCGCTGCTGGCGCTGGCGGGGTTCCATGTTGCCGTGCTGGGCATGGCAGGGGTTCTGGCGGCGATCCTGATCGCCGTGCTGATCGGCATGCCCGCCGGTCTGCCCGCCGGTCGCAAGGACGCCAGGTTCCGCGAGGTCTTTTCCGGGAACCGCAACATCAACTGGCTCAGCTTTGCCCGCGTGTTCCTGTTCGGCGCCCGCGACGTGTGGTTCGTGGTCGGCATCCCGATCTATTTCCACGCGGTGTTGTCGGACGGGTCCGAGGCGGGCAACCGGGCTGCGTTCTTTGTCATCGGCGGCTTCATGGCGGTCTGGATCATCCTTTACGGCGCGGTGCAGGTCTGCGCGCCGACCCTGTTGCGCGCCGCGTCACGGGGCGAGGCGGCGATGGTGGCAGGCGCGCGGAGCTGGGCGACGGCGCTGATCGTGGTGCCCGCCGCGCTGGCGCTGCTGACATTGCTGGCCGGGGCGCCGGCACCCTGGCTGACCGCGGCGCTGATCGCCGGGCTGCTGGTGTTCGGGGCGATCTTCGCGGTCAATTCCGCGCTGCATTCCTACCTGATCCTGGCCTTTACCGAGGACAGCCGCGTGACGATGGATGTCGGCTTCTACTATATGGCCAATGCCGCCGGGCGGCTGTTGGGCACGGTGCTGTCGGGGGCAAGTTACCAGATTGGCGGGCTGCCGCTGTGCCTCGGAACCGCTGCGGCGATGGTGGCGCTGAGCGCACTGGGGGCGGCGCGGCTGCGCCCGGTCGCGGCCTGATCCCGGCCTGATCCGGGCGGGGCGGTTCAGCCGGAGGTGGTGAAATCGCCGGTATCGAGCACCGGCGAGGCGTCGATATCCTTGGCGTCCAGCATCGAGGCGACCCGTTCCAGCGCCGCGACCAGCATCGCCTGTTCCCAATCCTCCAGCGCCTCGAACTTGCGCACGTAGCGCTGTTGCAGCGCGTCGGGCGCGCGCGCGATGGCGGCGGCGCCCTTTTCGGTCATCACGATATTGGTCTGGCGCCGGTCCTTTTCCGAACGCTGCCGCTCCACCATGCCCTGGTGCACCAGCTTGTTGACCAGCGAGGTGACGGTGGCCTGCGACACCCGCATGCGCTGCGAAATCTCGGTCGCGGTGCAATTGCCGCGCTCGCTGACCAGTTGCAGAACCCGGAACTGAACCGCTGTCAGCCCCGCCGCCTGCGCCAGCTCGCGGCCGAACAGCTCGGTCGCGCGGAGAATCCGCCGCAGGGCGATCAGGCTGATATCGGTGCGATCCATTCGCCCTCCCGGACAAGAGTTATCCAATGATGACAGAGCCTTAGGTCGCCATCAATAGCCATGCGCACAGGGGCGGAAACCCGCCATATGCTTTGTTTTATCAAAGCATATATCACGATAGAACGAAGCATTTTTGGCCCATATTGGCGGCTTATTGCGCTATAAGCGACATTTTGCTTTTACTTATTGAAGTTTTTCGCGGCGATGTTACTTTGACACTCGAAGCAAACGGAGGAAGCAAATTCGTCATGCCCCAGGCACAGAACATGTCGCACGAGAAACGCCCCACCCTGCGCAAGCCCGTCGCTGAAGACGGCGGCGCGATCTGGGATCTTGTCCGCGCATGCAAGCCGCTCGATGAAAATTCCATGTATTGCAACCTGATCCAGTGCGACCATTTCCGCGACACCTGCGTCGTGGCCGAGCTGGACGGCAAGATTCTGGGCTGGGTTTCGGCCTATGTCATGCCGAGCGAGCCCGATACGCTGTTTGTCTGGCAGGTCGCCGTGTCGCCCGATGCGCGCGGAATGGGTCTGGGCACCAAGATGCTGGGCCATATCCTGGATCGCGACGTCTGCGAGGATGTCACCCGCCTGCAAACCACCATCACGCGCGGCAACGAAGCCTCGTGGAGCCTGTTCCGCCGGTTCTGCGAGCGCCGCTTCGGCCGGTTCGACTCGCAGCCGCATTTCATCCGCGACGACCATTTCATGGGGCTGCACCCGACCGAATACATGGTCACCATCAAACTGCCCGGGCGGATGAAGAAAGCGGCATAAGCCATGCTGCGCCCGCCCGTGCTCCCCAATCTATTGCTGGAAGGACTTACCATGTCGACTGACACGTCAGCCGAAATCAAGATCTTTGAACGCCGTGAATCCGAGGCCCGCAGCTATTGCCGCGGCTTCGACACCGTCTTTACCTCGGCCCGGGGCTCGGAAATGACCGATGCCCGAGGGCGGACCTATATCGACTTTCTCGCCGGCTGCTCCTCGCTGAACTACGGCCACAACGACCCGGACATGAAGATCGCCCTGATCGAGCATCTGACCGATGACGGGCTGGCCCATGCGCTGGACCTGCACACCGATACCAAGGCCGGGTTCCTTCAGGCGTTCGAGACCCATATCCTCAAGCCGCGCGGCATGGATCACCGGGTGATGTTCACCGGCCCGACCGGCGCCAACGCCGTCGAGGCGGCGATGAAACTGGCGCGCAAGGTGACCGGGCGCAGCAATATCGTGGCCTTTACCAACGGGTTCCACGGGGTGACGCTGGGTGCGCTGGCGGCCACCGGCAACGGCTATCACCGTGGCGGCGCCGGTATCGAGCTGCCCGGCGTGACGCGGATGCCCTTCGACGGGTTCTTCGGCGACGAGGTGGACACCGCCGATTTCCTCGAGGCGATGCTGCGCGACACCTCGAGCGGCGTCGACGCCCCGGCGGCGATCCTGCTGGAGACCGTGCAGGGTGAAGGCGGGCTGAACGCCGCGCGCCCCGAATGGGTCAAGCGGGTGGCCGAGCTGGCGCATGACCACGGCGCGCTGCTGATCGTCGACGACATCCAGGCCGGCTGCGGCCGCACCGGCAGCTTCTTCTCGTTCGAGGAGATGGGGATCGTGCCGGATATCGTGACGATGGCGAAATCCATCTCGGGCTTTGGCCTGCCGATGGCGCTGACGCTGGTGCGCCCGGAGTATGACGTGTTCGGCCCGGCCGAGCATAACGGCACCTTCCGCGGCAATACCCATGCCTTTGTCACCGCCCGCGTGGCGATCGAAAAATTCTGGGCCGACGACGCGTTCCAGAAATCGCTGGCCGAAAAGGCGATGATCCTGACCACGGCGCTTGGCGAGCTGGCCGAGATGATCCCCGGCGCGCGTCTCAAGGGGCGCGGGTTGATGCAGGGGGTCGACGTGGGATCGGGCGACCTGGCCGGGCGGATCTGCGCCACCGCATTCGACAAGGGGCTGGTGATCGAGACCTCCGGCTCGGACGATGAGGTGGTCAAGGTGCTGGCGCCGCTGACCACCCCGGACGAGATGTTCCGCAAGGGGCTGGGCATCTTGCTGGCGTCGGCCCGCGAGGTATTGTCCGAAGAACCCAAGAGAATTGCAGCGGAGTAACAAGACCGATGATCGTACGCGACTTCAACGAAATCACCAAGAACGAGCCCGAACGCGTGGTGTCGGACGCCAAATGGTCCAGCGTGCGGATGCTGCTGGCCGACGACGGGATGGGCTTTTCGTTCCACATCACCTTTCTCGAGGCCGGTTCGGAGCATACGTTCCATTACAAGAACCACTTCGAGAGCGTCTATTGCATGCAAGGCAAAGGCTCGATCACCGATCTGGCCACCGGCGAGACCCATGAGATCAAGCCGGGCGTGATGTATGCGCTGAACGAGCATGACAAGCACACCCTGCGCGCCGAGGAAGAGCTGGTCATGGCCTGCTGCTTCAACCCGCCGGTAACCGGCAACGAGGTGCACCAGGCCGACGGCTCCTACGCGCTGGAAACGGCCTGAGCCACCTGACCCGGAACTGAACAAAGGAGGCTCGGCGCGACCCGCCGGGTAATCCCCCCTGTGAGTTTTCCAGACCATACCGTCGAGAAGATCGGCGGCACCTCGATGAGCCGTATCCGCGAGCTGCGCGATACGCTTTTCATCGGCACCCGCGAGGGCGCCGACCTCTATCACCGCGTGTTTGTGGTCTCTGCCTTCGGCGGCATCACCAACCTGCTGCTGGAACACAAGAAGACCGGCACGCCCGGCGTCTATGCGCTGTTTGCCAATGACGACAACGGCCATGACTGGCTGGACGGGCTGACCCGCGTGGCCGACGCCATGCGCGAGGCGCATTCCGCCGTGCTGGAGCATCCCGCCGACCTGACCGCCGCCGACGAGTTCGTGCGCGAACGGATCGAGGGCGCGCGGTCGTGCCTGTTCGACCTGCGGCGGCTGTGCTCCTACGGGCATTTCCGGCTGTCGAGCCACATGATGGTGATCCGCGAGCTGCTGTCCGGTCTGGGCGAGGCGCATTCGGCCTATGTCACCACCCTTCTGCTGCACCGCGCCGGGGTGAACGCCCGGTTCGTCGATCTCAGCGGCTGGCGTGACGAGGAGGAGCACAGCCTGAAAGAGCGGATCACCGCCGGGCTGGAACAGGTCGACCTGAGCGCCGAGATGCCCATCGTCACCGGCTATGCCCAGTGTACCGAGGGGCTGATGCGGGAGTTCGATCGCGGCTATTCCGAGGTGACGTTCTCGAACATCGCCGCCCTGACCCGGGCGAGCGAGGCGATCATTCACAAGGAATTCCACCTGTCGTCCGCCGATCCGAAACTGGTGGGCGAGGGTGCCGTGCGCAAGCTGGGGCACACCAACTATGACGTGGCCGACCAGTTGTCGAATCTGGGGATGGAGGCGATTCACCCCAACGCGGCCAAGACCCTGCGCAAGGCGGGCATCCCGCTGCGGGTGACCAACGCCTTCGATCCGGGCGATCCCGGCACGCTGATCGACGACGCCCCGGCCGATCTGCCGGCGGCCGAAATCGTGACCGGGCTGCACGCCTATGCGCTGTCGCTGTTCGAACAGGACATGGTCGGCGTGAAGGGCTATGACCAGAGCGTGCTGGAGATCCTCGCGCGGCACAAGGTGCACATCGTCTCCAAGGGCACCAATGCCAATACGATCACCCATTACCTCGACGCGCCGCTCAAGGCGGTGCGCCGGTCCGAGCGGGATCTGGCCGAGAAGTTTCCCAACGCCGACGTGACGGTGCAGGGGCTGGCGCTGGTCTCGGTAATCGGGCGTGACCTGAACGGGCTGAATGCCACCCAGGCCGGGTTGGCCGCGCTGCAGGCGGCGCAGATCACGCCGCTGGCGGTCCAGCACCTGCCGGGCAGCGTCGATATCCAGTTCCTGGTCGCCAAGGACGACCGCGACAAGGCGATCAAGACGCTGCACCGGGCGCTGATCGAAAAGCCGGCGGCGGGCGGCACGCAGCCGATCCGGCTGGAGCGCAATCCGCCGCCGAAACAGGCGCCGGAAACCGGGTTCCGGCTGTCCAACGCCAGTTGATCCAAATGCAGGGATGACGGAGCGGCCGCAAGGCCAAACCGTTTGCTTCGGGGGGTGGGCCGCAAGGCCCGCCGCCTTTGCGTATGGGGCGAGGATCGCGCCCCGATTTGGGCGCGGGCATCATCAGGGCGATTGACCGTTATGGGCCCGTTGCTAGCCACGGTCACGACCGCAGCATGTTGCGCGTGCAGAATGCCGCAGGATGTCATTGAGCGATAGATGCGCATTCCCGTGGCGCAAATCAGCTTACGCAACCATCCTTTGCTGTCGCGTCTCTTCGCGCAAGAGCGATGTCATGATACTGGCGAAACTCACTCAGTATCGGCATGCAATGATCCTGGAGTGAGCTACCCCCTGAAATTCGGACACTGACATAAGCTACGGTTTGCAGTCTGCTGATCTTCGACGAGAAGGAGATCGGAGATGTCGAAACGGAAGCAGCACGCCCCCGAGTTCAATGCGAAGGTCGCGCTGGAAGCCCTGAAGGGTGAGGACACGGCGGCCGAACTGGCGAGCCGGTTCGGAGTTCATCCGACGATGATCCACCAATGGAAACGTGCCCTGCTCGAGGGGGCGTCCGGCGTGTTCGAGCGCGGCGGCCGGAAGAAAACCGCAAACCAAAGGAGCCCCATCATGGCACGCACTAACACGAAACGCGACAACCAGCAGCCCAACGCGCCCGAGTTCCTCGCCTGGTACGTCACCGACAAGGGCGAAAAGTCCTTCTGGAACAAGGTTGGAGCCGCATGGCGGCATAAAGACGGGAAAGGCTACACGCTCCAGCTTGAAGTCGTTTCGATCAATGGCCGCATCGTCCTGCGCCAGCCGCTCGAAGAGCCGAACGGTGGCGACGGCCAAAACGAAAACGGGAGCGCGTGAGCGCTCCCGTTCTCTTACATCCCAGCAAAGCCTATCTGTCGTCGGGGAAATCCTGGAAAATGTCGTTGACCGCTGTGGTCAAGAGAGCCGCCTCGTCGTCAGTGAGCTTGGCGAACTCCTTTTCGCGGCGGCGCTTGGCTAGTGTGCCGCCGTTCTGCCTAACAAACATAATGAAGTTGTCGGCCAGTCGGTCGGGCATCTCGACCGCATTCATGATTGCGGTCATGGCGGCATCATGCCGCTTGAGATACTCGATCTCGCGGGGCAGATCGTTCTCGATGGTCCGCAGGACGCATTCATAGAGGAACTCAGCCTCGCTCGTGCAGTCGTAGAAGCGATACAGATCGGACGTATCGTTCGTGACTGCAACATTGCCGTTCGGAAGCGCGTGCCAGTCGATATATGGCATGAGTGGTCCCGAATGCCCCTGAAGGACGTTTCGGTAGTCGTCAATGCGGTCGAGCATGACGGACGAAACGGGGAAGGCCATGCCCTTTGGCGTGAACCCGCGCTCGGCCAGAACATGGTGGATCAGGCAACGGTGCAACCGCCCGTTCCCGTCAGCAAGCGGGTGAATGTAGACAAAGCCGAACGCGATACAGGCCGCTTGCAGGACAGGATCGACGTCCTCGATATCCGTGATCCGCAAGCGGTTGTTGCACTCGTTGAGACCCGTCATCAAATCCATAAGGTTTTCGTGACGCGCACCGATGAACTCCGGCACAGGCTCATGATTGTGGTCGCACTCGCCAAGGAAGACACCTTCTTCGCGATAACCGATGGTCGTGAAGCGGTCATCACCGATGAGGATGCGATGCAGCCTATAGATTTCCGTTTGGTTGAGCGGGCGTTTCCCTGCTTCGAGTACGGCACGCGCCCATCGCTCCAGACGATTGATCGGCGGTCGCTCTCCCTCAATCTCGAAGCTCGCGCGGCTGTCGGCCAGCATGAGAAAGCTCGCCGCGCGCGCGATAACCTGAGCTCCCGTCCGACCGATGGTTTCTTGTGCCTGGCTCGCGAGGTCTTTGGCGATCAGCTCTTCGAGCTTCGGTGTTCTTCGGATGATTGGGCAGAGTGCGCCTGTGCCGAGCAGGTTGTCCCGAACACGATGGCGCAGCGAAATTTTCTCTTTGCCCGTGAAATATTGCTTCGGATCGAGTGCTTGGACCGCCGTGACCGTGGGTGCATCGTCAAGGGCGAGCCGCTTACCCGTTAGCGTTTCGTAGAAGAACCAAATCCTTCGGCTGAATGCACCCGTGGGCGTTCGCTTGATGAGGTCAGTCAACTCTTCGACTGGAGCAGCTTCCAGCACCCGTTTGAGTACGAGCAGGTCGATAGGTTCGTGCCGCAGCGCGAAGGTCAGATGACCTTCGAGCGTCGGTTCGGGACGATACCTTTTGTCATAGATGTCCCATCCTGCCTCGCTCCGCCTGTTGCCGCGCACAAACTTGTCCGCCGTGGACGACAGGTTTCGGACAGGAGCGGCAACATCGAGCGCATGCACCAGAGCCGACAAGCCAGCCAGTTCCGCACCCTCGGGCAAGGGGTCGTCTTGAAAAAACGCTGGTCTCAGATCATCTAGTTGCACAGGTCGAAATCCTTTCATGGGCGTCGAATATGGCGCCAAAATCCGCTCATTTGTCGAAAATCAGCATAAAGTGAAGCGTGTCGAAAATCAATCATTTATGTCGAAATTCCATCACAATACCTACACATGTCGAAAACCGCATCACCCATACTCTCAATGCGTCTTCGACGGTAGCACCTGATACAGCCGATCCAGGGTCGGATCATCGACAACGACGACCTTCACGGGGCCGTGCAGGTCTTGATTTTCGTATAGAAGTCCGAAGCACCGAGCATCGAAATGATCGGCCTCACTCGCGGTTCGGGAGATTTCAAGCGCCTCGTCCGTCATGTCGCATATCTCCTGCGGATGTACGCGCCGAGCGACATATCCGCTGCGTCCTGTTCGAGTCGCGGCCACGCGCGGCCTGCACGTCACCCTCGTCGAAAGCGCGCCGCGCATCCTCGCCCGTGTCGCCGCCGCGGAAACCGCCACCTGGATCAAGACGATGCACAGGGACCACGGGGGCGACATCCGCGAAGGCTGCGCGCTCGAAGGGCTGTCCAAGGGTGCCGGGGGATTTCGCCGCCGTCCCGAGCAACGCGCCTACCGCGTGTTCGATTTCCGCTGGAATGGAAGGGATGGGCCTGTTGTCGAACCTTATCAACCACAAGACAATGATATCGTAGTTTTTACGGATTCCCTGGCAGCCTGCGCGGTTCCCTATCCGACCGTCACGCCGAAAATTGTGCCAACGGCTGCTGTCGCGGCCATCGCGAGTGCCCCCCACAAGGTGACTCTCGCAGCACCGCGCATGAGCCCTGCGCCGCCAGCGGATGCTCCCAGGCCGCCGAGGGCCGCAAGGCCGACGATGGTCGATGCCGCCACCAGAACTGCGATCTGCGCCTCTGGCACGAGCAACACCACGATAAGCGGAACCACCGCGCCGACGGCGAAGGTAAGCGCGGAAACCAACGCGGCTTGGATCGGGCGGGCCGTCACGGTCTCTGAGATCCCAAGTTCATCCCGCGCATGCGATCCGAGAGCGTCG
>Ga0209692_10005071_pt1 | contig 11532 bp, 9 predicted proteins | sample tdDd472_FD_187129 | JGI IMG/M metagenome (GOLD analysis project Ga0209692, IMG submission 187129) | Marine sediment microbial communities from the Atlantic coast under amendment with organic carbon and nitrate - tdDd47.2 (SPAdes)... | ecosystem: Environmental > Aquatic > Marine > Coastal >...
TGACAGGTCGCATACCGCAGGAGTTTTTTTATACCTGGGATGGAAATCCCCTCATCATGAATGAGCCTGCGCAAACAGCCTATCCAGGTAATGTCATTAGCCGAATAAAGTCTTCTGTTACCCTCCCGGGCAGGTTTAATCAGACCTTCGTCCTCATAAATTCGAAGGGTGCGTGGATGAACATCCAGCAGTTTTGCTGCCACTCCAATCGGATAGACAGGAAGATCTTTCCTTAGTGGTTCTACCTGTGATTTATTTCTCGCCATGGGCAATCTTCTCCTCAAATATTGAATAGTAGCTACCATACCCGATTTTACACCGCACAACGAGAAAGAAAACTGCAGCCCCAGCATTGCTTAGTGGTGTTCGGAGACATGCCCCCGAAACAATTTTTCGCCCATAAAGAAAGTCAGACCACAGAAAGCAATTCCTCCTAATACAACAAGATTTTCATGGAGGGATGGCATATAGGTAAGCAAATCCGGATAATCTACCAGCCCCAGCCCATGATAGGCAGGTACCAGTTGACCAACGATCACCAAATCATAGCGCATAAAAAAAATCCCCACCATACCAGCTAAGGCTGCGATAAACAGTGCATTCATATTGCGTCCCTTCACAGCTAATATTATACCAAAAGGGATTATCATGCCCAATGCCACCTCACCTATCCAAAAATTCATAGCATATGGTCCGCTCAAAAGCGCTTGCATTGCTTCATATTTTCCAGGAGGTTGTCCTGTCACGCCGGTGATCATCTTCCAGCTCGTGAAAAAAATTATTATGGCCATCATAAGAGCAGCCATCTTCGCTACACTTTCCAGCGATTTTTTCATGTCCTCGCTCATTTTCCAACCATTAAATTTATATGCTAAGAAGGTAAAAAAGATAATCGCCACACAACCGGACATCGCGGCCGAAGTTATAAAATAGATTGGCATATACGGTCCATGCCAGAATTCACGACCGTTCAGAAGTCCAAACACTGCTCCGAGGTTCGAATGGGCAACAATACCGGTCAACAGCCCAGCAAGACCAAAACTTGTGGCAATCTTATTTTTATTCATCTGTAGCATGACGAACTCAATCATCATAAAGAAGAGATAGGCGCCGTAGAGTGTCCCCATCCACCAGATGTTCGAAGTCGGATTCGCTCCAATAACATTACCCACCGGCATCCGCCATGAATTCTCAATCTCAAAGGCGATTACCAGAAAGCCAGCCACTATTGTAGCTATTGACATAAAAACTGCCCGCTTGGCGATGGGGTTAAAGTTCTTAAATCCAAATACATGTCCCACAGACGAAACAATACATAGCCCCGTTGAAGTCACCACAAAAAAGACATAGGCTGCAATAAGGATTCCCCATGGAACTCCACGACTTACACCGAAAGTATGTTCATGCCCCACATACAGAGAATGAACACCAGCCGCAACTCCGACCAGGGTCATAAGCGCCAACAATCCTATCGCGAGATTGTACTTCCCGGATCCGGCCGCTTCAAGACCTCCTTCCTTCGGAAGTATTCCTGCCAAAACATCGTTCATTTTTCACCTCTTTTGGAATTATAAATATTTGATACGACGGTTTTTCTAAGTAAACGGCCAATCACCCGTATTTCCTCTAAAAGTATCGAGATATGGCTTTACTTTTAGATCGTACAATGTGTGCAACAACGCACTCCCTATCCAAATTATGAGAAAATAGATGCCTTCCATAGTTCCTCCTGCTCAAATATCTTGCCAATCAATAACATCCTGATCATCACATTCACTTTGTTTAGACCTACACCTATACCTTACAACTAGAATTGTCAACTTTTCTATATTATGGATTTACGATTTAATTACACATCAATATGTCCATACATCAATTAATTAAAGGACAAACAACCGTCATTACGATATATTTTAGAAATATCTCGATCCGCAAAAGTCATATAAGTGCTTCTCCTATTTTAGGCGCATATTTTGCCTAGTTTCCATAAGGGCGCATTTTGCGCCATAAATGAAGTCACAAAAAATGATTCTTGATTTATGATTTGATTAATACGGAGAGAAAAAAAGGAGGAGGAACAGCTAACAGGAGTGCAGCACCGTTAAAACGGCACTGCAAGGAGGAACAGCCAGAGAAGTAAAAATTGAGCGTGACAGGTAAAACGTGTGACAGAATTACTATGCAGCAATATCGTCATTCATTGGCGGCGGAACGATTCTGACAATCTTCTTTGGAACCATTGTGTTTGAAAAAAATGCCGAACAGCGTCTTCTTTTTTCAAAAGGACAATCTATAATATTCCAACAAGGGGTGAACTTCAGAAGTTTTTTTACGGCATTAATACTCACTCCATGCTCGTGAACCATTTCTCTTAGACATTCAACCCATTGTATATCACGCAAAGTATAATACCTCCAGGATCCTTTACGTCTAGGGCTAATTAACCCGGCATCCTCATAGTTTCTAAGGGTACGAGGATGAATCTCCAGCATCTCAGCAGCTGTTCCAATTGTGAAAAGAGCCTTATTTTCTTTCATGCAGGTTTCTCCTTAACAGGCAAGAGACTTCCGGCACGGGAATCAAATCCCGCACCGGTTGAATTGACGACAGGGGCAATTCCAGTATCACTCAATGAGATGTTTTTCCATTAAAGGTCCCATCAAGAAATCGCTCGCCAATAATAAAACCAAAGCCAACAACTCCAATCCCTGCAATTACCAAAAGATATTCAGCAGCCGAAGGCATATATGAGAGATATTGAGGAACACCGACGAACTCATGTTCATTAGGGACAATCTGACCAGAGACCACCAGATTGTAACGGGAGAAGAATTGTCCAACGAGCACCATCAGTGCAGCTGTAGACATTGCATGCATTGAGTTCAGACGACTAATGACCAGCAGCAGACCTGGTAGAACCAGACCTATACAGATCTCAAACACCCAAAAACTTGTAGAAAGTGGTCCTTTTACCAGAGAGTCGGCAGCCATGATCATTTCATCAGAACTGCAATAGGCATTAACAAATTTCCATACAGTTGCAAGGGCAACCAGAAAAGTCATAAGAACCATTATTTTACCGGCAGTTTGCAAACCCTTAAAGGTACTGTCATTCATGCGCCGTTTTTGCAAAATATGACTGTAGTGAGTGAACATCACAACTGCTGCCGCCCCAGACAAGACAGCACATGCTAAAAAGAAGACAGGGAGCTGACTTCCATACCAAAAGGGTCGCGAGTGGAGTGAAGCAAAAACTGAACCGAGGTTGCTGTTGGCAAGTGCTTCTGCTATAGCACCAACTACTCCTAAAATAATCGCCGCCGAAAAACGCTTGGTGATGATAAGAAACAGCTCAAGGAACATGACACCAACAGCCAGGCCATAAAGGGTCCCCATCCACCAAATATTAGACGTGACATTTGGATGCAATATGACGCCCAGCGGCATTCGCCAGGGATTTTCTATCTCTAGGCCAATAACAGTGAAGGCCCCTAAAAGCATGATAATCGAGAGCCAAACCATCCTGTTGGCCAAAGGGGCCATTTGATTACCGCCGAAAGCATGGCTAAATGCGGCCAGGACACAAAGTCCCGTGGAAATGATAGCAAAGTATGCATAGACTCCAATAAGCATCCCCCAAGGCATTTCACGGGTATTGGCAAAAGCGTGATGATGTCCTATCCATTGAGCATAAACTGCACCAGCTACGCCAATCACAATCATGAGTAAGCTCAGCCACATGAGCTTATTCGCTGGCAATTTGACAGATGTCGGTGCAGATGTGATTGATATATTGCCTTCCATTTACTATCTCCTTGTCTTAAGTACTCTTTATTGCCAAACTTTCTATTGATCTCATTACTATCAGGATATTGATTCCGGCTCACGATGGTCGTTGTCCTCTAAACCCAGTTTAAAAAGGGCTATCAATGCAATTGGTGCACTAAAGGGTCCCAGCACAACAAAAAGAGTAAAGGACAATAGAAACCAGAACCATTCGCTAACCTGCTCAGTCAAATTCCAAAGACTGCGCCAGACGCTCTCAGCCGGTCGACCTATTACTTGTTTTTGCAGTGTAGTTGCCATGACATCCTCCATAATGTGTTATCAAAACCATTCTTAAGTTACTTCTTAAACAGCAAGAGGTGTGCCATAACAAACAAGACCAGCAGAAACTCTCCAAAAGTGATCTAAACAATTGTAATTAGATATATTTATTCAACATGCCAGAAAGAGACGAGTAGTTCAGGCTCCCCAACTCTTCCCCAACAGGACGCACTACGCGCCCTAATGCGGTTTTTCGCTGGGCGCATTTTGCGCCATGTTGGCAAGAAGGTTATGCTCCCGTAATTATTAATATATTTACAGGAGAGAGATTAAATACAGTATGGGAAAGGAGTTGCGTAGACTAAAAGAAGAAGAAGCTATTCTTATTTTTTCTTGAATTATCGGAAAGTTAAACAGATGAACAGATATTTGGGCGAATTCTGCGTTCTTCTAAAAGATAAAACCGGAAAGAGTGGGAGTATTGTGCTATCGAACTGCGTCCTCAATAACCAAAATAAAAAAGGACCGTTAATTAAATAACGGTCCTTTCAATGCTCAAAACAATGGCCGGGGCCATTGTCTTAGATATTTTTAATGTGCTTTTTCACCAGAACCACCCTCTCCGAGTAAACGAGCGTGTCCACGAACACCAATATGGCAGGCGGTACAACGGGTATCCGAAGCAAAAGCTGTTTCACCATCATGACACGCCCCGCAATAGCCACCGTCGTATAAGGTTGCCATGGTAAAATCATCATTTTCCTCAGCAGCACCAGCCTCCATCTCAAACAGGTCGTCATGGCATGAATCACAATCCATACCCCCATCCATAGTGTGAACTTTATGATCGAAAACGACAGACTTCACCGGCTTTACCCAGACAATAGGATCTTTCGGTCCATAGGTATCTTCATCATATTCTTCTTCCTGTTGCACATCCCCACTAGCTGAAAGCAATGCAGTGGAAAGCAGAAAAACAGCGAGAACCATCAATAACAGAATCTTCTTCATTTTTTTCTCCTACGTATCACCATCACTCCTCTATGCCTTTAGACATAGAAAAGATCAAATTACTCTCCAGCTTAGGAATTTATGTAAAATACATTAGGGACAGCGCCAGTTTCCGGTCGTAATACCCACACCATCGTTTCCGGTGAATGTACAAGTTGAGAAACTCTACTTTCAGGATCAGCCAGATTCCCGAAAACACGGACATCTGCCGGACAAGCTTCAACACAAGACGTGGTCGTCTCTCCTTTGGACAGACGTGCTTCCAGACAGAAATCGCATTTGTCTACCGCCCGTGTCTCTTCCTTGAAATACCGTGCATTATAAGGGCAAGCAGTCATACAGGTTTTACAGCCGATACACCTGCCAGGGTTCATGACAACGATTCCGGTTTTCTCATCCTTCCAGGTCGCAGTTGTCGGACAGACTCTTACACATGGTGGCCGATTACAGTGGTTACAGAGGACAGGCATAAATGTCGTCTCAAATTTTTCTCCACCTAGGGAGCGACGTTTTTCAAGAATAGTCGTCCGAAATCCATAATGCGGTACATGATTGGTTTTTACGCAGGCATCTTTGCAACGTTCACAGTCAATGCAAAGTTTCTCTCTTAGAACCATACTATAATGTGGAGAGTAGGGATATTTTCCAATCTCCGGCACAACTCCTGCCGCATGAACATTTTTAACAGAACTCAGAGATAAAACACTTCCCCCGAGATACATGCCAGTGACAGCCAAGCCAAACTTTAGAAACTTCCTACGCTCAGCCGAAGGAAGGGTACTCAGATCTTCACTTTCCATCTGTTCTAAATCATCGATTTTCATACTCGAACCTCTTGATTTTCAGCAAATCCCGGCAACTTGTGTGCAACCAGGACCTTAATTTTCTATGAGCAAAATGTATTCGCTATATATTTCGTTGATTAATGATTTTCAGAGACATGACCCCGAAACAATTTTTCACCCATCAAAAAGGTCAGCCCACAGAATGCTATACCACCCAGCACAACAAGATTTTCATGCAGACTAGGTATATAGGTGAGCAGATCAGGGTAATCAACCAGTCCCATACCATGATAGGCCGGTACAAGTTGGCCGACGATCACAAGGTCATAGCGCATAAAAAAGATCCCTACCATTCCTGCTAAGGCTGCGATAAAAAGCGCATTCATGTTCCGACCCTTGACCGCCAAAATGATGATGAACGGTATAAGCATACCAAGCGCGACCTCACCCACCCAGAAATTCATGGCATAAGGGCCACTCAGCAGGGCCTGCATTGCTTCATATTTTCCAGGAGGTTGCCCCGTCACACCGGTGATCATTTTCCAGCTGGTGAAAAAGATGATTATTGCCATCATGAGAGCGCCCATTTTTGCCACGGCTTCCATCGATTTCTTCATTTCATCACTCATTTTCCAGCCATTGGCCTTATAAGCAATATAGGTGAAGAAGATGATCGCTACGCAGCCAGACATCGCGGCTGAGGTAATGAAATAGATTGGCATATAGGGTCCGTGCCAGAATTCTCTACCATTGAGAAGACCAAAGACTGCTCCGAGATTAGAATGCGCGACAACACCAGTCAGCAGACCGGCAAGACCAAAACCAGTGGCAACCTTATGTTTATCCATCTGCAGCATGACAAATTCTATCATCATAAAAAAGAGATAAGCGCCGTACAAGGTACCCATCCACCAGATGTTAGAGGTTGGATTTGCCCCGATTACGTTGCCCACCGGCATCCGCCAGGAATTTTCAATTTCAAAGGCAATTACAAGAAAACCGGCAATTATAGTACCTATCGACATGAACACTGCCCGCTTGGCGATAGGGTTGAAATTCTGAAAACCAAAGACATGTCCAACCGAAGAAACGATGCACAAGCCAGTGGAAGTCACCACAAAAAAGACATAGGCTGCAATCAGGATGCCCCAAGGAACGCCACGACTTACACCAAAAGTATGCTCATGCCCAACATAGAGGGAATGAACACCCGCTGCGACCCCGACTACGGTCAACAACGCCATCAAACCGATTGCAATATTGTACTTTCCGGATCCGGTCGCTTCAAGACCTCCTTCCCCCGGGATGATTCCTGCCAACAAATTATTCATTGCCCATGCTCCTTCCACTGTCTAAATTACAACTTGCTTAAGTTAGTAACGCTTCAAACCAAAAAATATTACGACTGCGCACAAACGTGACACAGTTGTTTTTCATTTTCGCTCACTTTTCATAAAATAAAATTGGATTCACGCAATCATCATCAACAAATAAATTACCTCTACTGAATGCCACCAATTAATGGGATAAACAGAGACAAAATACAACTAAAAAAGGCATTCCTAACAAACTCGAAACCTAAAAAAAACATGGAATCGTCAATACATACCACAAACGTCCATTTGTTAACATATGCTCATAAGTATTTCACTATATTCTTTTGTAGTGATTTTTACATGGTATAAAATTCATTGTCAAGTGTTTTGCCGGGCAGATTTGTCAGCTATTTTGTGGTGACAATATCCACGATTTTTGAAGAACTACAGAAGGATTTTAATAATTATCAATTCACTATGAAAGAAGACTAAGAATTGGCGAGAAGATCACTCCATAACACCAACAGGAAACACTACAAAGCTGCAAGGCATCGGCAGCAATAGGTTCAATATTGACGAACTCCTTAACGTTGTTACGTCTCAACCCTGTTAACTACAGAATCGTGTCACACACCCTGACTGAAATATGATTGAGGGGAGATAGATACAACAGATTTTTCTGTAAGGAAGCTTTAAAAATAGCCGTTATTTAAGATTGGCAAACCCTGTACACCTCTTCGATTGTAGTGACACCCTGAAAAACTTTCATTGCACCATCTTTCTGGAGAGAGATCATACCGTTTTCGACAGCCTGTCTTTTTATCTCATTGGCATCAGACGTCTGCAGAACGAGGGCCTTCATATCCTGTGTCATTAGAAGTAGTTCAAAAATCCCACACCGGCCTTTGTAACCTGTGTGATAACATTTAGAACACCCCCTCCCCCTGTATGCTATGCGGTCATGACATTCCTCACCGGCAACACCAATTCTTTTCAACATTTCCGGCTCTGGAGTGTATTCCTCTTTACAATGAGAACAGATAATACGAACGAGTCTCTGCGCCAGAATGGCACTGACCGAAGAGGCAATCAGAAACTGTTCTATGCCCATATCCCTTAATCTGGTAATTGCCCCAGCAGAATCATTGGTATGTAGCGTCGAAAAGACCAGATGTCCAGTTAATGCAGACTGGATTGCAATTTCAGCAGTTTCTGTATCACGTATTTCCCCCACGAGGATCACATCCGGATCCTGCCGAACAATGGATCTAAGCCCGGAAGCAAAGGTCAAATCGATCTTGGGATTGACCTGCACCTGCCCAATACCACTGATGCGGTACTCGATTGGATCCTCAACTGTAATGATGTTGATATCCGTATTATTAATAGAGGTTAGGGCTGCATAAAGGGTTGTGGTCTTCCCAGATCCGGTCGGACCGGTTACCAAAACAATGCCATTTGGCGCCTTAATCTCTTTTTCAAAATGAACAAACCGATCTTGCGGCATACCAAGATCGGTAAGAGATATCATTACTGTGGATTTGTGCAACAGACGCAAGACCACACGTTCGCCAAAAGCTGTCGGCAGAGTTGAAACACGGACGTCAATTTCCTTATTGGCAATTTTAAGTTCAATTCGACCATCCTGCGGCAATCTTTTCTCAGCGATATTAAGTTTGGCCATTATCTTGACCCTGGAAATAAGGGCAGATTGCACATGTTTTGGCGGGCTCAACATATCGTGAAGAATGCCGTCTAATCTCTGCCGTATCTTCAGACTATTCTGATATGGTTCAATATGAATATCTGAAGCATTGTCCCGGACCGCCTGGGAAAACATTAAATTAACCAGGCGAATAACAGGAGAATCACTGGTATCATCAAGCAGATCTCCTATCTCCTCAATCTCAGAGAACAGTCTTTCTGGATCTTCATCATCATCAATATCCTGCATCACCTCATCCGCTGAGGTTTGTTTCATATCATATGCAAAATTGATAGCATTAAGAATCTGCTGAGAAGGTGCCAAAACAGTTTTATATGTTTCATGTTCCAAAATTCTTCGCAAATCATCAAGAGATTGAAAGGAATTTGGATTATTAATGGCAAAAAAGGATTCGTCGCCAGTGACAATGGGGACAATTTTGTGCTGTTTTAAAAAACTTATAGGAACCCGGTCAGTGAAATCGGCTTTAATTTCTGTAGGTAAAGATTTTCGAACCTCCATATCGAACATCATACCGAGAACCTGTAGAACAGTAAATTCGTCAAGTTCTCCATTTTTGATGAGTATTTCCCCAATCAGGTCATCACCCTCTTTTTGGGTCTTGAGTGCCTGTTCAAGAGCCTTCGAGGCTAATCCAAACTCCTCAACTAATAATTCACCAATTCTTTTCATGCCCACTTAGGTAAGTAAACGTTCATTGTAAAATTTAAAAATTCAGGGCGTTCAGCAGCCTGAGAGAGAGTCGTCTCTTCCAGTGACCTTACTAATTACCAGTCGTCCTTAAAATCCTATCGATATTTTCCCGGGCCATATCCTTGACCGTCTTTAACGACCCACTGGCTTTATCGGCCACAGCATCAGAATCACCGGAAAGTACAGCCTGATACATAATCAAAGCTTCTTTCGGCTTACCTTCTTTTTCATAGACGACCCCCATATTTATAAGGGCAAACGGATTATTTGGGTCAATATCCAGTGCTTCACCAAAATAATTCTTAGCTCCCCTGAGGTCACCCGCCTGCAGCTTTTCATACCCTCTCATGTTGAGTGTGAGTGCATGGTCAAGATTTTTTTCTTTATGCAGCTCTTTTTGTATAGCAGGTAAGACCATCGACATTTCGTCTTCTTTGGTGAGGGTGACAGCCGCAATTTCTGCAGGATTGCTCACAATACGGGGCGTAACAAAGATAAACATATTCGTTTTTCTAATCGTGCTTGACTCAGTCCTGAAAAACCAACCCAACACCGGGATATCACCAAGAATTGGTACTTTATACTCACCCTCATTCCCATCGTGGCCAATTATTCCACCTATCACAACCGTACTTCTGTCATTGAGAATAACAGTTGTCGAAGCCGTTCGATTAAAAGTGGTCGGCGTAACCCCATCGCTTCCTAAATTTTTTATCCGCACCACCTCCGTCTCGATTTCAAGACGCAGGATATCGGACTGGTTTATATGGGGAGTGATGGAAAGCTTTGTTGCGACATCCTTGTACTCAAACTGCGTATAATCCTGATCAGCAGCGGTGGTATTTTGACTGGTCTGAAAAGGTACTTGTTCACCGACAGAAATGTCAGCTTTCTTATTGTCCATAGTAAGAATCTGGGGAGTAGCAATAATATTTACATCCTCGTCAGATTGATACGCTCTAAGCACAGCACCAATATTGGCAAAGTCGAGACCACCGATGCTGATTCCCTGCTTAAGGACTCCCAAGGTAAAGCCAGAATTGACATTGGAGATTCCGGGAGGATCACCACCAATATCGGTGATAAAACCATCTGAACCAGCGAATCCAGATACAAATTTCCCATCGGAGAAGGTCCCATTAGTTGCCCATTCCACTCCAACCTCAAATTGTTTATCAACATCCACTTCCATGATAAGCGCTTCCAGATAGACCATCCGCCGGGGAATATCCAGCCGCTTTATCACATTTTCCAACACCGCATATTCATCCTTGGTAGCTCTAATTATAAGGGCATTCGTTTCCTCATCAGCCATTACTCTTACGTCCTTGGAAATTGCGGCTGCCTGTCCTTTAGGCACGCCATCCTTTCCCAGCGCCTCCGGAAGATCGTTGAGTACAGCAGCCAGGTCTACCGCTGTTGCGTTTTGCAGATAATACACGTGGATGTTTCCTTCTGCCCGTTGTACCTCTGTATCGAGAACCGCAATCAAACTTTTGACGCGTTCTAATTCGCGGACATTGGCAAGTACCAGCAGAGCGTTAACCCGTTCATATGGTACAACTTTTATTGTCCCTGTATTGTTTCTAGCAGCACCAGCCTTTTGTGGCCGGGAACTCTTCTGATAGACCGTGCTTAAAATTTTTGCGATCGCGTCTGCCGAAGCATTTACCAATGGAATAAATGCGACCTCTTCCTCCCTGGATTTGACATCAAGTACTTTGATTATACCAAGTAACTTTTGGATATTGGACATAGTTTCAGTAATTATCAGCATCCCAGATGGCGCATGGGAAATAAGAACTGATGTTTGCGAGACAAGCGGTGCAAGAACCCTTTTTATATCATCAGGAGAACTGTGTTTCAAAAGTACAAGTTGAGTAACGACCTTGTCTTCAGGAAAATCGGACACTCCCTTGCTCAGCATCTGTAAGTTTTGCGATCTGGCACGGGC
>Ga0209692_10005075_pt1 | contig 11525 bp, 14 predicted proteins | sample tdDd472_FD_187129 | JGI IMG/M metagenome (GOLD analysis project Ga0209692, IMG submission 187129) | Marine sediment microbial communities from the Atlantic coast under amendment with organic carbon and nitrate - tdDd47.2 (SPAdes)... | ecosystem: Environmental > Aquatic > Marine > Coastal >...
GAGCGCCGCCTTGGCGTTCAGCGTGTCGAAGATCGTTTCCACCAGCAGCAGATCGACGCCGCCGTCCATCAGGCCGGTCACCGCCTCGCGATAGGCCGCGACCAGCGTGTCGAAGGTGATGGCGCGATAGCCGGGATCGGTCACGTCGGGCGAGATCGATGCCGTCTTGTTGGTCGGCCCGACCGCGCCCGCGGCGAACCGCGGCTTCAGCGGTGTCAGCGCGGTCCATTCATCGGCCATCGAGGCGGCGATTTGGGCGGCCTGGAAATTCAACTCGTAGGAAAGCGCCTCCAAGCCGTAATCGGCCTGGGACACCGCATTAGCGTTGAACGTGTTGGTGGTGACGATATCGGCCCCGGCCTCCAGGAAGTCGTCGTGGATGCGGCGGATCAGGTCCGGGCGGGTCAGGGTCAGAAGTTCGTTGTTGCCGCTCAGGTCGGCTTCGCTGTCGGCGAAGCGCTCGCCGCGATAGTCGGCCTCCGTCGGCTTTTCCGCCTGGATCATCGTGCCCATGGCGCCGTCCATCACCAGGATGCGGCTACCGGCTATCTCGACCAGCAGGTCGGTATTGCATGACTGTGTCGCCATTATGGGCCTCTCTTTCTCAATCGGGGCCGGGATCTGGGGTCTCCGGCCTTCCCTTCAATTCGTGCATCCCGTCAGGGACTTTCAGGCGGCGATGCGCCCGCGTGTTTCGATGCCGGCGGCGCGGAAGATATCCAGCGTCAATCCGGCCTTGTTCAGCGTGAAGACATGGAACCCGTCGACGCCGGCCTTGCGCAGCCGGTCGATCTGGGCGGCCCCGACATCGACGGCGATGCGGCGCGTGGCCTGCGGATCGTCCTCGTGGCCCGCGAAACGGTCGCGCAGCCATTGCGGCAGCGTGCCGCCGCAGCTTTCGCTGAAATCCACCAGACGGCGGAAATTCATGATCGGCAGGATGCCGGGGACGATCTCGATCCCGATGCCCGCCGCGGCGGCGCGGTCGCGATAGCGCAGGAAAGCGTCATCGTCGAAGCAGAACTGGCACAGCGCCCGGTCCGCGCCGGCATCCGCCTTGCGCTTCAGGTTCTCGACATCCAGGCCCTGCCCGTCCACGCCCGGGCCGCTGGATTCGGGATGGCCCTCGGGGAAAGCGGCGACGCTGATGTCGAAATCGTGCCTCTTCTTCAGGCCGGCGACGAAGTCCGAGGCGTGCTCGTAGCCGCGGATCGCGGCGCTATCGGCCGCCGCGTCGCCGCGCAGGGCGACGATCCGGCGCACGCCCATGGCCCAGAACCGCTCGGCCATGGCGTGGATTTCCGCGCGGTCCGCGCCCGTACAGGTCAAATGGGCCGCCACGGGGGCGGCCGTCGCCTTCTGGACATCGGTGACGGTGTTGACGCTGGCATCGCGGTTCGAGCCCAGCGCGCCATAGGTGACCGAGGCGAAGCGCGGGCCCATGCCGTCCAACTCCGCCGCTTCATGGCGCAGGTTGGCGGCGGCCTTGTCGGTCCGGGCCGGAAAATATTCGAAGGAAAGCTTCAACTCGGTCATCTCTTCGTCTCCGCGGGCGGGGGTCACCCCATTCGATTGGGCCGCCTCGCTGCTCTCACGCTCATTATGCACATCTATATCAACATATCAAGTTTTCTTGATTTCTTGATTTCCCGGGTTATCTATGGCGAAAGAACAGTGGCGGAACCGCGCGTCCGGCCCCGGAAACCTGCGAATTCGGAACAGTTCCGAAATCGGTGAAACTCCGAAAACCGGGACCGATGCGATTGTTGGGTGGTGAAGGTGGATTTATTGCTTCAGGCCTTGCGGGCGGCGGGCGAACAGACCCGGCTGCGGATCCTGGCGCTCTGCGCCCATCACGAATTGTCGGTGACGGACCTGATCCAGGTCCTCGGCCAGACCCAGTCGCGGGTTTCCCGCCACCTGAAAATCCTCGTCGATGCCGGATTGCTCGAGCGCTACCAGGAAGGCCAATGGGCGCGCTACCGTCTGGCCGGACAGGGATCGGCCATTCCCGGCCAGGCGGCGAACAAGGCCGGCATCTCGCTCGCCCGCTACATCCTGCAGAATATCGACATGATGACGCCGGTCTTCCGCCGCGATCATGAAAACCTGACCCGCCGGATCGACGCCAAGCAGCAGCGGGTGCAGCAGTTCTTCCGCGAGAACGCCCCGAAATGGGAAGGCATGCGGGAAGACCTGGTCGATCAGGACGCGATCAACGACCATATCCGCAAGGTGCTGCTGCAAAAGCCGGTGCGGCACCTGCTGGATGTCGGCACCGGAACCGGCATGGCGCTGCTGGACCTGGGCCCCCATATCGGCGCCGGGATCGGCATCGACAATTCCTTCGCGATGCTCGACATCGCCCGCAACAATATCGAGGAGTCGAATCTCAGCAACTGCCAGGTCCGCCACGCGGACATGACGCAGATCCCTTATGAGGCGGAGACCTTCGACACCGCCCTCCTCCACATGGTCCTGCATTACGCGGAAGCGCCCGCCCAGGTCGTCAGCGAGATCGCCCGCGTTCTGACCAAGGGCGGCCGCGTGCTGATCGTCGACCTGATCCGGCACGACCATGCGGAACTGCGCTCCAGCCTGCAGCATCTCTGGCCCGGTTTCGAGCAGGCGGAAATCGAAACCTGGCTGACCCAGGCCGGTTTGACGGTCGCGGACAGGGCGGAGCTGAACGGCGGGAAACTGAAGGTTTTCGCGACCTTGGCGGTCAAAGAACGCGGCTAGATGCCCTTTTCCTTCACCAGGAATCGCCGGGCCGCTTCCGTGATGTGTTTCTTGTAATCCCTCTGTGACCATCCGCAGTCCCGGGTCAGCTGCTCCCAATTCCTGACGGATAGCAGGGTCCAGAGCAGGTCGGTGGCTGTCTTTACCGTCAATCCTTCCATCAAGTCCCCGTCCTTCTTCAACGCCTTCACCGCGGCCTCGCAGCCTTCGCGCATGTCCTGCATGCGCTTGGTCCAGGCGCGGGCGGCCTCTTCATCCGTGTCCACCATCGCCAGGAATGCCTTCGCGACGCCGAAAATTTCCGGGATGTAACCGGCCCAGGCCTCCACGAAGGCGTCCAGCCTCTCCCGCCCCGTCTTCGCCGCGCGGCTGGCGGCCAGCCGTTCGTCCGACCCCTTGCGCTCGTCATGCAGAAGGGTCGCCGCGATCAGCAGTTCCGCGCGGGAGGGAAAATGCAGATAGACCGCCTGACGCGAAACGCCCGCCGCCTTTGCGATGTCGGACATGCGCACATGGGAAGGGCTCCCCCCTTCCAGCAGGTCGAGGGTGCAACTCAAAATTCTTTCACGCGTTTCGGCCGGGTTTCTTGACATGACGTAAAGTAACGCCCATATCCCGTTCCGTCAAACTTTACACTATGTAAACTTAACGGATTGAAGGATATGATCATGACCGATTTTCAACAGACCCGGCCTGTCGTCATTCTGGGCGGTACGGGCAAGACCGGCGGCCGTGTCGCCGCCCGCCTGCAAGCGCAAGGCATCCCCGTCCGGGCGGTGTCACGCTCCACCGGCACGCCGTTCGACTGGGAGGACAAATCCACCTGGGAAAAAGCCGTCGCGGGCGCCGCCGCGCTCTACATCGTCTATCAGCCGGACCTCGCCGTGCCGGGCGCGGTGGATGACATCCGCCAATTGACGGCGATCGCGATGCGCCACGGTGTCCGGCGCATGGTGCTGCTGTCCGGCCGCGGCGAGGAAGAAGCCCAGGCCGCCGAGCAGGTGCTGGCCGAAAGCGGCGCGGATTGGACCGTGGTCCGGGCAAGCTGGTTCGCCCAGAATTTCAGCGAGAGCTTCATCCTGGAGTCGCTCTTGACCGGGGAACTGGCCCTGCCGGTTGCCGATGTGAAGGAACCCTTCATCGATGTGGACGACATCGCCGATGTCGTCACCGCCGCGCTGACCGACCCGACCCATATCGGACAGGTGTATGAGATCACAGGCCTGCGCCTGCTCACCTTCGCCGAGGCGGTTGCGGAAATCGCCCGGGCCGGTGGCCGCGACTTCCGCTTCCGGCAGATCGCGCCGGAAGACTACACGGCCTACCTGGAAGCGGCCGATGTCCCCGGCGATTTCATCTGGCTGCTGAACTACCTGTTCACCACCGTGCTGGACGGCCGCAACGCCCATGTGACGGATGGTGTCCAGCGCGCCCTGGGCCGCCCCCCGAAGGACTTCGCGGATTATGCCCGCGCCGCCGCCGCCACCGGCATCTGGGCGGAAACCCGGGAGGGCCGGTCATGATCGCGGACACAATCCCCTTTCTCGCCGGCGCGACCGGCATCGCGGCGGCGCTGGTCGGCGGCATCTTCTTCGCCTTCTCCGGTTTCGTGATGGCGGGCCTCGGCCGTGCCGGGCCCGTCGCCGGCGTAACGGCGATGCAGCAGATCAACATCACCGTGATCAACCCGCTGGTCTTCCTGTTCTTTCTGGGAACCGCAGCGCTGGCCGCCGTGCTGGCCGTCCTGGCGCTGATCTTCACCGAGGCCGGCCTCCCGGCAAGCGTGGGGGCCGCGTTGTACATCCTCGGCTGCATCGGCGTGACCGGGGCGTTCAACGTGCCGCTCAACAACGCCCTGGCGCGGGTCGAGGCCGGCACGCCGGAAAGCGACGCGGTCTGGGCGCATTACCTGCGCCGCTGGACCTTCTGGAACACTGTCCGCACCCTCGCCTGCATCGCGGCGGCGGGGTTTATCCTCTCCGGCGCATATCAGATGTGACGGCACGCCGGAGGCACGCCCGCCGCCGGGGTGATAGAAGAAGCGCGAAACGTTTCCATTCAGGAAGGGAAGACGCGATGGACCTCAACCTCACCGGCAAGCGGGCATTGGTCACCGGGGCAAGCGCGGGGATCGGTTTCGCGGTCGCCAAGATCCTGGCCCGCGAAGGGGCGCAGCTGGCCGTCGCGGCGACCAGCACGGACAGCCTGAAATCTTTGGTCCAGGACATGGCGGCCGAGGGGCTTCCCGCCCCGGCGCTCTGCGCCGCCGACCTGACCGCGCCCGACGGGCCGGCGCGCCTTGCCGAACAGGCGCTGGCGGCCTTGGGCGGGGTGGACATCCTGATCAACAATGCAGGCGCGTCACGGCCGATGCAGGGGATTTCGGAGGAAGAGGCTGAGAAGGTCTGGGAATCCTCCATGGCGCTCAACTTCACCTCCAGCCGGAAACTGGCGCAGGCCCTCCTCCCCGGCATGCGCGAACGCGGCTGGGGACGGGTCGTCAACATTTCCGGCGCGCTGGTCTATTGGAACGTCAACGCGGCAACGCCCGCGAAAGCGGCCCTGACCAGCTGGTCGAAGGGATTGGCGGCCGAGGTCGCCAAGGACGGGGTGACGGTCAATTGCGTCGCGCCGGGCCGGATCAAGACGCGGCAGATCATGGAACGCTTGCACCCGACCCAGGAGTCGCGGGACGCCTTCATCGGTTCGATGATCGCGGCCGGACGGTTCGGGGAGCCGGAGGAGATCGCCAACGTGATCGTCTTCCTCGCCTCCCCCCTCGCCGGCTACGTCACCGGCGTGACCGTCCCGGTCGACGGCGGCATGCACCGCTACGCGTTCTAGGGCCGCCGGGCCGGCAAAAGGACGGGGCGGCCAAGGCCGCCCCGCCCCAGATTCACGATCGATCGGATTACAGGTCGGTCGCTGCCTTGTGCTCGATCTTCTTCCAGTTGGCTTCGGCCTTGGAAATCGTGCCGGCCTTGTCCTTCTGATAGGCCTTGTAGATCTCCTCGTTCAGGAAGACGTAGAGCTTGCCGTGCTCGACCGCGGCATACTGCGGGTCGCCGTCGAACTTCTTGCCGACCGAAACGCCGAAGGTGCAGAAGCCGCCATTCTGCGGCAGATAGGCGGCCGGCGAATGCTGGAATTCCTTCATGTTCGCTTCGGAGGAGAAGTAGTAGGCGACGCCGTCATGAACGGCGGTATGGGCGGCCGTGCCTTCGATGCGGTTGCCGAGCTTGATGAAGGCGACGGGATCGACCCCGTGCAGGCCGAGCGGCGCGCCGGCGGCGGTCAGCCCGGCGGAGACATTGTGCTCGTCCACCGCGAAGGCGGGGGAGGTCGCGAGCAGACCGACGATGGCGATGGAGGCAAGAGCTACTGACTTTTTCATGATGTCGTTTCCCAATTTCGATTTCGGTTGTTGCGCCACCGCGTGCCGGTGACAGAGCGGAAATCGGGTATTCGGGACGATCAATCAACAAGCCCCGGCATGATCGGGACGAAGCGCAAAGTCATTGGGACGAAGTGCAAATTTTCAGGCGGAAACCTGCCTGAACGCCTTGGGCGGCACGCCGAATTTGGCGGCGAAGGCGCGGGTGAAGGCGGCCGGCGATTTGTAGCCGGAGCGGGAGGCGACCTCCTGCACGCTGGCGCCGCCGCCGTCGAGCATGGCCAGCGCCTTCTGCAACCGCCAGTCGGCGATATAGGCCATCGGCCCGACCCCGATGAGGTGGGAGAACCGGTCGGAGAACCGGCTGCGGGACATGCCCACATGCCGCGCCAGGCTGTCGACCGTCCAGGCATCGGCGGGCCGGTCATGGACCGCCGCCAGCGCCTTGCCGATCTGGGGGTCGTTGAAGGCCTGCATGAAACCGACCAGCGGCCCGCCGCCGATATGGGCGTTCAGCACCTCTATGAACAAGACCTCAGACAGGCGCGCCGCCGCGGCGGCGGAGCCCAGCGAGCCGGACAGCACCCGCCGCGCGATCAGCCGCAGGCAGTCGTCCAGCCAGGGCTGTTCCGCGCGGTCCGCCGCCGTCACCAGCAGATGGTCCGGCAGGGCCTGCAGGAAGGGATGGTCAGCGCCGCGCCGGAACGTGAAATGGCCGCAGACCATCTGCGTCGCGTCGCGGTCGTTGCCTTTTCCCACCACCAGCACGCCCTTGCCGTCATACCCGGCATCCTGCAGCACGGTTTCCAGTTCCGGCGGCGCGGATTTGCTGTTTTCGCATGGAAGCGCCTCGCTGGAGAGCGCATGGCTGCGCCCGGCCGGGATCATCACCAGATCGCCCGGCCCCAACGTCAAACGGTCTCCCCCCGCGACCGTGACATGGCACTTGCCCGATACGACCAGATGGAAGCGCGCCGCGCGGTCCAGTTCCGGCACGCGGACGGACCAGTCGCCGGTGAAATGGGTCCTGAAATACAGCGCGCCTCTCAGATCGAGCGTGCCGAGAATATCGTCGAGCGGGTCCATCGCTTCCCCCTATCCGCCGGCCGGCGCGGCATCGGCATGCAGGCGGAACCGCAGGAACCGTTCGCCGCCCACCGTGGTTTCGCCATCGGGCAGGAAGCCAAGGCGTTCGATCGCCTTCGCATTGCTTCGCGCCGGCGGCAGCAGCGCGGTGATGGAGGAAAACGCCATCGGTCCGAAGGCCTGCTCCTTGATGCGCGCGAAGATGCGCCGCCCCCAGCCCCAGAATTTCGGATGCAGGACAAGCGCGAAATCCGCCTCTCCCTCTTCCGGCTGCAACCCGCCCCACCCGGCAAATTCCCCGCCGATGCGAAGGGCCCAGGGGCCGTATCCGTGTTCGTCCCACAGGGCCTGCTTCGCGGCCAGGAAGGCGCGGCAATCCGCCGCCGAAAACCCGCCGCCCAGCAGCGGCAGCAACCGCCCCACCGCCGGATCGTTCATCAAGGCGATGAGGTCCGCTTCTTCGATTTCCTGGAGGGGGACGAATTCTATTGGGTTCACGGACAAAACTCCCTGTGCCGGGAAGCGAGACGGAGACGGTCGTACCGCAGGGACGCGGCCCGGCAAATAAAAACCTCCGTGAGCGGGCCGTGTTCAGAAGCATCGGCATAGCCGCCACAACCGCCTTTGCGCTTTTTCTGTAGTCGTATAGGGTTTGGAAAGCCCATAGCGGGTGAAGGAGCCTGAATGCCGATCGCCTATACGATCCTGCATGCGCCGGACGTGTTGCTCGTCTCCTATCAGGGCGTCGTGACCAATGAAGAGTTCCTGACCGGCTACAAGGCGGCCTATGCCGACCCCTTCTACAAGCCCGGCATGCATGAGATTTCCGACATGCGGTACATGGATGTCTTCGATATCGACATGGTCGCCATCCAGGACCTCGTCACCTGGATCGCCGATCGGGACGAACTCGCGGGCGCGACGATACGGGTCGGCATACTGCAGCGCAGCGAGTTGCATGAAGGGCTCGCCCGGCTCTACGCCGCGGTCTCGGACATCTACAAGAAGGAAACCGTGCAGCTGTTCCGCGATCTGCCGGACATCCTCGCCTGGCTGCCCGTGGAGGCGGCGCATGCCGGCAGGATCGCATCCGCCCTGGACGCGCTCTACCGCGTCGAGGCCGTTTCGGCAGGCCATAGCGGATCCGTACCCCGCTAGCCGGCGCCGGCCGGCCAAAGATCTGGAGGCGAATTCGCAGCAAACCGCCGCGGTTCCGCGGCAGGCCCGAGATGCCGGTTCGATCAGGCCCCGCCGCTGTCGCGGTCCATCATCCGGGCGAGATCGCCGAGCGCCCGTTCGATCAGTTTCTGGCGGCGGGCGTCCTGCCCTTCCGACGTTTGGGCGTAGAGCCTGATCAGATATTGCGCCTTGGCGACCGCTTCCGCCCAGGTTTCCGCCGGCTCTGCCAGGAGCTGGGTCTCAAGCTCCGCCTGCCGGCGGCGGAGGGATTCCTGATCCGCCTCGAAATCCTTCAGCGAGTGCCGGCGTATTTCCGTCGCCATCATGCCGGTGGGGCTGCGGCGTCCGTCGAGATCGACCGGATCATCGTCCATGGGAAATCCCTTCGAAGGCGGCCTATTGGTTGCCGGCGACATTGCCGTCGCCGGATGGGGTCTCTGAATGCAGGGCCGAAGCATCGGGGTCCATCCCCTTCATGAACTTGAACAGGTCGCTGTCCGTTGACAGAACCATGGTCGTGTTTTCGGAAATCATCGCCTTATAGGCCTGCATGGTCCGGGTGAACTCATAGAAACCGACCGATTCGGGGCTTTGGTTATACGCGCTCGCGTAGATTTCGGTCGCCTTGGCATCCGCCTCGCCGCGGATCTCTTCGACCGCCCGATAGGCTTCGGACTGAATCTTGTTGAGGTCGCGCACGCGGTTCCCCCGGATCCTGGCGGCTTCGCCATTGCCCTCGGACAGGAAGCGTTCCGCGATCTGCCGGCGTTCGCTGATCATCCGGTCGTAGATCTTGGGCCGGACACTCTCATTGTAGTTGATCCGCTTGAACCGGATATCGAGCAGTTCGATGCCGAAGACCCCGACCTTCTCGGCCGCGGCAGAGAATATCTCCTCCTCGACCAGTTTCCGGCCCTTCTGGATCGGCACCAGCGATCCGATATCCTGCTTGCGCTCGGCCTCGGTCAGCAACGAGTCGCGCAGCGGCACGCGGCCCTTCGTGGTGCGGATGATCTCTATCAACTCGTGCTTTGCGACCGCATTGCGGGTCTCGCTGCCCAGGATGTCGTCGAGACGCGATTGCGCGCTGCGCTCGTCGCGCAGCCGAAGGAAGTATTGCAGCGGATCGACGATCCGCCAGCGGGCGAAGAGATCGACCGAGATATAGAGTTTGTCCTTGGTCGGCATGTCGGACGGGTTTCCGTCCCATTCCAGCACGCGCCGGTCGATCGGATTGACTTCCTGGATGAAAGGAACCTTGAATTTCAGGCCGGCCGTGGTCACCGGGTCGCCGACGGGCTTGCCGAACTGGGTGATGATCGCCTGTTCGACTTCGCTTACCGTATAGATCGAGCCCGCGGCGACATAAGTCCCAAAGGCCACGACCGCCGCGATGGCTATTGCTGCGGCCTTGTTCATGGTTTCGCTCCCGGCGGCTTGTCGAGATTGATCAGCGGCAGGATGCCCCGCATCTTCTCATCGACGATGATTTTGGAACTGAGGCCCGGCATGACCTCCTGCATGGTTTCGACATAGATGCGCCGACGCGTGACTTCCGGGGCCTTCGCGTATTCGGTCAACAATGCGTTGAACCGCGCGACATCGCCTTCCGCCTCGTTCACCCTTTTCAAGCGGTAGCCGTCGGCTTCGCGGATGCGTTGATCCTTCTCGCCCTCGGCCAGCGGGATCACTTTGTTGTAGTCGCGCCGCGCTTCGTTGATCAGCTTCTCCTTCTCCTGCTGGGCCTGGTTCACCTCGTTGAAGGATTCCTGCACCGGCTGGGGAGGATTGATGTTCTTGAGCTGTACCTGGTCGATGCTGATGCCCATGGCGTATTTGGTCGCCAGGGCCTGCATCTTGGTCAGGGCATCCGTCTCGATTTCCTGCCGGCCGATGGTGATGACCTCATCCACCGTTCGGTCGCCGACGACTTCCCGCATCACGGATTCGGACACATAGCGAAGGGTTTCGCTCGGCTCCCGAACCTCGAACAGGAAGTTCCGCGGATTGGATATCCGGTATTGAATGACCCATTCGACCAGCGCCGCGTTCAGGTCTCCGGTGACCATCTGCGTTTCCCGCGTTGCGTCGCGGGGATACGGGCTTTGATAAGGATCGTTCGCCCCCGGTGTCGAAAAGCCGAATTCCTGTTTCAACTGCCGTTTGACTGGAACGATCGTCGTGGTGTCGATTCCGAGGGGCAGCCTGAAATGTAGTCCCGGCGGGACCTCGTTGAGATATTTTCCGAAACGCTGAATGACGGCGACGGAATCGCTCGGCACCGTGTAGTAGGACGACCATGCGCCCCAGGCCGTGACCGCCGCGATGGCGAAGAGGATCATGTTGCGCGGGCCGCCGCCCGGCAGCATCCGTTTCAAGCGGTCCTGTCCTTGTCGGATCAGGTCCTCCACATCGGCGCCGGGCCGGGCGCGGCCGCCCCAGGGGCCGTTCTGGCCGTCATTGTTGTTATCTGATGGCAATAGGACGTCTCCTGTCGGGTATGTGCGAAATCGCATTCCGGATCGTGGTTTTCGAAACGCCGTCGGATCGCATGAGTTGGTTTACGAGCGGGTCGAGCAGCAGTCGTTCGAGGGTCATAGCGACCGTCGGATCGTTTGGCTGAACGGGGCCGTCACCCCGCCGTCTACCGCGCGCCCCATCACACATCTTCCGGCGTCGCTGCGGCGCTATTTCGGCGATCCCGTTGAGAAGGCTCAAGCCGATATCGATTTCTGCGACGACGGACTGGGCGCATTGTCCCGCTCCAAGGCGTCATCCAGCACGTTCGGGTCGATCATCAGGGTGCGGGAAATATCCGGATTCCCCGATTTGACCGGCAAATGGATAAGGGTCTGGACACGCCGATAGGCTTCGAATGACACGCCTTCGAGCAGTTCCTCGTCGGTCTCCACATCGTATGTACCGGCGGGAAGAACCTCGCCCATATCGGCGAGGGTGAAGGGACTCGCAAAAGTTACGGTCGACTTCGTGGTGCGTACGGCCATGGGATTCTCCCGGTTCGCGACGTTGCGGAAAACCTGCCCTGCAGGAAGGGCGGAGGAGGATCGCCCCCTCCGTTCGGCTTCCGACGGCTACTTCGCCGGCGCAGACTGTTTTTCGGCGG
>Ga0209692_10005078_pt1 | contig 11522 bp, 10 predicted proteins | sample tdDd472_FD_187129 | JGI IMG/M metagenome (GOLD analysis project Ga0209692, IMG submission 187129) | Marine sediment microbial communities from the Atlantic coast under amendment with organic carbon and nitrate - tdDd47.2 (SPAdes)... | ecosystem: Environmental > Aquatic > Marine > Coastal >...
GCGGCTCCGGCGACGACGAACTGTTCGGAGGCGCCGGTGCCGACCGGCTGAGCGGCGGTGCGGGGAATGACACGCTCTATGGCGACCCTTCGGGGGCCGACGACGGGCGCGACCGGCTGTTCGGAGGCAGGGCGGACGATACGTTGATCGGATCCGGTGGCCACGACAAGCTGTTCGGCGGGCAGGGCGCCGATTTTCTGCAAACGCTCGGCGTCGGAAATGTGCTGCGTGGGGGGGGCGGAAACGACGAAATCTCAGTGCTGAACAATCCGGCGCTCCATGGCCCGGGCGTGAACAGAATATTCGCAGGCAGTGGCGCCGACACCATAACCGGTGATCGTGGGGTGGAACGCATCCGTGGTGGCGCCGGCAATGACCGGATCGAAGGCCGGGGCGGAGACGACATCCTGACAGGCGGCCGCGGCGCTGATACCTTCATTTTTCACGGTGTCGCAGGCGATCCGACGGTGCGCGACTTCGATCCCTCCGAGGGCGACAGCATGGACATCAGCGTGATGCTCTTTGACGCCAGCGTGGACGCGGCCGGCTTTGTCTCGACATACGGTGTGTTCGATGAGCATATGGTCGTCGCGCTGGAAACCGAATTCGTGACCATCACCCTTGACGATCCGGTCAAAGCGGGCGCACTGGCGGGCGCCATTCATTTTATCGACTTTTAAGGACTGCAAACGTGAAAAAAACGGCTGCCTTCATGGCGATACTGATGTGGCTTTCGGCCTGCGGCGTCGATGGCGAGCCGGTGCCGCCCAGTCGTGCGCTGCATGCGGGGCCTGCTGCGGGCTTCTGAACCCGCATTCTTCCGGATCTGGCCTTGCCTATGGCCAGCGGCTAACCTGAGCAAGACAGGAAAGGGAGGTGTCGATGTCGCCCCTGCGCATGATCTACCTGGCTCTGGCGATCTGGGGCGCGCTGCATCCGATGTATCATTTCGTGACCTGGTTTGGGGAAAACGGGTTTGACTTGCGCGCAATGGCATCGGCCTGGAACGTGAACGCCGCCAGCAGCGGGCTGGTCTGGGATCTGACCATTTCGGCCATCGCGCTCACCGTCTTCGTGATGGCCGAGGTGGCGGTGCGCCGCAACTGGATTGCGCTTGTCGTCCTTCCCGCAACATTCTGCATCGGGGTCAGTTGCGGATTGCCGCTCTACCTGTTCCTGCGCAGCCGCCCGGTGGTGTGATTGGTTCGGCACTGGAAACAATCAGCCCAATTTTGGCCATTTTTCCCCGCTAGACCGCCTGCAAGAGCGCAAACCGCCCCGCAGGAGGCCCCGATGACCGACAGCACCGCCGACGCCAAGGCCCTCGTCACCCCGCCGCGCACCCCCGGCGCGGCCCCGGCCCCAAAGATCGTCGAGGTGGCCCGCAAGCACGGGGTCAGCCCGTTCCGGCAACTCAGGGAAATGGTCCTGCTGAACCGGGGGCGGGGCCGGATCGCGCCGCATGAATACTATTCCATCGGGCTTTACGACCCGGCCATCTCACCGCAGGAAAAGCGCGAGTACGTGGGTGTGTTGGGCAGCTACGACGTCAACGTGCACATTTCGCCGCCCAAGCTGACCGGCCCGCGGTTCTTCGTTCAGGACAAGGTGATGTATACCGCGCTTCTGCACGAGCTGGGATTCGCCGCCACCAGGACCCAGGCCGTGGCCCAGGCGGCGCGGCTGTTCGGACGCATTCCGGCGCTGGCCAGCCCTGCCGAGATCAAGGATTTCCTGCTGCACAAGGCGGTCTACCCGGTCTTTGCCAAGCCCGCGCGCGGCACCGGCAGCTTCGGCTCGGCGCTGCTGTCGGGGGGCGAGGCGGGCGAACTGGTGCTCGGCAACGGGCGGCGGGTGTCGCTCGACGCCTTCTGCGACGAGATCCTGAGCGATTACCCCGATGGCTTCCTGTTCCAGACCGCGCTGACCCAGCACCCGGAGATGCGTGCACTGGCCGGCGACGCGATCGGCACCGTGCGCGTGGTCACCGTGCGCGATCAGGCACTGCCGAGGCCGCTCTACGCGCTGTGGAAGCTGCCCTCGCCGCGCGCCATGTCCGACAATTTCTGGCAGGAGGGCAGCATGGTGGCCGAGATCGGCGACGGCGGCCTGCTGGGACGCTGCCGCATCGGCACCGGCCTCGACGGCCGCTGGATCGATGAACACCCGGTTTCCGGCCGGCGCTTCGACAGTTTCCGTGTACCGCATTTCGACGCCGCCCTCGATACCGCCAGCCGCGCCCACGCCCTGTTCCCCGAGTTTGGCGTGATCGGCTGGGACATCGCCATCGGCCCCGACGGCCCGGTGATCATCGAGGCCAACGACAATCCGTTCCACGGGCTCTACCAGCTTGCCTACGGGCGCGGCATCCGCAACCCGGAGTTCACGCCGGTCTTCGACCGCACGGCGGAACGCTCCGAGGCGATGTACGCGCGCAAGAAAGAGCTGTTCGAGGCCCGCAACAAGGCCAAGCGCCGCAACGGCTGAGATCGTTCCGGACCGGAATGCAATTGATCTGCGGCGCGCTTTCTCCTATGCGCGCGACATGGATCATTTTCTCTACAGGGACGGCGCCCTGCACGCCGAGGATGTCCCGGTGGCCGAGATCGCGGCTACCGTCGGCACGCCTTTCTATGTCTATTCCACCGCCACGCTGCTGCGCCACTTCCGGCTGTTCGACGAGGCGCTGGAGGGCACCGATCACCTGGTCTGCTACGCGATGAAGGCAGCGTCGAACCAGGCGATCCTGAAGACGCTGGCGCAGGCCGGCGCGGGGATGGACGTGGTCTCGATCGGCGAATACCTGCGGGCGAAGGCGGCAGGCGTGCCGGGCGACAGGATCGTGTTTTCCGGCGTCGGCAAGACGGCGGAGGAGATTCGCACCGCGTTGCAGGGTGGCCTGCGCCAGTTCAACGTGGAATCCGAGCCCGAGATGGAGGCGATCAGCGCGGTTGCACAGGAATTGGGCGTTGTCGCCCCGATCACTGTCCGGGTGAACCCGGACGTCGATGCGCGCACCCATGCCAAGATCGCCACCGGCAAGTCGGAGAACAAGTTCGGCATCCCGATTTCCCGCGCCCGCGAAGTTTATGCCCATGCCGCCGCGTTACCGGGGCTCGAGGTCATCGGCATCGACGTGCATATCGGCAGCCAGCTGACCGAGCTGGAGCCGTTCGAACTGGCGTACAAGAAGGTGGCCGATCTCACCGAAGTCCTGCGCGCCGACGGCCACGACATCCGCCGGCTCGACCTCGGCGGGGGTCTCGGCATCCCCTATACCCGCTCCAACGAGGCGCCGCCGCTGCCCACCGACTACGGCGCGCTGATCAAGCGCACACTGGGTCACCTGGGCTGCGAGATCGAGATCGAGCCGGGCCGGCTGATCGCCGGCAACGCCGGGCTGCTGGTCAGCCGCGTGATCTATGTGAAACAGGGCGAAGGCCGCGACTTCCTGATCGTGGACGCGGCGATGAACGACCTGATCCGCCCCGCGATGTATGACGCGCACCACGATATCGACCCGGTGATCGAACCGGCGCCAGGTGTCGAGGCGCACCCCTATGACATCGTCGGCCCGGTCTGCGAGACCGGCGACACCTTTGCCCGCCAGCGCCCGCTGCCGCCGCTGGCCGCGGGTGACCTGATCGCCGTTCGCGGTGCCGGGGCCTATGGCGCGGTGATGTCCAGCGAATATAACACCCGCCCGCTGGTGCCCGAGGTGATGGTGCACGGGGATCAATTCGCGGTTATCCGCCGACGCCCGACCTTTGACGAGATCATAAATCGAGATACCATTCCCGAATGGCTCTGACGCGATCCCGCGTGGGCCAAAAGGAGGCAACCCTTTATGGCCCCTGCGCCTGAGCGCGACCCGATGCTGACCCACCTGCGCCTGCCGCTGTTTCTCACGCGGTCCGGGATGCTGGCCGAGCGTCTGCTGCGGGCCTTCTGGCCGGTGCTCTGCATCGTCATGGGGGCGCTGGGCGGGTTGATGCTGGGGCTGCACGACATGGCGCCGGTCGAGTTGGTCTGGGGCAGCGCCGTTCTGGCGGTTCTGGGTCTGGTCGGGTTCGCCGCGCGCGGCGCGCGGCGGTTTCACTGGCCCCGGCGCAACGAGGCGCTGGCGCGGCTCGACGAAACCCTGCCCGGGCAACCGATCCACGCCATTCTGGACCACCAGGCGATCGGTGCGGGCGATGCCGCCTCGGCCGCTGTCTGGCGGGCGCATCAGGCACGGATGGCGGCCCGCGCCGCCAGTGCGCGCCCGGCGCGCCCCGATCTGCGGCTGGCGGCGCACGACCCCTATGCGCTGCGCTATGTGGCGGTGCTGGCGCTGGCGGTCGGGCTGATCTTCGGCTCGGTCTGGCGGGTCGGGTCGGTGGCCGAGATGACGCCGGGCGGCAGTGCCCTTGCCGGTGGTCCGACCTGGGAGGGCTGGGTCGAGCCGCCGCGCTATACCGGCCTGCCGACGCTCTACCTTGCCGACATCGCCGGGGACGACATGCGCGTGCCGGAGGGCAGCCGCATCACCCTGCGCTTTTACGGCGAAGTGGGCGCGCTGACGCTGGCCGAAACCGTGTCGGGCCGCATCGGCGAACTGCCCTCGGCCGCCGATCCGCAGCAGGAGTTCACCGTCGCCCGCGACGGCACGCTGCGCATCGACGGTCCCGGCGGCCGCGCCTGGGATGTGACGGTGATCGCGGATGCCCCCCCCGAGGTGCGTGTCGCGGGCGAACCGGACACCGGCGCGGCGGGGGAAATGACCCTGCCGTTCGAGGCCCGTGACGACTACGGCATCACCGGCGGCGAGGCGGTGATCGCGCTGGACCTCGCCACGCTTGACCGCCGCTACGGGTTTGCCGCCGACCCCGAGGCCAGGGCGCCGATCACCGTGCCTCTGCCATTGCCGATTGCCGGCGACCGCGCCGCATTCACCGAGACGCTGATCGAGGATTTCTCGAAACATCCCTGGGCCAACCTGCCGGTGACGATCACGCTTTCCGCCGAGGATGCCGCCGGGCAGGCGGGGCAGGCCACGCCGCTGGCCGCCTTGTTGCCGGCCCGGCATTTCTTCGACCCGCTGGCGGCGGCGATCGCCGAGCAGCGGCGCGACCTGCTGTGGACGCGGCAGAATGCGCCGAGGGTGGCGCAGGTGCTGCGCGCGGTTTCCTATCGACCGGACGAGGTGTTCCGCTCCGAAACCGCCTATCTGCGCCTGCGGGTGATCCTGCGCCGGCTGGAGAACTTTACCGCCCACGGTCTGAGCGAAGCGCAGCGCGACGAGATCTCCGAGGCGCTGTGGGATCTGGCGATCCTTCTGGAAGAGGGCGACCTTGGCGATGCGCTGGAACGCCTGCGCCGGGCGCAGGAGCGGCTGTCCGAGGCGATGAAGAATGGCGCCTCCGACCAGGAGATCGCCGAACTGATGCGGGAGCTGCGCGAGGCCACCGACGATTACCTGCGCCAGTTGTCGCGCCAGGCTCAGCAGGACGGTCAGCAGGGCGAGGACGGCCAGCCTCAGAACGGTGACAGCATGCAGATGACGCAGAATGACCTGCAGCGCATGATGGACCGCATCCAGGAGCTGATGGAACAGGGCCGCATGGCCGAGGCGGAGCAGGCGTTGCAGGAATTGCAGCAGCTGATGGAAAACATGCGCGTGACGCAGGGCCAACAGGGCCAGGGCGGGCAATCCGAGGGGCAACGCGCAATGGAGGGTCTGGCCGATACCCTGCGCGATCAGCAGGGGCTGAGCGATCAGGCCTTCCGCGACCTGCAGGAACAGTTCAATCCCGGTGCGAACTCTGGCCAGAGCCAGCAGAACGAGGGGCGCAACGGCGGCATGGGGCGTGGCGAAAGCCACGAGGGCCAGGGATCCGGCGAGGGGCAGGCGCAGGGGCAGGGTGAGGGCGCACGTCCGGGCGAGCTAGGGCAGGAGCCCGGCGGCAACGGCGAGGGCGCGCTGGCGGATCGCCAGCAGGCCCTGCGCGAGGAACTGCGCCGACAGCAGGGCACCCTGCCGGGCGCCGGCACACCGGAGGGCGACGCCGCGCGCGATGCGCTTGGCCGTGCCGGGCGCGCCATGGACGGCGCCGAAGAGGCGCTGCGCGGTGACGATCTGGCCGAGGCCATCGACCGGCAGGCCGAGGCGATCGAGGCGCTGCGCGAGGGTATGCGGTCGCTGGGCGAGGCGATGGCGCAGCAACAGCAGGGCGGCCAGCAGCAGGGCCAGGGCATGGCCGAGGGCGACATGCGCGCCAACGACCGCGATCCGCTGGGTCGACAGGCGGGATCGAACGGCGCCTTCGGCACCGACGAGGGGATGTTGCAGGGCGAAGATGTCTATCGCCGCGCGCGCGAACTCCTGGACGAGATTCGCCGCCGCTCGGGCGATGGCGAACGCCCGGAAGTGGAACTGGAGTATCTCCGCCGCCTGCTGGACCGGTTCTGAGCCCCGCCCCGGTGCCTGGCCCGGTTACTCCGGGAACACCTGTGTCACGAAATCGCCGAGCCGCGCGTCCAGCCAGTAGCGGGCTTGATCGACTATCGCCACATAGGCGCTCAGCGCCGGGTCCACCTGCGGCAGGGTCCGGGCTATGCGCGGCGCGTTGGCGTAGCTCAGCGCAAGGAACGCGCCGATCAGCAGGGCCACGGAAAAGCCGCGCAGAAACCCGTTGCGGCGCGTCGTGGTCGCGGCGCCGCCTGTCTGGTCTCCGTCCTCCACATCCGCCGGCATGTCGGACGAGCGCAGGGTGGAGTTGATCTCTTCTATATCCGGCAGCAATTCGCGGCTCGGCGCGGTCTGGGCGCCGTCCGATTGAGCCTCGGGGTCTTCGTCCCGGATACGCGTCATGCGCGCGCGCGCCTGCAGCGCGCGCCGGGCGGTATCGTCGGGCGGGGTGTCGAGGCCAAGCTCGGGTTGGCTTTCCAGCCCGCCGGACTCGGTCGCGCGAAGCTGCGCCTCGCGCTCGGCCTCTTCGCGCAGGATGCCCGAGATCGCGCTGTCGAGTTCCTGGCGGACAGGCGATTGCGGCTCTTCCTCGGTCTCGTCGAGGTCTTCGTCGTCCGTGTCCTCCCAATCCGACCACTCCGGGTCTTCCTGTGCGACGCTTTGATCAGTGTCCTCTGCCGCCAAGACCGGATCGGTCGCGTCATCGGTGGCCCCCGTGGCCTCCTCCTCCCGTGGCGGGAGGTCGTCGAATTCCGAATGCGCCTGGAACCAGGTGTGCCCGCAATTCGAGCATTGCACGTCGCGTCCCTCGGACGGGATCACCTCGTCCGGGACCTGGTACTGCGCCCCGCAGTTCGGGCATGTCAGCCGCATGATGTCCCTCCTGGACCACAGCGAACCCATTGGTTTTCCGCGATCATAGGGTGCCGTTGCGATCTGCGAAAGGGCGGAAACCTCATTGAAGCGGCGCAGCGAACCGGCAGCGGGCCCGACCCCATTGAAACTGACCCCGCGCTGGGGCACAAGTTCAAGAGAATATCGCGGGGAGCAGGGCGTGATCGAGCTGGACGATGTCGGCTATAGCTACGGCGGCGGCGAGTTGCTGAGCAACGTTTCCGTCAAGCTCGCGCCGGGGTCGTTCCATTTCCTCACCGGCCCGTCGGGGGCCGGTAAGACGACGCTGCTCAAACTGTGCTACGGCGCGCTTACGCCCACCTCGGGCGCGGTGCGGGCCTTTGACGCCGACATGCGCGGGTTCGACCGCGACCAGATGGCAATGCTGCGCCGCCGGATCGGCGTGGTGCACCAGGATTGCCGCTTTCTCGATCACCTGCCCCTGGCCGACAACATCGCGCTGCCGCTGATCGTCTCGGGCCGCGACATGGCGCAGGAATCGGCCAACCTGAGGGAGCTGATGACCTGGGTCGGGCTGACCGAACGTGCCGATGCGCGTCCGCCGGAGCTCTCGGGCGGCGAGCGCCAGCGCGCCGCGCTGGCCCGCGCGGTGATTCTGTCGCCCGACGTGGTGCTGGCCGACGAGCCCACCGGCAACGTGGATTGGGAGATGTCGATGCGCCTGCTGACGCTGCTGGTGGAGCTGAACAAGATGGGCAAGACCGTGCTGATCGCCAGCCACGACCTTGCCCTGATCCGGGCGGCGAAAAGCCAGGTCCAGGCGCGGGTGCTGCGGATCGCGAACCGGCGGCTGCAACTGGCGGGGGCGGACCTGTGAGCGGTGGCACCCTGCGCAACGTTCTGTTCGGCGACGCCCAGGCCGACCGGGTCGTGCCGCCCAGCGGGTTTACCGCCCGGCTCACCCTCTTCGCCTCGGGCGCGATGGCCTTCCTTGCCGTCTTTGCGCTGGCGCTGTCGCTGGCCTCCGGTCGGCTGGCCGACCGCTGGGCCAGCGAACTGGCCCGCAGCGCCACGCTGCGCATCACCGCGCCCGAGGACCAGGTCGCAGCCCAGACCGCCGCGGCGCTGACGATTCTGCGCCAGACCCCGGGCGTGGACCGGGCCCGCGCGCTGAGCGCCGGGGAACAGGCGGCGCTGCTGGCGCCCTGGTTCGGTCCGGGTCTCGACCTTGCCGCCTTGCCGGTGCCGCAGCTGATCGAGGTCACCGAGGATGAACAGGGATACGATGCCGCCGGCCTGCGGCTGAGGCTTTCGGCCGAGGTGCCCGGCGCGGTGCTTGACGATCACACCCGCTGGCGCAAGCCGCTGGTCGAAGCCGCCAACAGCCTGCGGCGGCTGGGCTGGATCTCGATCCTGCTGATCGGCGGGGCGATGGCGGCCATGATCTCGCTTGCGGCCAATGCCGCGCTTGCCGCCAACGCCCAGGTGATTGAGGTGCTGCGGCTGGTGGGGGCGCGCGACAGCTATATCGCCGGGGCCTTCGTGCGCCGGTTCACCCTGCGCGCCCTGATCGGTTCTGCCGTGGGCATTGCCCTGGGGTTGGGCGGCGTGCTGCTGCTGCCGGCGGCCTCGGACGAGGGCGGCTTTCTCACCGGGCTGGGGTTTCGCGGGTTGGGCTGGCTCTGGCCGCTGCTGATCCCGCTGCTGGGCGCCTCGGTGGCCTTTGCCGCCACCTGGGCCGCCGCCCGCCGTCGCCTGACGGAGCTGAGCTGATGCAATACCTGCGGTCGCTGATCTACGTGATCCAGGTCTATATCGCGATGGCGGTGCTGGGCCTGTCCTTTACCCCTTGGGCGATCCTGTCCAAGCGCGGCGCGTTGGTGGCCTGCAAGCTTTACGCCCGCTATGCCATGTGGTCGGCGCGCTGGATGGTCGGGTTGAAGACCGAGGTGCGCGGCCCGGTGCCCCGGGGCGAGGTGATGGTCGCGGCCAAGCACCAGTCTTTCTTTGACATCCTGATTATCTTCGAAGCCTTGCCGCACCCGAAGTTCATCATGAAAAAGGAGCTGCTCTGGACCCCCTTCATCGGGCTCTACGCCAAGCGTCTGGGCTGCATCCCGGTCGATCGCGGCCGCAAGGGCGCGGCGATCGCCAAGATGGTCAAGGACGTGGCGAAGGAGTTCGACGAGCCCGGTCAACTTGTCATCTATCCGCAGGGCACCCGTGTCGCGCCGGGGGCGCAGACCCCCTACAAGGTAGGCTCGGCGGTCCTCTACGAGGGCACCGGCTATCCCTGTGTTCCGGTGGCCACCAACGCCGGGCTGTTCTGGCCGCGCACCGGCATTCTGCGCAAACCGGGAACCGCCGTGGTCGAGTTCCTTGATCCGATCCCGCCGGGCGAAGAGCGCCGGGCGTTCCTGGCGCGGCTGGAAGAGGCGGTCGAGGGCCACTCAGACGCGCTGATGCGCGAGGCACAACAGGGCTGAAGTGGTGGAGTATGTCGACAGTATCGAGGCATTGGAGGCGCTTTACGGCGAACCGCCCTCGGCGGCGCTGAGCAAGGTCGCGCGGCAGTTGACGCCGCTTTACCGGCGCTGGATTATGGCGTCAAAGCTCTGCATCCTCTCGACCGTCGGCCCCGAGGGCACCGATGCCAGCCCGCGCGGCGACGACGGCCCGGTGGTGCAGGAGCTTGACCCCGGAACGCTGGCGCTGCCCGACTGGCGTGGCAACAACCGGATCGACAACCTGCGCAACATCGTGCGCGATCAGCGGGTCTCGCTGATGTTCCTGGTGCCGGGATCCAATAACGTGGTGCGGGTGAACGGCACCGCGCGGCTGACCGCCGACGCCGGCCTGCGCGCCCGGTTCGAGAAAAACGGGCGTCTGCCCGCGACGGTGATCGTGATCGCCATCGGTGAGATTTATACCCAATGCGCCCGCGCCCTGCTGCGCGCCGGGGCATGGACCGGCGGCGATGAGAGCGCCGATCTGCCCACGGTGGGCGAGATTTTGGCCGAGATGACCGGCGGCAAAGAGGGCGGCAAACCCTATGACGCGGCCTGGGGCGAACGGGCCGCCAGGACCCTGTGGTAACGCCTCAACCGGGTTCGACAGGTTCCGTCACCGGCGCGGGCGGGGCGGAGACCGGCGCGGGTTTCGAGAACCGTGCCCAGAGAACCACCGCTGTCAGGCCAAGCACCAGGGCCAGCGCCAGCAGCACAGGTATCCGGCTGAGCCAGCGCAACCCGGGCCCGATGCGGCGATCCCCGAGCGTGGTGGCCCAGAGCACCAGTGCCGCGCCCGCCGCCGCCCCCTGCCAGCCCAGAAAGGTCATCAATCGGTTGATCCCGCGCAGAAAGCCGTCGCCGGTTCGGGGCACCGTGGCCGCCTGCCAGAAGGACACCGCGTAAAGTACCGCCCAAAGCGCGAATAGCGCCCAGATCACTTGCTTTCGGCTCATGGCGCCCTCCGTCCCCATGCCAGTATACCTCAAGTTGCGGATTTTGCGAAACGGATCCCGCGCCGTTAGGCCTGTTGCGCCAGCCGGTTCCAGATCCGGCGAAGGGTCGGGGCGTCCAGCCGCAAGTGTAACTCTTCGGTCAAAAGCCGGGATAACGCCTCAAAATCCGCGATCATGGATTTCTCGGCCCCCGCCGGCCCCTCGCGGGTCACGGCGCGGTCAAAGACGCCGATGCGCGTGTCGCCGTCGAACCCGGCCAGCATCAGGTGGCCGGAAAACGGCATCGTGTCCCAGTGGGCACAGATGAAATTGGCCGCCTCGATATCTGCTTTTCCCACATGGGCGTTGTCGAAACCGTAAAGCGAAAACCAGCCTGCCCCGGTGCGCTTGTCGACGACGCGCTCACCGGTCCGCTCGTCATGCCAGAGGCGATATGAGCCGTTGGGGGCGACCTGTTCCTCTGCGCTTTCCAGGCGCAGCGGGATCAGCGCCCCCGGCCCGCCATAACCGGCGTCGGCCAGGAACCCCCCCTCGGGCAGCGTGACCTCTATCATCAGATGGCTGCGCGGCCCGCCCTCGGGGGCGCCCTTGCGCACGCGGGCAAGGCGCTGGCGCGCGTCGAACCCCAGCGCCATCAGCGCAGAGTAGAGCAAGGCATTGAGTTCAAAACAATATCCGCCACGCCCCCGGTGTAGAACCTTGTCGCAGATCGTCGCCACGTCGAGAGCGGGAAGGCACCCAAGATACGGGTCG
>Ga0209692_10005081_pt1 | contig 11519 bp, 14 predicted proteins | sample tdDd472_FD_187129 | JGI IMG/M metagenome (GOLD analysis project Ga0209692, IMG submission 187129) | Marine sediment microbial communities from the Atlantic coast under amendment with organic carbon and nitrate - tdDd47.2 (SPAdes)... | ecosystem: Environmental > Aquatic > Marine > Coastal >...
CAAGCAGGACCTTGGCTCCCCTGGCATGGGCGTAGGCGACGGCCTCGGCCAGCTCGTCGGGGGTGAAATTGAGACCGGGGAAATTCCGGGCGTTGGTCGCATCCTGAAATCCGCAATAGACGGCGTCGGCGCCGGCATCGACGGCGGTACGCAGCGCGGCGGGTGTGCCGGCGGGGCAGATCAGTTCGGCAAGGCTCATCTCTTATCCTCTCCCCGGACGTCGCCGTCGTAGCGGCGGCGCAGGCGGTTCAGGATCGTCCGTCCCGGCGGGCCGAACATCGCGGCGGTCTCCTCGGCGATGGAGCCGTCGACGTCGTCGAGCGCGTTGCGCAGCCGCACCACGGCTTCGGTGTCACCGGTAACCTCCAGGTCGCGCGAAAAGAAGGCGGCGTCGCCGTCGACTTCGGAATCGACGAGTTCCAGAAGCAGGAGGAAGCGTCCCCGGATCGCGGCGCCTGCCGGCGGCGCGGCATCGCGCGGCACGGCCCGGAAAATCAGCGCCTCCGGATCGGGGCGCAGATGCAGCGCGAAAGGCAGTTCCACAGGATCGATCAGATAGTCCGTTTGCCGGTGCGGTCCGAGACGGGAAAACAGCGACGGATGTCCCGCCGCGATCCGCCGGACGATACGGGTCAGAAACGGCTGGACCGCCGCGCAAGCCAGACGGGCGATCGCGCCCTGGCCCGGAAACGACGGTCGGCGTACGAATTCGGCGCCGGCATTCATGGACGGGTTTCCCTTTCGGCGAGCACGCCCTCCTCGGTGACGATCAGGTCGAGGGCGATGTCGTGGGGCTGCGGGTAGATCGTCTGCAATCGCGCCGCAGCCAGCGCGATGCCGATCACGAAGGGGCGCGGCGACAGGACCGCGAGGGTGCGATCGAAATAACCGCCGCCCCAGCCAAGCCGATAGCAGCCGCCGTCCCAGCCGAGACAGGGGGCAAGGGCGATGTCGGGGGTCAGGGCCCCGGATTCCGGAGGCGGCACGGGGATGTTCCAGATGCCGCGGACCATCCGCGTTCGCGGCGTCCAGCGCCGGAACACGAGCGGCGCGGCCCGGGTTTCGACCACCGGCAAGGCCACGGTCGCGCCCTTTTCGTGCACGGCGGTCAGAAGCGGCCGGAGATCGGGTTCGCCCTTGATCGGCCAGTAGCCCGACAGAACCGTATCCGGTCCCAACCCGCGCGCTTCGAGGACCTCTTCGAGATGCCCTGCTATGGCCGCGCCAACCTGCGCCCGCCCGGCCTGACCCAAGGCGTCGCGGAGGCCGGCCAGCCGCTTCCGCTCGGCTTTCCGCCAGCGCGCCACGTCGCGCGCCTGTTCGGGATCGACGGCCAGCGGGTCGAAATAGGCGGGGTCGATCTCGTGCGCCAGACAGGGTGGCGAGGCGTAGGAGCCGCGTCCCTTCATACCCCGCCCTCGAAGCGCGGGAAGAGAACGTCATTTTCCAGCGCGATATGGGCGGCGAGATCGTCGACGAGCTTCGCCGTCCCGCCATAGAGCGCGCGCCAGGACCGGCAGGCATGCTCCGGCGGCGTAAAGTCCGCGGTAAGCCGTTTGATCAGTGCAATGTTTTCGGCGTGGTCGTCGTGCTCGGCCCGCATCATCGCGATGGGAAACTCGATGCCGGGCCGGCCGCCGGCGCGCATGGCGGGAAACAGGACCATCTCCTCCTTGGCCATGTGGGCCTGCATCTCGCGGGCCAGCGTATCGAGCGCGCGGGCCAGTCCCTTCGGTGCCGTGGAATCGTCGGCATGGACGCTCTCGACCTTGCTGGCAAGCGGAAGCAACTCGGCGAGTTCGGCGCGGTGCACCTGATGGTAGCGGGTGAGGATATGGTCGATCAGCGCGCCCGTTTCCGACGGAACGGCGGTTTCGGCGATGGCTTGCATGGTTCATCCCCTGGTTTTCAGGCCGTTCGCTCTGGCCCGATTGAATTGGTATTTGATTTACCGATTACTATGCGCTAAGGCACGGAGCAATCGACAAATCAGGACCGCGACCATGCGTCTCACCTCCTTCACCGACTACGGGCTGCGCGTGCTGATGCGCATGGCCGGCGACCCGGATCGGGGCTTTTCGACGGGAGAACTCGCCGAGGAGTTCCGGGTCTCGCGCAACCATCTCGCCAAGGTGATCGCGGCGCTTGCCGCCGGGGGGCTGCTGACAACACGGCGCGGCGGCGGCGGCGGCGCGCGGCTGGCGCGGGATCCCGCGAGCATCCGGCTGGGCGACGTGGTGGCGCTGCTCGATGCCGATCAGGCGCTGGTCGAATGCTTCGCGCCCTTTACCAATGCCTGCACCCTGATGCCGAACTGCCTGCTCAAGCCGCGTCTCGCCCGGGCGGAGGCGGCGTTCATCGCCGAGCTCAACCGCAGCACGCTGGCCGACTGCGCCTATCGTCCGCTGGCCGCCTGACGCGCGACGAAGGCGAGCAGGCCCCAGACGCCGGCGCGGAAGGTCATGGCAAACACGGTTCGCGTCTCGTAGGCGCCGCCGCCCGCGACGTGCCAGCCGAATCCGGCAAACACCACCAAGGTGGCCGCCAGGATCGCCAGAGAGAGCGGAAAAGCCCAGGCGCGGGTCTTCCAGATGCCGATTCCCGCCAGGACGTAGACCGGCCCGGCGAGCGTGTTGAACCACAGAACGAACGGCACCACCGCCCCCCTGTCGAGGGCGCCCGAAAGCGTCATGCCGCCGGAAAACACGGTCATCGCGCCGAACGCCACGGCGAATGCGCCCGCGAGGCGGGGCAGAATGGTCCGGACAGTCCCGTTCATGCGTCAGGCATTTCCCGTAAAGTACGAGGACGGCTTGCACCCGCAGGACTCTGAAAGCGGAGACGGTCCGACCGGTCGGGCGATCCCGCAGGGCCCGATCCGCGAACGCTACCTGTCGAGCGCTTCGATCTGCAGCTCGAATCCGTCCTCGATATGGTCGATGATCGCGTCCATCGCGGCGGTCGGGCTTCCGGTCTCGATAGCGTCGACGAGGCGCGCATGGTCGCCGAGCGACTTGGCGAGGTCGATCTTCTCGATCGCCGCGAACAGATTGTAGGACGTCGCCCGGTTCCAGATGTTGTCGAACATCTCGAGCAGATAGCGGTTGCCGGTCAGTTCCACGATCGAGCGGTGGATCTTGCGGTTGGCGTTGAAATACTCGTTGACCGAATTCGACGTGATGTTTTCCTCGTGGATAATGACGTCCCTGAGGCGCCGGTTGTCGGCGGGATCGTTCCTGACGGCCAGGATCCGGACCGCCTGGCCCTCGACCGCGGCCCGCGCCTGATAGAGTTCCCGCACCTCCTTCTTGCTCATCCTGTAAAGCGCGAAACCGCCCCGCGGCGAGGACACCAGGATGCCGTCCTGCTCGAGCCGGAGCAGCGCCTCGCGGACGGGGGTGCGGCTGATCTGGAGCTGCTCGGCGAGCTTCTCCTGAACGAGCTGGTCGTTTTCGGTTATCTCATGGCTGCGGATCGCCTCGAGCAGCCGGTCGTAGACGATGTCGGCCAGGCGCTGGCGCTCACGTTTTATCGTTTTCAGGGCCATGACCGATTCCCTTGCTTAGGGCCTGTGGGACGGGGCCTTGTATACCGTATTCAATTTCCCCTCAAGGCGACGAAATCTCGTCGCGGGTTCTTGAATTCGGTATGGATACTGAATACAGTATACATATTTCCGCGAAGGAGGGAACCATGTGTGGCATTGCAGGCAGGATACTGGCGTCGAGCGGACGGGTCGGTGACGATCTCGTCGAGTTGATGGACGCGCAGGAACACCGCGGCGCCGATTCGACCGGTTTCGCGATCTACGGACCGCCGCGCGACAGCGGCTATATCCTGCGCGGCATGGGATTCGACAAGACCCGGCTCGACAAGGACATCGAGGACTTCCGCGCCATCCTCAAGGCCCACGGCTCGGATTTCGCCGGGGAGCCCAGCTTCGTTACCGACGACAACGCCCATTATTGCGCCCGCATGGTCATCGACGATCCCCGCGACATCGCCCGCTGGATCCGCGACGCCGACACGATCGCCGACCGGTTCGAGATCCAGTCCTGCGGCCGCTCGCTGGAAATCATCAAGGATGTCGGCGGCGCGCAGGGCGTGGCCGACAAGCACGGCGTTCGCGACATGATCGGCACCCACGGCCTCGGCCATGCGAGGCTGGCGACGGAAAGCTCGGTGCTGCCCAATGCCAGCCATCCGTTCTGGGCGCGGCCGTTTCCCGACGTCGCCATCGTCCATAACGGCCAGATCACCGACTATTTCACCTGGCGCGAGAAGCTGATGCGCAAGGGCTACCGGTTCCTGACCGAGAACGACAGCGAGCTGATCGCCGTCTGGGTCTCCGACCAGATCGCCAGCGGCCTGACGCCCGAACTTGCCTTGAAGAAGTCGATCTCAGCGATCGACGGCGTCTTCACCTACATGATCGCCGACCGCGACGGCATCGGCTTCGCCAAGGACCGCTTCGCCATGAAGCCGCTGGTAGTGGTCGAGCAGGACGGCGAGATGGCGGCGGCCACCGAGGAACAGGCGGTGCGGCGCATCTATACCGGCGAATGCGAGGTCATCAACTACGACGGGCCCTCGCTCACCCATATCTGGGGCGTCGGAAACCGGAGCCTTGCCGCATGAGCGAGATCGTCATCGAAGCCGGCAAACGACCGATCCGCGAGATCAACGAGGAGATCCAGGCGGCTTGCGCCGCCGGGCACAAGGTGATCGTCCGCAACACCCTGTCGCGCCACAATCTCGGGGTCGGGCTGCCGCCCGGCGCCATCGTGCATTTCGAGGGAAGCGTCGGCTATTATTGCGGCGGCCTCAACGACGGCGCCACCGTCACCATCGAGCGCAATGCCGGCTGGGCGGTGGGCGAAGGCATGTCGCACGGCCACATCACCGTCGGCGGCTATGCGGGCATGTCGGCGGGCGCCGCGATGATCGACGGCACGATCCACATCAAGGGCGATAGCGGCCCGCGCTGCGGCGTCGCCATGAAGGGCGGCAATATCGTCGTCGAGGGCAAGATCGGCTACCAGTCCGGCTTCATGGCCCATAAGGGCCGGATCATCGCGCTGGGCGGCGCCGGCCATTCCTGCGCCGACGCGCTGTGGCAGGGCGAGGTCTGGGTCGCCGGGCCGGTCGAAAGCCTCGGCGTCGATGTCGACGTGGTCGAACCGACGGCGGAGGAAGTCGCCGAAGTCGACGCAATCCTCGAACCGCTCGGACTGGCGGATTCCTCTCGTAACTGGCGCAAGATGATCTCCGGTCAGCGCCTCTGGTACTTCGAAAGCCGGGATGCAAGCGCATGGCTGATGATCTGAACACCTCCTATACCTATCCCTTCGAGCAACCCTCCGAGGACGACGTCCGGTTTCGCGACGGCGCCATCGAGGGCCGGCCGGCCGGAGTTCCCTCCTCCTATGACGAGGGCGGGTCGACCCGTTGGACGCCGGAGGCGATTTCCGAGGTCCACGCGCTGGCCCAGCTCGGCCGCTATCAGGTGCGCGGCTTCAACACGTTCAACAAGCGGATGCCGACCTTCGACGACCTGACCTTCGTGCCGGCGTCGATGACCCGCCTGCCGCTCGAGGGCTATCGCGAGAGCTGCGACACGACCACCGTGCTCGGCGGCGGCCGGGGACTGGCCGAAAAGCCGATCGAACTGAAGATCCCGATCTACATCGCCTCGATGTCGTTCGGCGCGCTTTCCGCGCCCGCCAAGGCGGCGCTCGGCTACGGCGCCTCGAAGGTCGGGACGATGACCTGCACCGGCGAGGGCGGGATGCTGGAGGAAGAGCGCGAGGCGTCTGAGACACTGCTCTACCAGATGTCGCCGGCGCGCTATCGCATCGACCTCGATCACCTGCGCCGCGCCGACGCGCTCGAAATCGTCGTCGGCCAGGGCGCCAAGCCCGGCACCGGCGGCCTGCTGCTCGGCATGAAGGTGAGCGAGCGGATATCCCAGATGCGCACCCTGCCGGTGGGCGTCGACCAGCGCTCGACCATCCGCCATCCGGACTTCCTCGGCGCCGACGACCTGGCGGTCAAGATCGAGGAGCTGCGGATCGCCACCAACTACCAGGTGCCGATATTCATCAAGATGGGGGCGACCCGGCCGCGCTACGACGTCGCCATCGCCGCCAAGGCCGGAGCCGACGTGGTGGTCGTCGACGGCGCGGAAGGCGGCACCGGCGCCTCGCCGGAGCTGCTTCTGAACCACACCGGCATCCCGACAATCTCGGCGATCCGCGCCGCGCGCGAGGCGCTAGACGAGGCGGGCATGTCCGACAAGGTGTCGCTGGTGGCCGCCGGCGGCATCCGCTCGGGCGTCGACGCCGCCAAGTGCCTGGCGCTGGGCGCCGACGCGGTGATGATCGGCAACGCCTCGATGATCGCGCTAGGCTGCAACTCGCCGCGCTACCTCGCCGACTACCAGAAACTGGGAACCTCGCCGGGCGCCTGCCACCATTGCCACACGGGACTGTGCCCGGTCGGCATCGCCACCCAGGATCCGGAGCTCGAAAAGCGCATGGATCCCCATGCCGGCGCCGAACGCATCGCCCGCTTCCTTTCCGCCATGACCATGGAGATCACGGCGCTGGCCAAGGCCTGTGGCAAATCCTCGGTCCACAATCTGGAAGTCGAGGACCTGCGGGCGATGTCCTTCGAGGCGTCCGCCTTCACCGGCGTCAAGATGGCCGGCATCGACCGGCCGTTCGACTGGTAGGGCCGGTGAGGGTCGGAAAGGCGGTTTCCCCGCTAACCCGTTGATCGAGATCAAGGACAAGCGGTCGCCATCGGTGTTTCCTGGTGTTCAGGACTTGGAGGAAATACGCGATGAAATCGATTTCACAGGCAGTACGCGACTGGGTCATGCGGGACCAGGACAGAGGCTATCTGGCCGGTCTTGAAACAACTGACTTCGGCGTCGCACGGTCCGACGCGCTTGATCTGTTGGACGGGCGTTCCGATGCGCGCGAGCGTTTGCTGGCGATGGCGGCGCGCTTCGGACTGAGTGCCGAGGACATCGACCGGGACCGGCAGACGAGCGTCGATATCGCACGGGCCTGCGGTCGCTGCCGCACCGAGAGGATTTGCCGCGACTACCTCGCCGGCAAACGCGATCTCAGCCCCTGCGGTTTCTGTCCGAACGCGGAAAGATACGCCGAGCTGGCCCGGACCTGACGGTCCGGGTTCTCGCATCCATCCGGTTCAACGACCGGAAGGGCTCTCTTTCGGAGACAGTTTCCTGCGGCCGGCGATCTTGAAGCGGTCGGCGGTGCCGTAATCCTTCACGCCGACGCCGGCGACGAAATCCCCGAAGACCGGGCCGTGCTTGTAGAGATGGCCGGAGCAGCCGCCGGCCAGCAGAACGTTCTTGTGCTCCGGATGCCAGTCGACGATGAAGTGGGTGTCCGGCGTCAGGCTGATCTGGTTGAACTTCGAATCGACCACCGGCTCGCCGACCAGGCCGGGCAACCGCTTGCGGATATAGGAGCGGGTGCGGCCCAGCGTCTCGCGCCGGATCAGCCGCTCGTCCTTGTCGAGATCGATCTTGTCCGGGATCACCACCGCCGCCTTGACGCCCGAGCCTTCCGACGACGGCAGGCCGAAGGAGCCCTCGCCGTGGTCGATCCAGCAGGGCATGTTGTCCATGTCGAAGGCGGTGCTGCCGTCCGGCGTCGAGGTGTAGAGCACGTTGACGCCGACGACAGTGGAGATCGGCTTGATCGTCCTGGGGTACATGTCGCCCATCCAGGCGCCGGCAGCGACCACGATCAGGTCGGCCTCCAGCGGCTCGCCGTCGAGCATCAGCCGCTCGCCCTCCCCTGTTTTCACATGACCGCGCGCCACCTCGCCGCCCGCCTTGCGGAACAGATCGACGGCGGCCAGCACGCCGCGATGGGCCATGACCATGCCGGCTTCCGGTTCGTAGAGCGCATAAGAGATGCCCTCGGGATCGAATTGCGGGAAGCGCACCGCCACCTCGTCGGGGGTGAAGCGGTAGAAGGGGACGCCCATTTTCGTGAACGTCTCGGCGGTCGCGTCCTCCCAGTCGCAATGACCGGCGGTCGCCAGGATCAGGGCGCCGCATTCGTAATAGAGTTTCTGGCCGGCCTCGGCCTGCAGCTCGATCCAGCGCAGGCGCGATTCCCGCGCCCAGCGGGTGTAGAATTCGTCGCGCCCGTGAATGGCGCGGATCACCCTGTTATAGTCCGTCGACGAGGCACGGGAATGCCCCGGCTCCCAGCGGTCGACCAGGCGTGTCCTGACGCCGCGGCGCGCCAGATGCAGCGCCGTCATCGCCCCGGCGACTCCGGCTCCGACCACTATGGCTTCGGGTTTCAAGGCCGGACTCCCTGTTGCAAATTCATCTACTTGTGCATACTGTATTCAGAATACAGCCGATCATCAAGTGCGCACGGGAGAGCAGGATCATGGCGGGCAGGGTTTTCGAGTTGCCGGAGGGGACGCATACCATTGCCCTCGGCATGGGCGATCTCAACGGGATCATGCGGGGCAAGCGGATTCCCTCGACCCATTGGGAAACCGTCTGCAACTCCGGAAACGCCCTTTCCATCGCGCTGTTCGCCATCGACATGACGTCCGACGTCTGGGACACGCCCTATGTCAATTTCGACAATGGCTATCCCGACATGCACATGTTCCCCGCTTCCGACCCGGTATCGGTGCCGTGGGAGCCGGGCGTCGCCATCTGCATGGGGCGGGCCGAGGGCATGGACCACAAGCCGGTTCCGATCGATCCCCGCCAGGCCCTCGTCCGCCAGGTCGAGCGCGCCAAGGCGATGGGCTACACGGTCAAAGTCGGCACCGAGCTGGAATTCTATCTGCTCGATCCCGAAACCCTGCAGCCGCGGGATTCCGGCATTCAGGTCTATTCACTCTCCCGCGCCGCCGAGATGGAGCACGTGCTCGGCGCCATCCGGCAGCAGATCAACGAGGTCGGCATCCCCATCGAACAGTCGAACCCGGAATACGCCCCCGGCCAGGTGGAAGTGAACATCCGCTACGGCGAGGCGCTCGAGGCGGCCGACCGGGTCGTCATGTTCCGGGACCTGGTCCGGCAGCTCGCCCATGCCCACGACTATGTCGGGACCTTCATGGCGAAACCGTTCATCGACCAGTCCGGCAACGGGTTCCACACCCATTATTCGCTCTGGAAGGACGGAAAGAACGCCTTCGCCGACAACGGCAAGCTGAACGAGACCGGCCGCCATTTCGTCGGCGGGCTGAGAAAGCGCATGGCCGAGACCGCGCTGTGCGGCTCGCCGACCCCGAACGGCTTCAAGCGCCGCGAGCCCTATACCTTCTGTCCGATCAACACCTCGTGGGGGCCGGACAACCGGACGGTCGGCATCCGCATCATCGAGGGCGCCGACAGCGCCGTGCGCGCCGAAAAGCGCGATGCCGGCGCCGACGCCAATCCCTATCTGCTGCTCGCCTGCGATATCGCCGCCGGCCTCGACGGCATCGCCGAGGGCATCGATCCCGGCCCGGCGACCCTGACCAACGGCTACGAGCTCGAGGACGCCGAACCGATCCCGACGGATATCGGCGAGGCGATCGGGCTGGCGCGCAATTCCGATTTCATGAAGGGCGTGATGGGCGAAGACCTGTTCGAGATCTATGTCCAGCAGTCCGAGCGCGAGGCGGGTTTCGTCGCCAACCAGGTCACGCAGGTGGAAATCGACCGCTACCTCAGGAATTTTTAGGACCCACGACCATGAAGATCGCGCGGATCACCGGGACGGTCACCGCGACCGTCAAGGATCCCAAACTCTCAGGCCTCACCCTGCTGGTGGCCGATATCGAGGACGGCAGCGGCGGAGTGATCGAGAAATCGGTGGTGCTCGCCGATGCCTGCTCGGCCGGAATCGGCGACATCGTCCTGGTCGTGACCGGATCGGCGGCGCGCATTCCCTCGCGCACCGGCGGCCTGCCCGTCGACATGGTGGCGGCCGCAATCGTGGATCACATCGATATCCGGGCCGCGTCCGGCCCGACCACTTCCAACAGAAGGAAAAAATGAAATGGCAAATCCGGTTAGCGGCCAGATGGCTCTCGGAATGATCGAAACCCGCGGCCTGGTCGCCGCGATCGAGGCGGCCGATGCCATGGTCAAGGCGGCGAGCGTGACCATCATTTCCCAGACCAAGGCCGGCGGCGGACTGGTCTCGACCCTGGTGCGCGGCGAGGTCGGCGCGGTCAAGGCCGCCACAGACGCCGGCTCGGTCGCCGCCAACAAGGTCGGCGAGGTTGTCGCCGTTCACGTCATCCCGCGTCCGCACGACGAACTGGAGGCGATCATCGCGGGGCTGTCGGGCGGCTCGGCCGATTGACGCGGGACGAGCGCCGGGCGCCCTTTTGGCGGCAGCCCGGCCGCGCCCTTAGCGGGACATCCGCGCGGGGTTCCCGTACAACGGAAAGCAGCGTTTCATGACCGGCTCCGCATTCGAACAATTCGCCGACGCGGTCGCGGCCCAGGGGCGGCGGACCGACCCGCCGCGAGCGCGCGCGATTGCCCGCGTCGCGGTGCTGGGCGGCGGCGACGACGCGCTCCTGATTGCGGCGCTGGCGCTGGCGCACGGCGTCGAGGTGACGCTGTTCTCCGCCTACGGAACGGAACTCGACCGGCTTCGCGCCAGCGGCGGCATCACCATCCGCGGCGCCGGCCCGGTCGGCACATATCAGGTCGACCGCGACGGCGCGCCCTCGATCCAAACGACCGGCGAACTCGACCGGGCGGTCGGCGATGCGGACGCGATCTTCCTCACCGGCCCCGTCCACAAGCAGCGCACCTATGCCATGGTGCTGGCCGACCATCTCGCCGACGGCCAGATCCTGGTTCTGGCGCCCGGCCGGTCGCTGGGAGCGGCCGAGGCCGCCTGGATGCTCCGGGTCGGCGGCTGCAAGGCGGACTTCACGGTTCTCGAAGCGCAAGGGCTGCCCTATTGGGTCGAGGCCAACGGCACCCGCCTGACCCTTTCGGCCGCCGCGCCCGCGGTCGCCGCTACGCTGCCGGCCGGACGCGAGGATTGCATCGAGGCGCTGACCGGAATCCTCGGCGAGATGCTGCCCGCCCACAGCACCGTGCATGGCGGTTTCGAGGACGGCTCGGGCCTGGTCGAGGTCCCTGCCCTGCTGCTCGGCGGCGTGCTCGCCGGCGATGGCGGGCCGGCGATCCCCGAAGGCGGGGTTCCGCTCGCCGGGAACAGGACCTTCCGGGCGCTGATCGGCCCCGGCCAGATGGACGTGATTTCGAGCCTCGCCGCCGAACGGCGGCTCGTCGCTTCCCGCTTCGGGGTCCGCGACCTTCCCGACGACGAGACCTGGGTAAGCCGGCATGCGGGCGCCGCGCGCGGCGGCGGTGCGCGGCCGGTTCCCGATGCCGCGACCGCCGCCCGCATCGTGCGCTGCGCCACCATCGGCTCGCTCGCCCCGCTGCTCTCGGCGGCGCGGGTCGCCGGCGTCGCGACGCCCGCCACGCAAGC
>Ga0209692_10005084_pt1 | contig 11514 bp, 8 predicted proteins | sample tdDd472_FD_187129 | JGI IMG/M metagenome (GOLD analysis project Ga0209692, IMG submission 187129) | Marine sediment microbial communities from the Atlantic coast under amendment with organic carbon and nitrate - tdDd47.2 (SPAdes)... | ecosystem: Environmental > Aquatic > Marine > Coastal >...
CAACGGCGGCCTGGGTGCCGCGAATACCGATGGTGGCTGCCGGGGTCTTGACCGCCATGGCGTCCGGTTCGGTCTTGGCGATCTGCCCGGAGACGAAGGTCGCCACCCCGCTCAGCAGGTTGAAGGTTGCGTTGCCCGAAAGAGTGCCGGGGTCGTAGACCAGTTCATCGAGCACCATGCGACCGCCTTCGCCCAATGAGAAAATGCTCTCATCGACAAAGACGATGCCAATCGTCGTGCCATCGCCGGTTTCCAGCACGTCGCCCTGATAGACCGGGTCGCCCTTTTGAAGGGTCACCTTGGTTCCGTCGGCACGGATAACCGTTGCCGTCCCTTCCAGCGTATCGACCGTACCGATGGGATCGCCCTGGGGCGTATCTTGAGCTTGGCCGTATTGACCTGGGGCAAGCGGCCCTGCAAGGCGGCTTGCGATGTCGCCTTCAATGACGAGATGGTCGCCGCCGATGTGCAGATCGGGCGGTGGTGTTTGCAGGTAAAAGCCCTGAACGATAACCGTTTCGCCGTCCTGGGTGATGATCAAGTCACTGCCCTGACGGTTGAAGTCGGCATTCCATGCGGCGAAATTGGCGGGTAAAACGACAGATTGCGCCCCTGGTGTGGCGGTCAGAGTCGCCACAACCTCCGAAGATTGCCCGGAGTTGAAGAGTTCTGTATGGGGTGCGTCCTGCTTCACTTGAATATACCTGTCCGCCGGGAAAAAATGACGAATCGAATCCAGCTTATAACATACTGGAATTTCAAGGTTTATACCAAGCAAAACGCCTCTTCGGTCAATTAAATAACCGGAGTCACTGAAAATTCAACACAAAAAAATGCATAAACCATCAGGCGAGATGGCGGAGGGGGTTAACGCTTATTGCTGTTGCTGCCATAGAGGCGTCGCAACAGGTCGATGAGGCTATTTCTTTCGGTTTTCGAAAGATCCTTGGCGATGTTGCGTTCGTGCTCGGCGACTTGGTTTTTGAGCCGCTTGAGCATGGCCTTTCCGGTGCTTGTGAGAAAAAGAGCGTGGCGGCGTCGGTCGGTTTCCGATTTCCGGCGTTCCACCAGTTCTCGTGTTTCAAGCTTGTCTATGACCGAAACGAGGGTCGAGCGGTCAAGCGCCAGAGCGCCGGCCAGATCGTTTTGGCTCAAGCCTTCGTTACCGCCGATAATGGTCAAAGCGCCGAAAAGACCCGGTGATATGTCTTCGGCTCCGACGGCTTGGGCAAAATCTTTAAACACCGCAACCTGAGCTCGTCTTAGGTGGTAGCCGAGCAGGGTATGCAGATTGTCGAAATCGATCTCTTCGGTTTGCGCCACGTTGTCCGCCGTCTGGGTCAATTAGTTTGCTCCCCAACCTTGTTAAGGGATCGACGGAAGGCATGCAACGGCTTTTGGCCGGATGGGCAAAGAAAGAGCCGCCGCTCCAAGAGGGCGGCGGCTCCTTTTTTCGAGAGGTTCCTTAGGGTGAGCCGGCTTAAAACTCCTGCCAGTCGTCATCGGCATCGAAATCTTCTGCGACCTCCTGTTGAGCCCGCTCCGGTGGCGGAGCAGAGGGAGCGGGAGAGGGTTTCGCCTGCTTTGGCGCGGCGGCCGGTTTTGTCGGTGAGGGCTTGGTCGGCGCCTGGGGTGGCGTATCGATTGTGATCCTCTCCTGACCGGTGTTGAAGAAGTCGAGAAGATTGACCAAATCGGTTGCCTGGCTGTCCATGTTGGATGAGGCGGCATTGGTTTCCTCAACCAAAGCAGCGTTTTGTTGGGTCATTTCGTCCATGTTGGAAACGGCGCTGTTGATTTCGTCCAAGCCGGTGGCCTGTTCCTGGCTCGCCGCGGCGATTTCAGAGACGATATCGGTCACCCGTTTGACCGAGGTGACGATCTCTTCAAGCGTTTCGCCCGCCTGACCGACCAGAGCCGCCCCCTGCTTGACCTGGGCGCCCGAATTGTCGATCAGGTCCTTGATCTCCTTGGAGGCTTCGCTCGAGCGCTGAGCCAGTGAACGAACTTCCTGGGCGACCACGGCGAAGCCCTTGCCCGCCTCGCCAGCCCGGGCCGCCTCGACGGCGGCGTTCAAGGCCAGAAGGTTGGTCTGGAAGGCGATCTCGTCAATCATCCCGACGATATCGGTGATCTGGTCGGATGAGCTTTCGATCTTGCCCATGGCGTCGACGGCGCTGGTGACGATATCGCCCCCCTTGGTCGCCGTATCGCGAGCCGAGATGCTGAGCTGGTTGGCCTGCTGGGCGCTGTCGGCATTTTGCCGCACGGTCGCAGTCAACTCTTCCATGGAAGCGGAAACTTCTTCCAGGCTCGAAGCCTGTTGCTCGGTGCGGGAAGCCAGATCGGAAGACCCTTGAGCGATTTCGCTAGCCGCGCCTTTCACCGTATCGGTCGACTCAATCACGTTGCCGACGATACCGGCCAAACGGGCCGCCGTGTTATTAACGTCCGTTTGCAGGGTCGCGAAGACGCCGTTGTAGTCCCCTTCGATCCGCTTGGTCAGGTCGCCGTTGGCCATGGCTGAAATAACCGCCATAACACCGTTCAGACCCTGCTGGACGTTGCCGACCAACTGGTTCATCGCCTCGGCTAGCGTTTCAAGGAAACCTTCTTTGCCTTGTGGATCGAGACGGCCGGTGAAATCGCCCTGAGCGGCCTGCTCGACCAGCACGGTTACTTCCTGCTCGACGCTCAGGCGTTGGGTAATGTCTTCCCACTCGACAAAGGTGCCGAGCCGTTCATTGTCGTCGTTAAACACCGGGTTGGCCGTCAGGTTGAACGTCCGCCCACCGGCTTCCATGGTGACCAGCATCTCGCCACCAACAGCCGAGAGCCCTCCACCGGAGAACTCCTTGGCGTTCTGACACTGGCTAAACGACGTCCCGACAATGTCACCGGCGGCAAAGCCGGGCAGTTGGGACGACACTTCCGCCGCGGTTGCGGCAACCAGCGACTTCATCGCCTTGTTGGCGTAAACCACCTCATCCTGACCATTGACCAGAACGGCTGGCGAAGAGGCGTTATCGAGGCCGATACGGATGCGAAGGGCCCGTCGGCCACTGTCATGAATCGCCGTCAGCGACCGTGCGATATCACCGATTTCATCACCGCGATTGAGCGCCGGGATTTCCGCCGAATTGCCTTGCGCCAGACGATCCATCACCCCGACCATACCGGCCAGAGGCTTGGTCACCAAACGCGACACAAAGAAGCCGATCACGGCAGAGGCGACCAGCAAAACAAGAACCGTCGCCCAGGTCACGTTGAACGTTGTCGATGCTTCCGAGCGCTTCCGCTCGGCCAAAGCCACAAGATCCCCGGCCATTCGGTCTTCAATGGTTTTGATCAGATCGATTTTTTTGGTGATCGCCGCAAAGAATTGGCCACCCGTTATCCCGTCAGTCGATCCGGTAGAGGGACTATCGATGGCGATTTTCCGCAACCGCTCGACCTCCGCCACCTCAGGCATTCTAAATACATTGCTGGCGAACTCGAACTGTTCTTGCGATGCATAAATCTTAAATTGAGCCGTATAGGTTTCCTGCATCGCAATTAGCTTCAAGAACTGCTGATAAATCACCGGGCTGAACTTACCTGCCGAAAACCCACCGGTCCCCATGGCGCGCTCAAGCCCTGCCCGTTCCTTGACCTGAAGGGCGGCAAGATAGGCATTGATTCCATTGGTGACATCGGAATCGTGGCTCACCAGCGCCATCTTCTCGACAATAGTCAGAAGCTTGGCGATCTGGCCGGTATAGTATTGAGCCATTTCAGGGACGGTGATCGAGATATTTTGCACCCCCGCCCGTTTATTGGGAAGGTCGGCCGTCATCGCCATCGCGACGTCAACCGCGCCCGATACTTCAGCGCCAAAAGTCTTGATATCAAGGCCCGACAGGGTTTTGTCCAAAGCCTTCCTGGCTTTGTCTGTCAATCCTCTCTGGTTGGGCAGCTCCGTGGAGAAATTCTCTCCCTTACTGGCGACAAACCCCGCCGACATACCCCGTTCTTTTTGCAGCTCATGAACGTAGCCGCTCGCTTTTTCGGCCAAATCCGAAAGTGAAACGAGAGCTTCCATCTCATTGACCGTCGTATGACGCTCCATGAGAATCATGCCTCCCAAGACAAACAGCCCGACGAAGGGCGCAACCAACGTCAGACCGATACGATGAGCTATTTTTAGTGAAAATCCTGTTTTAGGCGCGGGTTCCATCGCTCGCCTTCCTTTTTTTTAAGAGGATTAGATACTTTTCCTACTGAGAACTGCCCGTCTTTTCTTGTTATCCGCGCAATCCAAACTTCCACCCAAAGGATTGCACGCAATATAAAGTGACGTCGCAATACTGCAAAGCCTCACGTTACCAATGAGTTAATTGCCGTCATAAATCTTTAAACACAAAAAAGGCCCGCCAATCACGGCGGACCCTTCATCAATTTATGGTTGAAAATTTAGAGGATGGATTGTCCCGTCTTTTTCCAATCCTCGAGAAAAGCTTCAAGCCCCTTGTCGGTCAGCGGGTGCTTGAACATTTGCCACAGAACCTTCGGCGGAACGGTCGCCACATCGGCCCCCATCTTGGCTGAATCAACCACATGAATGGGATGGCGAACCGAGGCGACCAACACTTCGGTATCGAAATCATAAGCCCCGTAAATGGTGACGATTTCCTCAATCAGGACAAGGCCATCCTGGCCGATATCGTCCAGCCGCCCGACGAACGGCGAAATATAGGCCGCGCCAGCCTTGGCCGCTAAAATAGCCTGGGCCGCAGAAAAACACAGGGTCACATTGACCTTGATGCCGTCATCCGAAAGCGCTTTGCAGGTCTTGATCCCCGCTTCGGTGAGAGGCACTTTAATCGCAACGTTATCGGCAATTTTCACCAACTCGCGAGCTTCGGCCATCATTCCGTCGAAATCGGTCGCCGTAACCTCGGCGCTCACCGGCCCATCGATGAACGAGCAAATCTCCTTGACCACCTCGGCGAAATCGCGCCCCGACTTGGCGACCAAAGAGGGATTCGTGGTCACGCCATCGACCAGTCCCAGGTCATTGAGTTTGCGGATTTCTTCTACATCGGCGGTATCGACAAAAAACTTCATGGTACTCGAGCCTTTCCGGCAAAAATTGTCATCTGGCGACACTAAAACCTTTTGTGCGGCTCAAATCAACTGGTTGAGGGGCGAACAATATTATAGCGCCTATTTCAGGTGGCGGCCTTTTCGGCTCGCAGATTGATCAGGTTGCCCACCAGGATGAACCCCGCCCCAACGAGCAACCAGATATCGACAACCTCGGCATAGAGCATGAATCCAACGAGCGCGATCAAAGGCAGCCGCATGAAATCCATGGGCACGACCACGGTCGCATCGGCCTGCGCGAAGGCTTTGACCATGGAAAAATGCGCCGTCATGGCCGTGACGCCAACGATACAGACCCAGAACCATCCATGCAGCCCCACCGGCCAAGCCCAGTCGGTTAGTGAAGGAACCAACCCCATGGGAAGCTGAATGAGGGTCATATAAAAAAGGATGGCCAGCGGCCCATTGTCCCTTGTCAGGCGCTTCGTCAACGTATGTGAGGTCGCATATCCCAAGGCTCCGACCAAGACAGCAAAGGCCGCAGGACTGATAATCTCAAGGCCAGGCCGAAGAATAATCAGGATACCGAAAAACCCGAGGGCAATCGCCGTCACTCTCGGGCGGGTCAGTTTTTCACCCAGCAAAAAAACCGCCAGAATGGCCGTCCAGACCGGCGTGGTGAACTCAATGGCGAAGACCTCGGCCAAAGGGATAAAGGCGATTCCGTAAAACCAGCCAGCCTGACCGACGAAGTGAGCCGCGTTGCGAACCAGATGGACGCCGAAACTGTGGGGCCTGATCGCCTCCAGACCAGCCCGCCAGGCCAAAGTCCCAATGACAACCACACCGACCAGCGAACGAAAAAACAGAATTTGGAAGGTGCTCAGTTGTCCGGCCAACTCGCGGCCCGCCACGGCCATGGCCATAAACGAAACCAGCGCCCCGCCCATCCAGATGGCGGCCAATGTCACGGGAGGAATTTTCATCGCCCCTCTTCCCCTTAAAGATGCCGTCTTTTAAAGTGGCCGTCCTATCGATTCCAATCAAGGACGAACGCCAATCAATGGTCGAGATTTATGTGGACGCCGACGCCTGCCCGGTAAAGGACGAGGTTCTGAAAGTCGCGGGACGGCACAAGCTTCGGGTTCATGTGGTGTCCAACCAGTGGATGCGCCTTATCGATGCGCCCTGGATCAATAAGGTGGTGGTGCCCGAGGGCCCCGATGCGGCGGATGACTGGATCGCCGAAAACATCTCCGAAACCGACATCGCCGTCACGGCCGACATTCCGTTGGCCGACCGCTGCCTCAAAAAAGGAGCCGCCGTCCTCAACATGAATGGCAAACCGTTTACCGAAGAAAGTATCGGCATGGCGCTGGCGATGCGCGACCTGATGAAGGATTTGCGCGATGCGGGCGAGGTGAGCGGCGGCAATGCGCCCTTCAGCAAACAGGACCGCTCGTCCTTTCTACAGGCCCTGGAAAACGCCGTGCAGGCGGCAAAAAGAGCCTGACCATGCCGCTCGACACACTAAAAAATGTATTCGGTTTCAACGGTTTTCGTCGCGGCCAACAAGAAATCGTCGAGACGCTGATGGCCGATGAGAACGTTCTGGCCGTGATGCCGACCGGGGCGGGCAAATCCATGTGTTTCCAAATCCCCGCCCTGGTCAAAGGCGGGTTGACCATCGTGGTCTCGCCCTTGGTCGCCCTGATGGAAGATCAAGTGGCGGCGCTTAAACTGGCGGGCGTCGCCGCCGACGCCATCAATTCGTCTCGCGAGCGCCCGGACAATGTGGCCGCCTGGAAGCGCGCCGCCGCCGGAGAGACCCGGTTGCTCTATATGGCGCCCGAACGGTTGATGACCGAACGCATGCTGACCGCGCTCAGCAAGCTGCCGATTTCTCTCTTCGCCATCGACGAAGCCCATTGCGTTTCCAAATGGGGACCGGCCTTCCGGCCCGAGTACGAAGCCCTTCAGGTCTTGAAAGAGCGCTTCCCCGGTGTCCCCATCGCCGCTCTGACCGCCACCGCCGACGCCGCCACCCGTGAGGATATCGCCGATAAGCTGTTTGGCGGCCGGGGCCGCACTTTCGTCTCCGGCTTCGACCGCCCCAATATCAAGCTCAGCGTCGAGATGCGTCGAGACTGGAAAAAACAACTGCTCGCCGCCATCGCGGAACATCAGGGCGAAAGCGGGATCGTCTATTGCCTATCCCGCGACAAAACCGAAAAGACAGCTAACTTCCTCGCCGAAAACGGCGTCAACGCCCTGCCCTATCATGCAGGAATGGACAAAACGGACCGAACCCGCCACCAAGACATCTTCATGACCGAACCCGGCGTTGTCGTGGTCGCCACCATTGCCTTCGGGATGGGCATCGACAAACCGGACGTGCGGTTTGTCGTCCACACGGACATGCCCGGATCGGTCGAAGCATACTATCAGGAAATCGGCCGGGCCGGACGGGACGGGCTGCCCGCCACCGCCCAAATGCTCTATGGACTGGACGACCTGCGGATGCGCCGCCAGTTCATCGAGCAGGAGAACGCCAGCACCGACCATAAGCGGCGGGAACACAAACGCCTCGACGCCCTGATCGCCTATTGCGAAAGCCCTGCCTGCCGCCGCCAAGCCCTGCTGGCCTACTTCGGCGAAGCTTCCGAACCCTGCGGGAATTGCGATTGCTGCCTCGATCCGCCCGAAATGGCCGATGGAACAGAAGCCGCACAGCATCTTCTATCGGCCTGTATGCAGACGGGGCAAGTCTTCGGCGCAGCCCACCTCATCGATATTCTGCGGGGTGCGGATACGGAGAAAATCCGCAAATTCGGCCATGGCGATCTATCCTCATATGGGAAGGGCGCAGAGATCAGCAAAGACGGCTGGCGCTCCGTCGTCCGACAGATGGTCGCGGCAGGCCTTTTGCAGCTGGATATCGCCGGTCACGGCGGCCTCTCCCTGACGGAACGCGGCAACGCCTTAATGCAGGGCGAAGGCGCGTTTCAGTATCGGCTCGACACCGTTAAACGTCGGCCCAAAACCCGTTCCCAGAGCAAGGCGCCCCAGGCGGAAGACGAAACACCGCTAGCCCCACGGGAGTTCGATCTCCTCCTTAAGCTCAAGGACCTCCGCCTCTCACTGGCCCAGGAACGCAGTGTCCCGGCCTATGTCATCTTTCCCGATCGGGCCCTGATCGACATGGCCCGCAAAGCCCCGACCACCCTTGCCGCATTCGGCCAAATTCACGGCGTCGGCGCAAAGAAACTCGATGACCTGGGCGAAACTTTCATCGAGGAAATCCAGACCGCCCTCACCGAAATGGGCGAAGCCTAGAAAATTGATCAAGATCAATCTTTAGACTTTAGTTGATTAAAGTTGTTCCTTTAGCCTAAAAGCTATGGTCAACTTTTCCATAATTAAAATAAATTCAGAAAAGCCCTGCAAACCAAGGGCTTACGCAGGTGGGCTTGCGTTTTAGAGGGTAGCATGGGCAAAAGAAACGCAATCGGCAATATCGGAACCCGGTTCAAGGCGGTGCTATTCCTTCTGGCCGCATTGTCGATCACCAGCTACGCCATTCAGGAATTCTTCATTGTCGGTCAAACAAGCAGCGCCACGGAAATCAACGTAGCGGGCCGTCAGCGCATGCTGAGCCAACGAATTTCCCTTCTCGCCACAAGACTGACTCCTCCTGAACAGAGTCTGGATGAAGAAGAGGCCCAGGCGCTCCGACACCAATTCATTAACGCCGTCAACCTGATGCAAAAATCCCACGAAGCTCTCACTCAAGGTGACCCGCTTCAGGGGATTCAACCCCTTACATCCAAGATGCTGCAGACGATGTATTTCGGCCCCGAACTGCATCTGGACAGAGACGTCAGGGCTTATCTCTCCCTGGCCCGGCCGCTTTCCGAGGAAGGCCTGAATGCCGACCAACTGGAGAAACGCAAGAAAGCCTTCTTCGCCTTCAACGATGATCGACTTCTGGTCGACCTCAATACGGTGGTCGAGCGTTACGAAGAAGAGAATAAAAGCCGGTTTGAAAATCTCGGGATTTATCAGGCGCTCAGCCTAATCGCCATCCTGGGAGCCCTTTTCGCCTCATGGATGGCGGTCTTTCAGCCTTTGGTCCGTCAGCTCAACAAATATATCGGGACCATTTTCAAGCAGAGCTTCGACCTGCGGGGCAGCGAGGACCGCTTCCGCTCTATTACGGACTCCTCTCAACTCGCCATGATCATCGCCGTCGATGAAAACAGCCAGATCATCTCTTGGAATCCGGCGGCCGAACGGTTTTTCGGCTATAGCGAGGAAGACGCCATCGGCATGGACGCCAACCGTCTCGTCCCCAAGCGGCACAGAGAACTCTACGACGAAACGTTCACCCAGGCTCTGGCCGGTAAAACGCCGCAACTCTTCGGCCAAGCCATCGAGGCCGTCGGCATGGCCAAAGATCGGCATGAGTTTCCCATCGAGATTTCGCTCGGCTCATGGCGACAGGGTGGCAAAAAGTTTTTCAGCGCCATTGTCCATGACATCTCCCCCCGCATCGAGGCGGAACGAGCGATTAAGGCCACCGCCTCCCGACTCGAGCGCGCCCAGAAGGTCGCCCATCTGGTCCATTGGGAATGGGACCTTGAAACCGGTGTCATCATTACCAACGAAGAAGGCGTCAAGCTCTTGGGCCGCGACCCATCCGTCGGCCAACCGACACCTGAGTGGTTCTTCAGCGGCATTTTCGCCCCGGATAAACGACTATTCCGCAGCACCATCATCAGCGGCATCAAATCCGGAGAACCGATCCAACTGGAATACCGTTTCATGCGCGGAAACAATCACGAAGACCTATGTTGGCTCCACATGGACTGCGCCTTCGAACGAGATAAAAACGGAAAAGTCGTCCGCATGGTCGGCGCCGCCCGCGATATCACCAAAGAAAAGAACCTCGCCAGCACATTGATCGCCGCCAAAGAGGAAGCCGAACTGGCCAACCGGGCCAAGAGTACGTTCCTCGCCAACATGAGCCACGAGCTACGCACGCCCCTAAACGCCATTATCGGTTTTTCCGACATCATCCGGGATGAAATGCTCGGCCCGATCGGCACTCCCGCCTATTTGGATTACGCCACCGACATCAACACCTCGGGCACCCATCTTCTCGGCATTATCGGTGATATTCTCGATGTCTCGAAAATCGAATCCGGCAAGATGGATTTCCACGACGAAACGGTCGACCTGGCCGAGGTCATTCAATCTTGCAGCACCATTCTCGATCAAAGGATCAAAGAAGGAAGGCTCACCTTCGAGATTGATATACTCGAAACCTTCCCCTGCCTCCGGGCCGACGGATTGCGGCTCAAACAAATCGCCCTCAACCTACTGACCAACAGCGTCAAGTTTACACCGCCCGGCGGAACCGTCCGCTTCGCCGCAGAAATTACCGGCGACGGCAACGCCGCCCTGACCTTCAGCGATACCGGAAAGGGGATCGAAGCCGAGGATATCCCGCTGGTTATGCGCCCCTTCTTCCAGTCCGGCGACATGCACAACTCACCCCAGGAAGGCAACGGCCTCGGCCTCTATATCTCCCGCTCCCTGGTCGAACTGCACGGCGGCGAACTTAAGCTGGAAAGCACCGTCGGCGAAGGCACCACCATCACCGTCACCCTCCCCGCCGACCGAGTGATCCCCACCCACACCCCCGCCGACGCCCTCATCGGCCGCTAAACCAAAACGCCCCGGCGATAAAAGGCCGAGGCGTTAAAAAAAATTGGTGGGCGCACAAGGACTCGAACCTTGGACCCGCTGATTAAGAGCGTGCCATTAGAATCGGCTCATTGCGGAGCTTGCATTTAGAAGGGTAATTAGCCGTCCTCACATCTTGTGAAACTCAACTTGGTCAACGCCGTCTCAGGCGTCGCCGGCATTTTGATGCTGCCGTGGCTAGGCCGTAACTCGCCCCCCCTATACTTAGAGTTTGTTGAGGCGGTGTTTATCTTTGAGGAGTAAAGCCTCCAGAGCGCCGGCATCGATGTGAATGCTTTCAAATTGACCATTGATTCCAGGATCACGGCAAACCCTGATGCAGGTTGATAACAACTTCATCTTGAACCATGACTTTAGTCCGGTTCTTTTATATCTCTCCACCAAACCATACACGCCTGATGGAAACATTTCATTTCCTCCCGGTAGATTGAATTGGTGAGAAAAATGCACCCTGCTACTGATGGTTTTCACTCTCATATCAATCACCTAAACATTAAGCATTTCAACTCCATTTCAAGCCGCACACCCTTGTGAAACTAGGCCGTAAACTCATAAACGGGCTTCCCCAAACGTCTTGAATGTGATTCAAGCTCCGAAAGGAGTTTTTGATGTCACGATACGATCTTACAGACTTTGAGTGGTCCGCTATCGAACCGGTTT
>Ga0209692_10005085_pt1 | contig 11511 bp, 9 predicted proteins | sample tdDd472_FD_187129 | JGI IMG/M metagenome (GOLD analysis project Ga0209692, IMG submission 187129) | Marine sediment microbial communities from the Atlantic coast under amendment with organic carbon and nitrate - tdDd47.2 (SPAdes)... | ecosystem: Environmental > Aquatic > Marine > Coastal >...
AAAGATATGTCACGTGGTGATGTGTTTTATACCGAGGGCTTTGTAGAAGACGAGGTACTGGTGGTCGATAACCTTACGCGTCAGACCACTGCTCTGGGTGAGCTGATTACCATGAGCAAGTATTTTGCCGATCAGTCAAAAGAGTTGCAGGTTCCTGCTGCGGTAATCATTGGTGAGAATGATTTTGTTGTTTGTGGCGGTGACCTCGACTGTACTGATCATGCGGCGGTAGTGGCGAATGAAGAGCCGTATTTTCCGCCAGCCAGTTGTTTGGAAGTGACAGTGCTTGATGACACCAATCACAACGCTAACCTGCATATAAATGCGCCTGAAGTATTTCAGTTGATGCAGGATTGGGTTGCGCGGCGGGTCGGTTCCGCTGGTAATGCAGCAACTGACCCTTGTATACCCGGCTAGCTTATTCGCTCATTAAAAAGCCGGGCATAGCCCGGCTTTTTTGTTTCCGGCATAAGTGCCTGCTAGTCCTTCGGATGGACTCTGATTCTTACGATGCGGCTGTCTTCATCCCAGGGGTCCACTTCAAAGCGCACCTGAAAGTGATGCTGGTAACCGGCGAAGCGCGGCACGGTCCAGTTTTCATGGATGTACTGTTCGGTCAGACCGGTCCAGATGTTTCGCAGCCAGCCTTTCTCAAGCACGCGTTTATATGGTGAGACGTAGGCGATCTCGGTGCGGTCTTCATTAAACTGAATGCCGTCGGCAACAGTCAGGTCGCGGAAACAGGTGGGTGTGGTGACGGCATCGAGTGCCAATGAGATGTCACCCGTTTCTTCAATCCAGTAGCGACGTTCTTCAAATATCTCTTTCATTGAATCGATGTCGAATTGCACCATCTCGGCCGTGCGGTCGAGTTGTTGTGCGTAGTCCATCCACTTGAGCTGTTCTTTCATGAGGGCGTCGTTGCCTTGGTGGTGATACGGCAGTGTCATCTGAAAGGTGCGGATAGTGTTGGCGAGTATGCGGCCAAACTCGGCGTCACGCCCGTCGATAAGGTCGCGCTCCTGGCCTACTTCTTTGGCAATCATGTCGGCGGCCTGACGGCCTATTTCCGTCAGCCGTTCATTACAGTTGTTCTCCAGTAACAGGGCATAGTCATTAAAAATAAACCAGCCTTTCATAATGGCATCGGCCCGGGCTATCTCGGCCTCGCTCATTGAATCTTTAATACGTGTGTTTAGTTCGTTTCTGATTTCTTGTGCGGCATCCATGATGGGTCTCCTGCTGTATCTCTTAGCCGTGATCTGAACGGATGAATTTGAAAAATTCACGACGTGTTCTGGGCCCGTAAGTTAAGAAACTGGGGTCCGGTTCATTGCGGTAGTTCTCGCGTACCTGAGCTACCGCGTCATTTTGCATTTGTTTGGCGATTTCATTGGGTGTGATGCCATAAGGCACCGCTGCGTTCAGCCCGAATATTTTGGCCCTTAACTCAGGTGTTATAGCGGGGTAGCCATACTTTGCCTGATGCTCTTCGGATATCTGGAAGCTTCTGAATGCCATGATCTGATCTTGTGGCGAGCCGTACCAGATAGAGTCGGTGCCCCACACAAGCCTGTCTTCGCCCACATGCTTGAGTAGCTTGCCGATCGAGTGTGATGCCTGGTCAGGGTCTTTCATCAGCTCCCGCCAGGTTGTGCCCAGCTCGGCGTATACATTGCTGTTGGGCGCTATATCGTGATCCAGTAGTGAATCGATTAAGTAATCGATACCGCCCACCGGTTTGCCGCGCACATAAGGCCCCTCGGTCATAGCGATATCAAAACCCGAGTGATAAACGATAAAGGTGATGTCCGGATTGGCTTTGGCGACAGGCCCGATGTCGGTGCACAGCCGGTACTCAAGATTCTTTTCACCCATGGCGGGGAATGGCAGCGGCAGCCCCTTGTGTACGCAAATTAACTTTACGCCCGATGCGCGCACGTTCTCTATCAGTTGTTGTCCGATGTCGTCGGTAAACCACCAGCCCGATTTAAGGTCGGGCCCGTACTGCGTGTAGGTTTTCCATGCAGAAATGCCCCACTCCTCGACGACTTCCGGCATGCGTTCTAAATCACCCGGCAGGTTGGGGATGACTCGTCCGTGCAGGAGCAAACGGTTGGTGCCTTTCATGCCGTCCACAAGATCCCGTGTGGCTGAAGCCTCCGAGTAGGTGAGTGACATGCGTTCGACCGGTGAAGGAGAGAATGTAAGAACGGCCAGGTCGGTATCACTGTCGAGAAACACCTCTTTGGCAAATGCGTCACTGGTGAAGCAGTTCATGAAGCCGATGTCGTCATCAGGTGATGGGTAGTCGCAATTGCTCTGTGGCTGAAACTTAAAGACGAAACGCTTTTTGAACCGGGCGGGGTCGTCACGCCAGGTTTCCAGAGGGCCTGTGTGATGCCCTTGAATATCAAAAATGAATTCTTTTTTGCGAAGTACAGAATCGGCAAGTTCAGGTTCAAACGCCGCATCAGCCGGCAGATCAAAACTGCTGCCGGTTTTCCCCGCCGCCGCATTGGCTGCATTCATGGAGAGCAGTGTGCTGGCTATACCGCAGGTAGACGTCAGAAAAGCACGGCGGCTTAAGCCCAGTTTCTTGGCGCGTTCGGTGGCTTGCTCAAACGCTAAAGCATTGCCGTGTTGGTTGGCGCGACTAATAGGTTGGGGCATGAACTCCCCGTTGGAGGTTGAGTCGATTTTTACCGGAAGGCGTGTGCCATCGGGATCATAATCAGTGCTCATGGTTGCCTCCTGTTGCGCATGGGGAGCATCTTATAAGGCAGATACTTCTACCGTGATCATGCGGGTGTCTTCATCCCACGGCGATACTTCAAAGTGTACGCCCATGATATCGGCGTAGCCCTTGTAGCGCGGGATTGTCCAGATATTGTGAATGCGTTCTTCTGTCAGGTTGGTCCAGATGCCGCGTTTGTGACCCATGGCAATGATGCGGCCATAAGGTGACTTATAGGTAAGTTTCGTGGGTGTTAAGTCGAAACCTTCGCCCAAGACTAGATCTCTGAAGCAGGTAGGTGTGGTGAGTGCATCAAGAGCGAGTTCAAGCCGCCCGGTGCTGGCGGCCCAGCCGCCGCGTTCACCAAGAATGTTACGCATAGACTCCACATCATGTTCGATGATGGTATCTACCAGGCCTTCGCGCATGCCGAATTCATACCATTTGAGCTGCTCTTTAATGAGCCCGTCATTGCCCTGATGGTGGTATGGCACCAGTGTCTGGAAGGTGCGGAAGGAGTTGCCTATGACCCGGCCGAACTCCTCTTCTCTGCCGGCGATCAGCGGTTCATCCTTACCCAGTATTTCACCAACCACTTTAGCTACAGCAGCACCAATCTCCGCTTCTTTAGCGGCAAACTCTTTGTCCTGTGCGTCGGTCACTTCCTTGTAGGCCAGCCACGCATTCATGAACGCATTTTTTTTGTCGTCCGTTTCAAACATGGTGTCTTTGCGTGAATATAGTTCGCTGGTGTTGTTATCGGTAGACATGAGTTCTTCCTATGCTGTTTGAGTGCTTTCGCCGTGCCGCAGGCGAACATAGAGCGCGACAAATACGATGGCCAGATTGATGCAGCCCATAAAGATAAACGGCGCGTTCGGTGAGTACGCGTCAAAAATAAGACCGCAAGCAAAGCTTAAAGACAGTATGCCGAACGAGCCGCATAGTGCGTAGAAGCCGATTACCGAGCCACGGATGCGGGCCGGGGCCTCCTGACCTGCCAGTGAGCCGCAACTCACCACAGCGCTGGTCTCGCCCATGCCCAATATGATACAGGCCGGAATGATGATGGCCGGGTTAAACGGGTCATCAATCATGCCCATCAGGAAGTAACCGGCGGAGGCGGTGGCCAGACCGAGAGTGACTGCAGTGACGCGGTTAACCCGGTCAATGATGATGCCGTATATAGGTGCCCAGAGCATGATGGACAGGTTCAGAATGCCAAAGTACTGGCCGCTGGTGGTGGCAACTTCGGTGCTGTCGAGGCCCTGAGCGGTACCAACGTGCATAAACCAGAGGGCAAAGTAAGTGCCGGCTACTGCCAGATCACCGCGGGCCGCAAACGCCGCAATAAACGACAGCAACAAACGGGGATTCTTACGCGCCTCGTTAATAGCATCCGAGACACCGGAGAAGACGCTCGGTGTTCTGTGTTCAGGATCAGGTAGTCCGCCATACAAGCCGAAGCGGGCAGCGAGTGCAGCAAAAATACCGATGCCGACACAGATCATAAACGTACTGATGACCGCTTCATTCTGGCTGGAGCCATCGGCAACGAACATTTCGGGCAGGCGCATGATGCCCACCGCCATGACCATTACACCGAGGCCACTGAACACGCTGTTCATACCGGTGTACTTACCGCGTGATTGATCCTGCGGGTAGTCCTGAATCACAGTGAGCATGGTGGTCGAGATAATGCCCATGCCTAAACCGACCAGACCGCGGAACATATACAACTGAGTGATGCCGTCGGCGCGCGGGTAAAGTGCCAGACCTGCAACTAAGACCAAAAAGCCTGCCATCACGATGACGCGGCGGCCGGTGCGGTCACATAAAGCACCGATAAAAACCATCACACCCAGAGCGATGACGTCGCTCAGTAAACCGAGATTGGCGGTTAACGTGCCCTGTTGCTCGGGCGGTACTTCCATGCCCTGAAAAACTAATGGCTGGATAAAGTTGATGAAGGGGACCAGCATCATCGATATCCAGTTCACCATGAACATGACAACGACATGCGAGCGGGCAATACCCGGCGATAAATGCCAGGGGCCGAATTTGATACCGGTAGGACTTGTACCTGCTACGTCACTCATCTATGCGGTCACCTGTCGTGTTGAAAGCACAACGTATGTCATTACATATAGAGTGAAATGGTGAATATCTCACCAAAAATCAGCGCTGTGACCATTTGCGGCTGATAAGCCGTTATTTTTAATAGGCGAAGCTTTGGTGGCGACACGACGAAGGTCAGCGCTCTATTTAATAGGTCCGTTATTCAAACTGTAAATGTCATTGCGTAGATGCACGGTGCCATCGTTCTCGACCCACGCGATAAGGTAGACAAACGCCACAGGCGTTGCCGGCGAAACCGATAGCCCTTGTGTCAGGTCCGGGTCTTCTGCCAGCGCCGCGTCCAGCGGCGCCGGATCCTGCAGCAGCCAGCGCGCCAGCGCTTCGGGTTGATCCATCCGGACGCAACCGGAGCTCAATGAGCGGTATGACAGACCAAGTAGCTTTTTGGCCGGAGTATCGTGCAAGAAAATATCGTGTTCATTCGGAAAGCTGAACTTGTAGCGCCCCAATGCATTATTGATGCCCGCGTCCTGCTGCAAACGGTACGGGAATCTGTCTTCGCTCAGACTTTCCCAATTGACAGTCGCCGGATCTATTTCTTTACTGTCTTTGGCCCAGCCACGGAAAACGCGGATATTGTTTTCAGCAAAATACTCCGGGTTCTCCTGTTGCTCCGGGAGCAGATCTTGCCGGGCAATCGAGTCGGGCACGGACCAACCGGGGTTCACAATCAACCGATTGATGTTGCTGAACAATGTTGGTGTCGGCCGTGACGGCTGACCTACGATCGCGGGTAAGTTCAGTTCCACCTTACTGTCTGCAATAGCCGATACCCGGGTTTCCGGAATATTTACCCAGACCAGTTTCTGCCGGTCATACGCAGGAATTTCAATCCAGGCTGTTCGGGCCTTTTTTAGGTGTTGGACTTTTTCGGCAGGGCTCCGGCTGAGCGCTAGTCGGGTTAGCCTGTCCGGCAGACCTGATGTATCGAGGCCGTGTCGTGCCTGAAAGTGCTTTAAGACATTGCTTAGCGTGGCATCAAACAACAGTGGGTCCGCGTTCACGTAGCCGTCGAAGTCGCCGGTTAGCTGCAGAATTTTTCTAAGGGTGCGCACGTCTTCATGTCGCAGGCCCGGGCGCAGTTCCTGGCTCAACGTTGTGTCAGGCCAGTCACCGGTGGCTGCCAGTGTTTCGAGTTCTGAAATAGCGGTGTTGATCAGGCGTATTTGTTCGCCTTCAATAAAGGCTGCAGCTGATGAGTAGCCTGATCCAACAACCGGGTCGGTTGCAGAACAGACCGAAGTGCCAACAAGTATCGAAAGCACCAAAAAAAACAGCCGCCGGTTTGCACCGGTGACTGCCCTATAAAAAGTTATGCGATCAGGCGCGGCGACGAGCCATTCCACCTAATGTGCCCAGAGCGCCCAGCATCAGCCACGCGGCTGCCGGAATGGGTATAACACTAACTTGTGCATCGCCGAACAGCGGTGTGAACTTGGTCGGGCTCGGGTCGGTGTTGAAGAAACTGCCGATAAACAGAACAGCATCGTCTATTTCCAGATCGATTAGGTCACCTGCTGAGCCGGTCACATTGAAGGTGAACGTACCGATGGTCCCGACATCATTGGCCAGGTCAAAGCCAAGTTCGATTACGCCGGGATTGTCATTGGTGTCGCCAAAGCTGACGGCAGGGCTGTTGTAGGTGAAGCCGGTGTAGTCAGAAAAGTTGCCGTAATCCACAGTGATTTTGCCGCGGAAGCTGCCCGGGTGATTGCCCGGAGCATCGGCTGCATCCAGCACCAGGTCAACGCTGAATGTTCCACCTTCGTTAACGGTGGTGGTAGATGGCACCAGCGATATTGTCGCTGAGTAAGCAGGTAACGCGAAGATGCTAGCGAGTAATGCTGTTGCAATTGCCTCAACGTTCATTTCCCTCACCCTCCGTATTTCAATATTTACTATTTTTGTGCCTGTGTTGCTTACGGCGTCACCTGCGGCAATAAGCCGACATCGGTAACACCACCTGAATTAAGAATTACGTCTACGGCTATGGCTACGGCCTGATCGCCTAAGGGGCCTAATGCCACACCTTGCACATATCCATCGGTGACGTTGGCGCTGAACTGTGCCGGGTCGGATATAAAGTCGACGCCAACCATGTCGCCACCGGCAATAAAGTTGTAGCCGCCTGCGAATGAGCTGGTCCAGGTGTTGCTGCCGTCGTAGTTCAGTGTGACGTTTGCGGTGGTGGTGTTATCGCCTGACATGACGCCCGAGAAACCCACGCTGCCACCCAGGTTGTTGAGCGCCTCAAGGTCATTGACGCCGGTTGCTGAACCCCAGGCATAGTTGCCTGAATTGACGGTGGTGCCGCTATTGTCCTGCGAAGCATTGCCCCAGTAGTCGGCACCGTATTGAACGGTGCTGCCATCCGCTGACTTCACGCGGGACTGCAGTTGCGAAACCTGCACGCCATCCTGATCGGCTTCTATTCCAAGAGAATCCAGTATGTAGAGCTCGCCGCCCTGAGGGGCAAAATTGGTGCTCATGTCTTCAACGGATGTAACTTCTTCGTTGGTGCCGGGGGCTACGGTGAAGCTGCTGCCATCGGCTGCGAGTGCAAAGTTAACGATCTCAGTATTGTCGGCATCATCGGTGCCGGATGAACCTTCAACGACTGTGGCAAAGCCGCACGATGTTGAGCCGGGTGCGCAGCCTTCAAGAGGCAGATCGAGATCGGGAACAACGTCCGGGTCATAGACGTTGCTCAATTCGGGACGGGGCTGCTCTTCGGAGAACACCACCGGTGCATTCGGGTTGCCACCCGCAGCGGGAGACAGTGCTGTCCAGGGACCCCAGCAATAAACCGAGCCTGCAGACTGGGGACCGCTGCAAGGATCTGATGCAGCAGCTGCCACGCCTGCGGCCGGAGCAATATCAGGAATAGCGCTGCAGCTTTCTAAGAGTTCGGGCGTAATTGATTTGGGTGTGATCGACGGGTCTTCAAGCAGCAACGCGCAGTCTTTTTCCGACAGCGGTGATGGTTGGTTTATCGCCAGAGCATGAGTACTGAATATCAGAGTGACCATAATCAGCAGGCAGCTGAAAAGTCCTGTTTTCTCTGAACGTGTTTTTCGGCCACGTTTAAGCATATCTTCCCTATCCTGCTTTCGACCGTTTTCCGGCCTGTTTTGGCAACGTCCCTGTTAAGAGCTGCCTTATCGTTATTTTTTGCCTATATACCTCTGACACCTGTCTTTGCAGAATGTTCAGCGGCTGGCATTTTATTCAATGCAATTATAAATGTTGGCTATTTTTTACATCATCCCAAAAGTGTGAACTGCGTCACACTTTTAAAAAGCTTTGAAACCCTTGTATGCGCAAAGACTTAACATAATTAAAGGTTTGTAAAAACTGGATCACCAGTTCTTGGCCAGTCCCAAACTGATCTGGTTGCGGTCAAAATCATACAAAGCGATATTCGATTTATTGTTGGTGTATATCCATTCGCCACGAACCATCCAGGTTTGGGCAAATATGTGTCTTGCGCCTACGATCAGCCGGTATTCATCATCATCACGGGCCTCGGGGAACAACGGTTCCGGTGCTTTAAATTTGAATTTTCGATAGCCCACGCTGGTATAGAGCGAGCCGCGTTCCCAGGCATTCCACGTACCACCCAGAAAGCCCTCTGGCCCGGTGTATGAAAAGCGGTTGTCGTCGCCGTCGAAATTGGCGTAGCCAATGCCGCCTTGCAGGCCGAGTATGCCCCGCTGGTAAATCGTCGAAAACCCAAGGTTGCCGCGGTATAGACGACCATCTCTGCCGTCATCTTCGTCTTTGCGGTAGTTGCGTTCAGTGATAACGAAACCGGCAGATAACTGCGTTTGATTGGTGACATCCCAGGTGACATTCGGGTTAAGCGTGGTGAACAAAGCCAGACGCTCGTCGCCCAGCCAGAGCTGATCCAGTTGCAAACCAATCGATGCCGACCACTTTTCCGGAACCACCCAGGCGGGACCGGTACGCAATGTAGCGACGCCTAAGTTGTAGTCCGTTTCTTCGAAGTAGCGGCGGTAATAGGCATTGAACTGCGACTGCCAAACCACGAAACCACTGTCTTCTCCGGCCTCGAAACTCCACCCCGGGTTGTAGGTATGCAGAGCGCCCGCATCAATCACCGCAGCGCCGTCTTCCTTGGGCTTCGAGCCGGGCAGTACCTGGAAATTGAGACCACCAATTTCCACAATGTCACGTGCAACGCCGAAGTTGACGTTGGAATCGTACATGGCACCGCCATAAACCTGGCCGCTCCAGCGGTGTTTTTTCTCAAAAGTGCGCCGGTCGTCACGGATTTGAGCCAGGAAGGCCGTTAGGTTGGTCTTTACTGATGGCGGGAGATCCGGGTCATTTAGCACTTCTGTGACCTGTGCTTCGGCGGCATCGAAATTGCGGGTCAGATAATCGACCCGGGCAAGTTCGAGACGAGCGCGATACAACGTCGGATAGTCGGCAAGCAGCTCTCTGAGCATTGCTCGGGCGGTATTAAGACGCTCTGCCTGCACGGCCTCCATCGCATCAGTAAAACGCTCCTGAATATCGTCGGCACGGACCGCTGACGGTCTCGCAAAGACTGCGAGAAGCAGGGCTAGGGAAAGCTGCAGCACAAAGCTGCCGCGCTTATTGATGGGACGAGATGGTGTCACTTGCCTTACAACCTGTTGAGTATCGGACTGGGAGTCTGCACGGGCTGTCCGGTGCTGCATCCTTGCCGCTAAATGAGCTTCTGACTCGTTGGTCAGTTCCTTTTGTTTCCGTAATGCTAATAGCAGCATTACTCGTTTCTCAACCAGTGAAAGCCGAACCCCTTGCCCGGGTATTCGGATATCCGGGCGAAATTCAGGGTCAGATCATCGATTTTCCAAAATGGACATCGGTCATTGATAATCAACATAAAGCCTCCGAAGTTTGTGACAACGAACAGGGCTGTATTACTCAAAAATGGCAGCAATTTGTTGATGATTTAGAAGGCCAGCCGGCACTAAAACAGCTTGAGGCCGTTAATCGTTATGTAAATCGCGTGGATTATGTGCCCGATGAAAAGAATTACGGGCAGGCAGACCACTGGGCTACACCGGCAGAGTTTCTGGCTAATGGCGGCGATTGTGAAGATTTCGCCATACTGAAAATGTTCTCTTTGCTGCGCCTGGGCTGGTCGCAGGACTCGATGCGGCTGGTTGTAGTGCAGGACACTAAACTGCGGACACCGCATGCTGTGCTAGCTGTGTCGTTGGGTGCTGACGTGATGGTCCTCGACAATCAGGCCAGCAAGATAAAGAAATCTGACTCGATTAAACACTACGCTCCTGTGTATTCGCTGAGCGATAAAGACTGGTGGCTGCATTCGCCGGCCGAACAGACTTTGGCCGCAGCACCTGCATCCCGCTGAAAACATTCTCCTTAGCTTTTGCACTTGAACACTTTCCTCGGCAGTATTGACGGGTATCCGCTTTCGGGTACCTGAGGAATTTTGTTGCCCGTGACCCGTACCTTTCATATCGGCTTGTCTGTGCTGCTGACAGCAGTAGCCACTGTGCTGTTGTTTAGCCTGCTTGGCCTGCCGATGAGCGGTATCGATGACGCTAATATCACCTTCGTATATGCGCGCCATCTGGTTGACGGCGCCGGGCTGGTTTACAACGTGGGTGGTGAGCGGGTCGAAGGCTTTACGTCGGTTACCGGCATGCTGACGGCAGCGTTGGGCTATGTGTTTGTCGCTGCGCCTGAGTGGTTGCTGACCCTCGCCAATGTGTTGTTGGTCGGTTTCGCGATTGGCATTGCGGGCCGATGTATTCAACAGCAGGTACCCGCCGGCACGGTGTTGTTCTATTGCTGGGTTTTCGCATTACCGACGTACTTCGTCTGGGGTACCGCGTCACTGCTGGAAACCGGCATCTATTCGGCGCTTCTGTTGATGTTGGTGACCGTGCAGTTGCAGGTTGTTTACGCGAATAGTTTGTCCCGGCAACAGGCGGTTGTTTTCTCCGGTCTGCTGATTGCTCTGTTATTAACGAGGCCGGATGCAATGGCCTGGGCATTGGCCTTTCTGACTTCCTGGGCGTTGATCCTGCGTTGGCGCGGCATCAGTGGACGTCAGTTTGTCGGGCTTATGTGTATACCGCTCATTGCCGCCGCAGCGTGCCTATTGGCATTAACCGCCTTTCGTTGGCAGTACTTCGGGTATCCATTGCCGAATACCTATTACGCGAAGGTATCGCCGGACCGTCTCTACAACATCGTGCAGGGCCTTAAGTATTCCATCGGTTTTGTTGTGAATAACCCGCTGGCCGGTGCGTTGTTCTTGGTGGCCGCAGTTGCGGGGTTATCGAATCTCATTCCGGCGCTGCGGGCACTGTTAAGCGGTAGTAAAACGCTCTCCGCCGAACGACTTGCGGTGTTCTTGCTGAGTGCGTTATTGCTGAGTGGTCTGACCATTGTGGTCCTGATGGGTGGTGACTATTTTTCCGGCTTCCGCTTCTTTCAGCCGGTCTGGCCGTTGCTTGTATTACTGCTGATTTTTGTCGCCGCCGGGTATCGCCCGGCTTGGCTGCAATGGAGTAACGGTGCAGTGCAGAGGGTTTGTATCGCGGTCGTGCTGTTGTTCAGCTCGGGAGTGACCTGGTTCAACTTGCACG
>Ga0209692_10005086_pt1 | contig 11509 bp, 10 predicted proteins | sample tdDd472_FD_187129 | JGI IMG/M metagenome (GOLD analysis project Ga0209692, IMG submission 187129) | Marine sediment microbial communities from the Atlantic coast under amendment with organic carbon and nitrate - tdDd47.2 (SPAdes)... | ecosystem: Environmental > Aquatic > Marine > Coastal >...
CACCAGAATCAGGGTGCGCTGCCCGGTCTGGTGGGCCAGGCGATCCTCAAGATTACCGGCAACCACATCGAAGATACGATCGCTGAGGGTATCGTAATATCCCATCTGCGCCGATACGGTCTCGTCAAATTCCTGCCAGGGCAGCTCCAGGCGCATAGGCGTGATGACATTCAGATCCAGCTCATCACGGACTGTCATCAGACTCTCTTCCGTGCGGGTCAATGCACCGCTCGCACTCTCTGCCAGCTGGGGCGACGCCTCCACAGCAACGGAAAGCGCCGGCGAAAGCAGCGAACTGCGGTTGGTCAACTGGTCGTAGATTTCATTCAGGGTTTCGCTGAGTGCATAGCCCACCTGACCTTCCACCAGCGCAAAAATACCGTATGAACGGGCGCGGCCAACAACAGTGCGAGACTCAGGCAACGCAGAACGCACCAGCCCTAACAGCAGCAGGTTTTCCCGGGACGCATCCTGACCCAATCCGCTGATTTCAATGGTCGCCGGCAGCAAGGCCATCACCTTCTGCACAAACTCCTGGTAGTACTTGAACTGGGGGTCAATGTTGCCCTGATAGTTATCGTTGGCTTTGAGCGTCTCCCATTCTTCTCTTACAACCAGGATCTGCTCCTGCCAGGAGCCGGAGGTGTCAAAAGAACGCTGTGGTTCGGCGAGATCTGCCAACAGGGCATCCATGCGACTGGCCGCTTCGTTGGCTTTTTCGAGCAAGGGCTGTTCGTCTTTCAGAATGCCGGGGGCCTGATAGTCACGGTAATCCATCGCCGCCACCAGCAGGCGCTCCACCTTCTGGAGTTCTGCAAGACCTTCAATGCCGCGGGTCATGGTCTGAACCGACTGGTTAAGCCCGGAAATCACCAACCAGGAGAGCACGATGATAGGGCCAAGAAAGAGAATGCTGATGAGGCTGAATTTGTAAACCATGGGCAGCCGATTCATCAGTGCTACAGCCGGATTGATTATATAGTTCACAGAGCCCTCGCTGCTTCTAACAACTGAATCTTTATTCTTTTGTTTGATTATCGCCCGTTGCCGGAAAAACTTAATCACTATTTAGTGTTATTCTGTAATCCGTTTTTGCTTTCCGGCTAGGCCATGCCTGCGATCACCAGCAATGCAAACGCACATATCCACACCAGCATGCTCCGGTTGAGGAGGTCCCTTATAGCGCTGAGGCTCCGCCCGCCAAAATCGGGCCACTCTTCCGGGTGCAACTCCGAAAAGCGCGCAGGATCAAGTGCATATCCAGTTAACGACCCGTTGGCGGAAATCATGAGCACATCCGCGGTCTTTTTCCCGAATCCCGGGAATACCTTGCGTATTTCCCGGGACCAGCCGGCAAGGTCACCGGCGAGCCCGAATGTGCATGACAGCAAGCGGGAAGGAATCCAGCCGATAAGCCGGGCTGCCCGCTGATAGCGTTCCCGCGCGGCCGCCTGCGGCCATTGGCCCGCCAGAGCTACAAGCCCTCGAGCCAGAAAAGCCAGCGCTATGCCGCCGACGGCATACCAGAAAACCACCAGGAAGAAACGCTCGAAAACCGAGACCATCAGCGCCCGCGACACCGACAGGTGCATGGCTTCTGGCGATAGCGCCGCTCCTCTTTCGGAGGCGGGCAGGCGCTCTTGAACATGGTGCCAGGCAGCCTGCATATCTCCGCGCCGCCAGGCATCGGAATAGGCTCGCAGCACCTTGCGCCAGCCCGGCGCTCCCATCAGTACCACCATCAGCACCAGTTCAAGCGGATACAGGGCATAGCGGTAGCCCGCCTCACTGGACAGCGCCCACGCGCCAGCGAGCGCCAGAGAAGGTAACACAACCAGCAGCGCACCTCTCCAGACTGACCGCTCCTGACCCGCTTCTACCCGGCCCCAACGATGAAACCAGTTACGCCAGACCTCATCGCCAGCCAGGTGATCGGCGCGGTCCAGCCTGCGGCGAATCACGTACGCAATCAGAAAAACAACCAACGACATCAGGCCATCTCCTCGTTCGACAGCAGTGCCTGGAAGCGAGGCCACTCAAACGCGGGCCCTGGGTCGGTTTTTCGGCCCGGCGCAATATCACTGTGGCCGGCAATGCGACCCGGCGTGATCTCCGGCCAGGCTGTCATTACCAGGCGCGCCAGACGCGCCAGCGCACGGTACTGATCCTCGGTATAGGAAACGTCATCCGCACCTTCGAGCTCGATACCAATGGAGTAGTCGTTGCACTCCTCCTTACCCTGAAAACTGGAACGGCCAGCGTGCCATGCCCTGTCCAGACAGCTGACAAACTGAATAACGGAACCATCCCGGCGAATCAACGCGTGCGCAGACACCTTCAGCTCTGCGATCGTTTCAAAATAGGGGTGGGCAGCGGTATCCAGACAGTTACAGAAAAAATTCTCGATGTGCGGGCCGCCAAACTGTTCCGGCGGCAGGCTGATGTTGTGAACCACCAGCAGTGAGATAGAGGAACCGTCCGGGCGGGGACCAAAATTGGGCGACGGACACCAGCGCACGCCGGGGAACCGGCCACTGGAACGCAAAAGTGCTGCCGCATCTTTCAGGGAGTGTGGGTGATGATCGTTCTGGATACTAGACAACGTGTTTCCATCGGCGCAGGGGACTCATGCAGATGATTGAATCACAAAGCGCCCATGGATGCCACGACGTCGCCGGTGCCCTGCGTGGGCACTCAGTACCAGAGATCAGTCTTTTCGGTTATGACGCAGGTTGTCGATGATGGACTCCAGTGCCCGATCAAAAATCAGGCCGTCATCCAGCATGGTGATCGCCTGCTCCTGCAGAGCAATCGCCAGGTCATCCCTATGATATTCCGCCACCTTCGCACCACTGCGGTTAACAAAGATGTACTTGCCGGTGGCCTTGATAAAGGCGGCCAGCTTGCAACGGACCCTGGTCTCGTCTCTGGCCATTTCAACCCAGGATCCAACTCTCAGGCCATCCGCCTTCGCCAGCCATTCCGCCGACGCTACTGGTGATTGGATCTCCGCGGATTCCTCGGCGACGGCTGCCGTCTCAACGCCGACTGAGACCTCAGCAGGCTTGACTGACGCACGTTCAGCCACCTCGTCAATCACCTCCGGCGCAGGTTCCGATTGCTCGGGAGTTTCCGCCGGCTCTGCAGGAGCTTCAGGTACCTCGAAATTCTCAATCGTGGGTGCCTTGTCTTCAACAACCGGCGCGGTCACCAGTTTCTGGAAAACATCGACATGGGCAAGCTCCAGGTCCCGGATGGCCGCATCGGTTGCAAACGGATCCCAGGAGATTTCCTGAAGCGCCTTGCGGAGCTCTTCCACCACCTCTGGAATCATTCGCAACAGTTCCGCCCGGGTATCAGAAGACACCGGTCGCGGGTCAACACTCCACACCAGCCGCTCGCTGATGGCCTTTGCCTGCAGCCAACGCTCGCTTTCTTCACCCTCGCGCAACACCACCCACTGCAGGTAACGGGTCCAGGGCTCGTTCAGCACCTGTAAAACCGGCTCGGGAATGTCCCGGCCTGCCGTGTGCTCACGGATAACATCGGTAGCAGCCTGACTGGCACGTTCCTGCCGGGCGCGTCCTTCTTCGGCATCCCGAAGGCGCTGCTCAACCAGCTCGCGACGGCGGCGATCCAGATCCATGAAGTGACCAAAGTCCTTCAGCAATTCCTCGAACAGCCCTACCTGATCGGTGTATTCGGTGAGCACCCGACCCACCACTTCCTCAATTTTTTCCCGAAGCGGATCACGCATTCCGGCACGTTTCTCGCTCCAGCCAATGGCGGCAAGGGCAAGTTCGTTGAGGAGCTTGCGAACCGGATGGCCACCACGATTGAAAAAGTTCTTGTCGCTGAGTGCGACCTTGAGCACCGGAATCTGTAGCCGCCCGATCAGCGCCTTCATAACCGGATGCAACTGCCGATCTTCGAGAATGAAATCAAACAGCATTGAGACCAGGTTGATCACATCACTGTCGACCTGCCCTACTGAGAATCGCTTCCCTTCCGGACCCTGCAACAGCGGCTGTAACTGCTGGCGCAAAGGCACCACATTGTCGCCTTCACCCTGCGGCGCTGCGCCCTGCAATTCGTTCAGGCGCGCCATCAGACGATCGGTATCCAGAACAGCGCCGGTTTGTGCCATACCGGCACTGCCGGTCTCTCCCTGGTGCAACAGCGCACTCAGCTCACTGAAAGTAGGCGACGGTCCATGGCTATGGGCACTACCTTCGGCAGCCGGGGCTTCCTCTGCCGGCGCTGACGAACCGCCTGCCTTTGGCGCACTGCGACCCGGCGCTACCTGAGCACCACCCACCGGAGCCCGCTTCATGTCAGGCAGCACGCCGGCGGCGATCAGGGTTTTGTTGCATTCCTGGTAGAAATCGCTGAGTTTGTCCACCAGCAGGCGCTCAAACAGCTTCAAAACCACCAGCTTGGCACGGATATCAATATCCAGATCGGTGCAAGCATCCGAGATAGCGCCACAAATGACTTCCGGGCTGAGAGGCATTTGATCGTCAGAGAGATCCAACTGCGGAACAAGATGGCGAATCCGGGCCGCCAACATCCTCACCGGCTCCTGGTATCGATTCCGCAGGCGATTGGTCAGGTTATCTATCGCTACCTGCTGTTCAAGGTCAGAGTGATCCACCAGGCTGAGGGAGTCCTGGTCCACTTCTTCCAGTGAACCACCGGAGCGGGCAGGTTTGAACTTACCCAGCTCATTGAAGGCCTGGCTGACGTATTGCAGGACTGACACTGTCATTGCCTTCCGGCGCAGTCGCAGCTCCCGCATGGCGTCGAAGTAGGCAGTCTGGTCCTGGTTGGAGCCGGCCCGGTCTGCGAGGGCAAACAAACTGTCGTCAGCCTGTTCGAAAAAACTGGCAAGTACCGCCTTGAGTGACTGACCCGATGTGTCACGCAGTCGCACCAGCTCTACCGGTAACGAGAACCGGCTCACCGGCTTCTGACCGGCCAAGCGGACTACCTTGTTATCGTGCGCCATGTGGATGCTCCGGAATCGATCAGCTGATGGTACTTAAACCTTTATAGGATTACATCATACGGGCGAGTGTCGTCACCTTGTGTCAGAATTTGTCACCTTTTGTGTCAGCAGGAACTGCATCACACTTCAGACCGCTCACACCTCCATTTGGCGAATCGATAGCGCTGGCAGTAGAATTGCCCTCCACACTTTTCCAAGCCACCATCAACCTCCGGACACGTCCCAATGATTTCTGCCGAACTGCTGCGCCAGGCCCGTATCGAATCCGTTGCCCAGAGTCTGCGGGAAGATATTGGCGATGGCGACATCACTGCCCAGCTGATTCCTGCCGAAAAACTGGCAACAGCAAGGGTAATCACCCGGGAAGACGCCCGCCTGGCTGGAAGCGCCTGGGTGGAGGAGGTTTTTCGCCAGGTGGATCCGTCAGTGAGACTTCAGTGGCAGTTTCACGATGGCGACGACGTACCCGCCAACGCCGTGATTTTCCGCATGCAAGGCCCGGCCCGCTCGCTTCTGACCGCTGAACGCGCTGCTCTTAACTGGTTGCAGACCCTGTCTGGCGTGGCAACGGCCTGTGCCCATTACGCTCGCCGGGTGTCCCATACCAACGTCCGCCTTCTGGACACCAGGAAAACCCTGCCAGGGCTGCGACTGGCCCAGAAATACGCGGTGACTTGCGGTGACTGCGACAATCACCGGCTGGGGCTCTGGGACGCCTTCCTGATCAAGGAAAACCACATTGCCGCCTGCGGCTCCATTGCCAATGCGGTCGCCGAAGCGCACCGCATTGCACCAGGCAAACCCGTGGAAGTGGAAACCGAATCGCTCGCCGAACTGGACCAGGCTCTTGAGGCCGGGGCCGACATCATCATGCTGGACGAGTTCTCGCTTGCCGACATGGCTGAAGCGGTAAAACGGAATGCCGGAAAAGCCCGCCTTGAAGCTTCCGGTGGCATCAACGCGCACACGCTGGTGCCCGTTGCCGAAACCGGCGTGGATTACATCTCTATTGGCGCACTGACCAAAGACGTACGAGCCATCGATTTGTCCATGCGCCTGGAGTAATCCAGTCCCGGAATAATCAGCGGCCGCCAGAGGACAACAGCCGATCCATCTCCTCAAGCGCTGAGATCAGCTCACGGCCGGACTGCTCACGCCCACGGAAATGCTCTTCTGCCATGGGCGCAATACCAGATACCTCTGGCAGCGCGTGACCGGCTTCCACCAGCGCCTTCATTTTTTCAAGAAACACGAACTGCAGCCACTGGGTGAAGTCCATGGTATCCAGGCAGAACGGCTGCGTACTCTGGAACGCCTCCGGTGGCAGGCTTTCTGTCTGCCAGACACCCAGTTGCCGAAGTTCAATTTCAATCTGCAGCAAACCGTCGGTCACCTGATCCAGGTGGCGTGCTTTTTCACTCATGGGATTCCTCTCAGTCTGCCAATGGCTCCAGCTCAACAGACTCCCCATGCAGCACACGGTATAGATCCTCATACTGGCGTGTGAGCGTGTGTTTCGGAGCCATGTGAATCAGCGGTTGGCGACTCTGGTGTGATTCCTTCATCTTGACGGAACTGGACAGGCGTACCGGCAGCACCGGCAACCCCTCCTCCGTCAGCTCCCGGACCAACTGCCTGGGCAGGCTCGCCCTTGGCTGGAACTGGTTTGCAATGATGCCCTCAACAACCAGCTCCTCATTATGATCCTCCTGCAATTCGCGGATTTCATGGAGGATGTTGTAGAGCGCCTGGCGGGAGAAATCATCGCAGTCGAACGGGATCAGGCAGCGCTGGGCAGCAATCAGGGCAGAACGGGTGTAGAAATTCAGGGCCGGGGCGGTGTCGATATAGATCTCATCGAAACTGTCGCTGAGCTTTTTCAGAAACTCCCTGAGCTTGTAGATCTTGTGCTTGGCTTCGAGTTTGCGTTCCAGAAAATCCAGCTCAGGGCTGGATGGCAACACGTACAGGTTGTCGAACGACGAGGCGTGTACAAACTCGTCAGGTCGACGATTGAAGACACTGAAGGCGACCGTCTGCTCCAGCAGATCGGCAACGGTATCTTTCAGTTCAGCCGCCGGTTTGCCCAGCAGGTAGTGGGTGGAGTTGCCCTGCGGGTCCAGATCCACCACCAGGGTACGCTTTCCTCTTGCGGCGCTGATGGCCGCCAGATTACAGGTGATACTGGACTTGCCAACGCCACCTTTCTGATTGAATACAACCCGTCTCATGTCGTCTCTCCAATGGCCTTTATCGTTATTAATCCCTTTACCGCTACCATCCCATCACGGCTTTCACAAACGGAATGGTTAAACGTCGCTGGGCCTGCAGCGAATTCTCATCCAAGGTATCCAGCAGCCCCAGCAGATCACCCAGCTTTCTCGGGGCCCTGCGCATGATGAAGCCGGCAACATCCTCGCTCATCACCAGCCCGCGCTGCTCTGCCCGGGCCATCAGGATTCGCTGCCGGTCCTCATCCCGGTACACGCCCAGCTGAATGAGCAAGCCATGCGCCAGACGGGATCCCAGGTCTGCCAGTCCGAACGGCAGCGAAGCGGGCACCTCGGACAGACTGACCACCAGCAGGCCATTGCGATCCAGCACCCGGTTGTACAGGTGGAAAACCGCCTCCTCCCAGCCGGGATCAGCCGCGGCATGCTCCAGATCGTCAAGACAGATCACATCATGACTGTCCAGGCCCGCCAGGGCGTCCGGGCCGAACGGCAGCAGCTCGACAATGCTGATGCAGACGGCGGTCTTCCCCATCTGCTCGGACTCATGGCAGATCGCCTGCAACAGATGGCTTTTGCCGGTATCGGAATCGCCACAGATCACAACCACCGGAAGCCCCGACGGCTCCCGGCACACCAACTCCAGCCGCTGTGCGGCCGAACGGTTACGGTCACCGTGAAAGTTGTCGAAGCGGGCATCGTCCCGGAGCTTGACCCCCAATACCATTTGTGAGGCTTTCATGACCGTTTCGCCCTCCAGGCCCGCAAACTCCACACGGCAACATAGTGGCCCCCGCTCACCAGCGCGCTGACGGCAACCAGCCAGATCCCGGTGTCGATTACCCAGGGCTGCATGGGCAAACCCGCCAGCAGGATGATAATGGCGAGCGCCACCAGTATCTGGACAAACGTGTTGATCTTGCCCGGAATACTGGGTTCCATATCGAAGCGGCCGATGCCGTAATGAAAAGCCAGGCCGCCGCAGACAATGACAAGATCCCGACCCAGCACCAGGGCAAACAGCCACAACGGAAGTACACCGGTAATGGTGAGCATGAGATAGGCCGAAATCAACAGCGCCTTGTCCGCGAGAGGGTCGGCCACAGCGCCAAGCCGGGAGCGCCAGTTGAAATGACGGGCCAGAAACCCGTCAAAGGCATCGGTCAGTGCGGCAACGAAGAATATCACCAGAGCCAGCCGGTAGTTACCTTCCAGCAGTGCGCCGGCGAACGGCACGATCAGCACCATTCGCAGGAATGTCAGTGCATTCGGGATCCAGCGCCACTGCCTAGAACTCACCGGGCCGCCTCCATCAAGCCATCAGCTTCGGTCGCCGCCAGTGGCGCCGGGAGCGGGTTGCCAGCGGTAATAAAGTACCTGGTACAAAGACTCAAAAGCCTGTTCGGCATCCTGCTCATCGCCCGGAGCCAGGGGCTGATAGCTGAACCCAGCCGTCTCAGCACTATCCTGCGCATCCGTTCCGGCCGGTGCTTCGGTATCGTTCCGGGAACCGGCCTCGCCTGTTTGCGCCGCACCATCCCCTTCCGAGCCAGTAGCCTGGCTGTTCTTGCTGGCCGTTATCGGCTCTGCAGGCTGCTCCGCCGGCACAAATCGTGCGTCCAGCGCGATATGCTCCTTCAACTGGTCAAGTTCTCCGGAAAATGCCACCTCCACGGTCAGCCGGTTGCCACGAACCCGTGACGCACCAACAGACACTACCGGAGTCATGTCCTGCAGTGCCCGGGTCACCTGGCCGTAATCTGCCAGCGTCGTTACACCCTCAAGCACCATATCAACTTTCGGAGCCTCACCCGCCTCGCCGGCTGTGACCGCATATCGGCTAGCGTATTGCTCTGTCCAGCGATCGATTAAAGCTTGCGCCAACTGTTCCGGCGTATCGGCATTGACCGACTGCTCACCTGCATCGAGCCCCATGCCTTCAACCACCCAGCCTGCGCGCCATTGGCCGCCGGAACGACTGATACGAACCAGAGCCAGGGCGTCGTGGGACAGATCGTCTGAAGCTTGCTGGATGCGGCCGACAAACTGGCCCCACAAATCCGACAGCAAGGCCCGGTCACCGGCATAGGTCTCCGGCGGGAAGGCGATGGGCAGACCGCGATCGGCCGCTGCTGATAAGAGATGTTGTGCCCAGAGCCCCTCATTACTTCCCGGCGCTGAATCCGCTGCACGGGTCAGTAATTGCCGGTCTCCCCGGTCTTCCACGGCAATCCAGGCCAGCGTCAGGGGGCGGTTGGCGCCCCATACCGGCGCCTGCACAGACGCCAGCGCGCGGTTGACCCCGACGGCTCCGAAACTCATCTGCAAACGTGACTGCCCCGCGGTACGGTTCACCTGATAAGACAGCAACATGGACTCGGCGTCTGCCAATACCTCGTCTATCCCTTCGAGTTCCAGCACCTCACGGGTTCCGGACACCCTCACCATTACCTGTCGCAGCCCTTCAGCGTATCCGGCCTTCAACGCATCCGCCGAGGTGCCTGCAACCGGAACATCGGCCGCGTAGAGTCCCGACACGCTGACCGCCGATGCCGGGCCGGCCGAGAGTACCCAACAGACTGCCGCCAACAGAAACGCAGCAACTCGCCCGTTCCTGGCTGTTTTCACTGATTCGGTCATGAAACACCTTGCCATTCCCATGGTTGGCGCACAGGATACACCATCACCAGAGCCGAGAGTAGCAAGCACAGGTTGCAGTCAGGCAATCTGAAACCGGCAATATTGCCTGTGCTCCCAATTCCATTTGGAGCCCCCGTGCGCACCTGTTAAAATCCGCGCCTTGACTCACAGGCCTACGGTTATTTTCCATGAGCGAACAGAAGCCCTCCCTGACCTACCGCGATGCCGGCGTGGACATCGACGCAGGTAACGATCTTGTCAACCGAATCAAGAGTACTGCAGCGCGCACCCGTCGCCCGGAAGTACTCGGCGGCCTCGGCGGCTTTGGCGCCATGGTATCGATTCCGGCAGGCTACAAAGAGCCCGTACTGGTTTCTGGCACGGACGGCGTAGGCACCAAGCTTCGGCTTGCCATGCAACTGCAGAAGCATGACAGCATCGGCATCGACCTGGTGGCCATGTGCGTGAATGACCTGGTGGTCGGCGGCGCCGAGCCTCTGTTCTTTCTGGACTACTACGCAACCGGCAAACTGAATGTCGACGTTGCCGCTCAGGTAGTTGAAGGCATTGGCCAGGGTTGTGAGCAGGCCGGATGCGCTCTGGTTGGTGGCGAGACCGCCGAGATGCCGGGCATGTATGAAGGCGACGATTACGATCTGGCCGGCTTCTGTGTAGGCATTGTGGAGCGTGACAAGATCATTGACGGTAGCCGCGCGCAGCCGGGTGACGCCCTGCTGGCGCTGGGCTCCTCCGGCCCCCACTCCAACGGCTACTCGCTGATTCGCAAGATTATCGAAGTCAGTGGCGCAGACCTGAGCCAGTCAATGGGCGACACCACACTGGCCGACGCCCTGATGGCGCCCACACGCATCTATGTGAAGAATCTGCTTCAACTGATTCGCGAAGTCGATGTTCGGGCCCTTTCGCACATTACCGGCGGCGGCCTGCCCGAGAACATCCCCCGGGTACTGCCCAAGGGCACCATAGCCGCACTCGACACCCAGAGCTGGGAGCTGCCCCCGGTATTCCAGTGGCTTCAGAATGCCGGCGGCGTAGCCCAGGAGGAAATGTATCGCACCTTTAACTGCGGTATCGGCATGGTCATCTGTGTACCGGAAGACCAGAAGGCACTGGCCATGGACACCCTGAATGCCATGGGTGAAAAGGTATGGCAGATCGGCGTAATGGAAGCAGCCGAATCCAGCGATGCTGAGCCCGTTGTTCGCTACGCACCGGGGCTTTTGACGGCATGAAGGCAGATCCGGCCCCCGTTCCGAAGATCCTGGTGCTCGCCTCTGGCAGCGGCACCAACCTGCAGGCTTTGATCGACGCCACCCGGGAACGCGACTTTCCGGGTGAGATCATTGCCGTTGGCTGCAACAAACCGGGCGCGTTTGCCCTGGAGCGCGCCGCCCAGGCCAATCTCACCACCTTTGTGGTCGACCATACAAAATATGGCTCCCGAGAAGAATTCGACGCCGCCCTGCTGGCCGAAATCCTTCGCCACAATCCGGATCTGGTGGTGCTGGCCGGCTTCATGCGGATTCTGACCAGCGACTTTGTCCGCGCATTCCGTGGCCGAATGCTTAACATTCACCCTTCCCTGTTGCCGGCCTACACCGGACTGAAC